>CEWG01042705.1_pt1 | contig 13740 bp, 25 predicted proteins | sample 361411 | NCBI WGS metagenome assembly CEWG01 (sample SAMEA2622173, study PRJEB7988) | marine metagenome | biome: marine biome (ENVO:00000447); feature: surface water layer (ENVO:00002042); material: "saline water (ENVO:00002010), including plankton (ENVO:xxxxxxxx)" | depth 5 m | reverse complement strand
TGCCCACAAAGACGTGGGGTTTGCACTCGTGTGTATACGACAACTCCGAAAAAGCCTAATTCCGCCATGCGTAAGGTGGCTCGTGTCAGACTAACCAATGGCAATGAGGTTAATGCCTACATCCCCGGAGAAGGACACAACCTTCAAGAACACTCGATTGTTCTCGTACGTGGAGGTCGTGTGAAGGATTTACCAGGTGTTCGCTACCACATTGTTCGTGGAGCACTAGACACTGCTGGGGTTGAGGGACGACTACAACGACGTTCGAAATACGGCGCCAAACGACCAAAAAAATAAAGAATTTGTAGAACAATGACGTTCAAGCTTGCTTGAACCACTCAATTTTGAGACATGAGAAAAAGATCGGCGAAAAAACGCCCTTTGTTACCAGACCCACGCTTCAATGACCAACTTGTCACAAGATTTGTAAATAATCTGATGTGGAGCGGCAAAAAATCAATCGCATTTAAAATATTCTATAACGCTATAGACATCGTTGATGAGAAAAAACAGGACGATGATAAATCAGCGTTAGAAATTTGGAAAGAAGCTTTGACCAATGTTATGCCACACGTCGAAGTACGTAGTCGTCGTATTGGTGGAGCAACCTTTCAAATTCCAAACCCTATCCGCCCAGATCGCAAAATATCAACCGCTATGAAGTGGTTAATTTCCTTCTCACGAAAGCGCAACGAAAAATCAATGGCTCAAAAGCTTGCTGCCGAAATTCTCGCTGCCTCAAAAGAAGAAGGTGCGTCTGTAAAAAAACGTATTGATACACACAAAATGGCCGAAGCTAACAAAGCATTTTCTCACTTTAGGTTTTAACATACATAATAATGTCAAGAGATTTAAAATTTACGAGAAACATTGGAATTGCTGCCCACATTGATGCTGGGAAGACAACGACAACCGAGCGTATTTTATATTATACAGGTGTCAGTCACAAAATAGGTGAAGTTCACGATGGAGCTGCTACCATGGACTGGATGGAGCAAGAACAAGAACGTGGAATCACAATCACCTCTGCTGCAACTACCTGCGAATGGACTTTTCCAACCGACCAAGGAAAACCAATTGACGGAGCGAAGGGATATCACTTTAATATTATTGATACTCCTGGTCACGTTGACTTTACTGTTGAGGTCAATCGTTCACTTCGAGTACTCGATGGACTTGTCTTTTTGTTTTCAGCAGTTGATGGTGTAGAGCCGCAATCTGAAACCAACTGGCGATTGGCTGACAACTATAAAGTACCAAGAATGGGCTTTGTTAATAAAATGGATCGCCAGGGAGCCAATTTTCTTAATGTTTGTACGCAAGTTCGGGAAATGCTCAAATCTAATGCAGTACCGATTGTATTGCCTATAGGCGATGAAGATAACTTTAAAGGCTGTGTTGATCTTGTAAAAAATCGTGCCATCATATGGCATGAAGAAAATATGGGTGCAACATTTGATGTTGTTGATATTCCCGAAGACATGAAGGATGAAGTCGAAAAATTCCGTGGCGAACTTATCGAAGCTGTGGCTGAATATGACGAAAATCTTCTTGAAAAATATTTCGAAGATCCTGAAACCATATCTGAAGATGAGGTTCACAATGCACTTCGTGCTGCAACCCAGGATATGAGTATTATTCCTATGATTTGTGGTTCTGCTTTCAAAAACAAAGGTGTTCAGTTTTTATTGGATGCTGTTTGTCGTTATTTGCCTTCGCCTGAAGACAAAGATGCGATTGAGGGTACAAATCCTGATACAGATGAAGTTACCTCACGAAAACCAACAGTATCTGACCCATTTTCGGCTTTAGCATTCAAAATCGCGACAGACCCTTACGTTGGACGTTTGGCGTTCTTTAGAGCTTATTCGGGTCGTTTAGACGCTGGTTCATATGTGCTAAACACTCGTTCAGGAAACAAAGAAAGAATATCTCGTATCTATCAAATGCACGCCAACAAACAAAATGCCATTGATTTTATTGAAGCGGGAGATATTGGTGCTGCTGTTGGATTTAAAGATATTAAAACTGGTGATACGCTTTGTGCAGAAAAAAGTCCTATTGTTTTAGAAAGTATGGACTTTCCAGATCCTGTTATAGGTATTGCAGTTGAACCAAAAACAAAATCTGATGTCGATAAATTGGGTATGGCACTTGGTAAACTCGCTGAGGAAGACCCAACCTTCCAAGTTAAAACGGATGAGGCATCTGGGCAAACGATTATCAGTGGTATGGGTGAGCTTCACCTCGATATTATTGTTGATCGTTTACGTCGTGAGTTTAAAGTCGATGTCAACCAAGGTCAGCCTCAAGTGGAATACAAGGAAGCGATTACCCAGCTAGCTGACCACAGAGAAGTTTATAAAAAGCAGACAGGTGGACGTGGTAAGTTTGCCGACATTGTGTTTACGATAGAGCCTGCAGAAGAAGGTAAGCAAGGTCTTGAGTTCGTCAATGAAATTAAAGGTGGCAATGTCCCAAGAGAATACATTCCATCTGTAGAAAAAGGATTCAAGGATGCCATGCATAATGGCCCATTGGCAGGATTCGAGATTGACGCAATGAAAGTAGTTCTTAAAGACGGATCCTTTCACCCTGTTGACTCTGATTCATTGTCATTTGAGTTGGCAGCAAAGCTTGGTTACAAAGAAGCAGCCAGAGCTGCTGGAGCAGTCATTATGGAGCCAATGATGAAACTTGAGGTGTTAACACCTGAAGAAAATATGGGAGACATTGTCGGAGACCTCAATCGTCGTCGCGGGCAAGTCAATAGTATGGACGATCGTGCAGGTTCAAAAGTGGTAAAAGCAATTGTTCCTCTTTCAGAAATGTTTGGATATGTTACCTCATTGCGAACATTATCATCTGGACGCGCAACATCAACGATGGAGTTTTCGCATTATGCAGAGACGCCTAAAAATATCTCAGAGGAAGTAATCTCCGCAACAGTCGGATAAAGAATTGAAAAACAATGAGTCAAAAAATTAGAATTAAGCTCAAATCCTACGATTACAATCTGGTTGATAAATCAGCTGAGAAAATCGTAAAGACAGTAAAGACTACAGGAGCTGTGGTTACAGGACCAATTCCACTTCCAACACATAAAAAGATTTTTACTGTGTTGCGTTCACCACACGTGAACAAGAAGTCGCGCGAACAGTTTCAGTTGAGCTCATACAAACGTCTATTGGACATTTACAGCTCGTCTTCTAAAACTATTGATGCGTTGATGAAATTAGAGCTTCCGAGCGGAGTTGAAGTTGAAATTAAAGTATAATTGGATTCTCATTAGGGAAGAACTAAATAAACCAATATGTCAGGGTTAATTGGAAAAAAAATCGGCATGACGAGCATCTTTGACGAGAATGGTAAAAACTTACCATGTACTGTCATTCAAGCTGGGCCTTGTGTAGTGACGCAAGTACGCACACAAGATTTGGATGGATATGATGCATTGCAACTTGGGTTTGATGATAAGTCAAAAAAGAGCAGCAACAAAGCCGCTGAGGGTCACTTTAAAAAAGCTAACACTTCTACCAAACGAAAGTTGGTTGAATTTAAAGGCTTTGATACAGAACACAAACTTGGAGATACTATCGGAGTTGATTTATTCAACGAAGGTGAGTTTGTTGACATTACCGGAACTTCTAAAGGGAAAGGTTTTCAGGGAGTCGTGAAGCGTCATGGTTTTAGTGGAGTTGGTCAAGCAACACATGGTCAGCACAATCGACTGCGTGCTCCTGGATCCATTGGTGCGGCATCATACCCAGCACGTGTTTTTAAAGGGATGCGAATGGGAGGCCGTATGGGTAATGAAAGGGTTACTGTTCAAAATCTTAGAGTTTTGAAAGTGGTTCCTGAGAAAAATTTATTAGTTGTGAAGGGATGCGTTCCTGGACACAAAAATGGTTACATCTTAATATCGAAATGATGAAGGTATCGGTAGTAAATCAAAAAGGTAAAGATACAGGAAGACAAGTTGACTTGTCTAAAGATGTATTTGAAGTTAACCCAAATGAGCATGCTCTTTATTTGGATGTAAAACAATATCTAGCGCATCAGCGACAGGGTACACACAAAACCAAGGAGCGAGCAGAGATTAAGGGTAGTACTCGCAAAATCAAAAAACAAAAAGGAACTGGCACAGCTCGAGCAGGAAGTATCAAAAACCCATTGTTTAGAAGTGGTGGACGAATTTTTGGTCCTCGTGTTCGTTCTTACAATCAAAAAGTAAATAAGAACGTCAAGAGATTGGCAAGAAAGTCTGCCTTAAGTTTAAAGGCAAAAAACAAATCTTTAACTGTAGTTGAGGATTTTGATTTTGATACGCCAAAAACTAAGTCATTTATAGCACTGTTGAATGCACTTGGAGTTTCTGATAAAAAATCATTGTTAGTTCTAGGTTCATCAGCAAAAAACGTGTATTTGTCAGCTCGTAATTTGAAAAGTGCAGATGTTGTGAATGATGCAGAATTGAGCACTTATAAAATTGTCAATACACAGCATTTGATTTTGGCAGAAAGCGCTGTGAATTCAATCATTTCTAATTTGAATAAAAAATAAGAACTCATGAGCATATTGATCAAACCTATCGTAACAGAAAAAACAACAAGTGAAAGTGAGTTGAGAAATCGCTACACGTTTTTGGTAAATCCAAAAGCAAACAAAGTAGAGATCAAAAAAGCAGTTGAGTCCACATATGGCGTAACTGTTGACAAAGTAAGAACACTGATTTATGGACCAGAGAGAAGAACTCGCTTCAATAAAAACGGTATTCAGTATGGAAAAACCAATGCAACCAAGCGTGCGTTAGTACAGGTTGCAGAGGGGGATCAAATAGATTTTTATAGTAATTTATAATCAAATAGGATGTCAGTTAGAAAACTTAAACCTATAACTCCTGGACAGCGCGGTAGAGTGGTCAATGGTTACGACGCCATCACCACTGATAAGCCGGAGAAAAGTTTGCTTGCTCCGAAAAAACGTTCAGGTGGTCGCAATAACAGCGGTCGAATGACTGTACGCTACAGAGGCGGGGGTCACAAAAAACGCTACCGTATGATCGACTTCAAGCGCAATCGCTTTGACAGTCCTGCTGAGGTATTGAGCATAGAGTACGATCCCAACCGATCGGCTTTTATTGCCTTAACTCAGTACAAAGACGGTGAAAAAAGATATATTATTGCACAAAACGGATTGAAAGTAGGCCAAAAGGTTGTTTCGGGCGAGAAAGTTGCAACCGAAATTGGGAATGCAATGGTACTGTCTAACATCCCTTTAGGCACAATAATTTCATGTATTGAGCTTCATCCTGGCCGAGGAGCAACATTGGCTAGAAGTGCTGGTTCTTTCGCACAGTTGATGGCTCGTGAGGGTAAGTTTGCAACTATTAAACTACCATCAGGAGAAACACGCTTAATCCTCACGAACTGTATGGCAACGATTGGAGCAGTTTCCAACTCCGACCACCAGTTACTCGTTTCTGGAAAAGCGGGTCGCACTCGTTGGTTGGGCCGACGTCCGAGAACTCGTCCTGTAGCAATGAACCCTGTTGATCACCCAATGGGTGGTGGTGAAGGACGTGCTTCCGGTGGGCATCCTCGTTCGAGAAATGGGATTCCTGCAAAAGGGTATCGTACGCGAAATAAGACAAAAGCGTCGAACAGATATATTGTTGAACGTAGAAGAAAATAAAGTATGGCTAGATCATTAAAAAAAGGACCTTACGTACACTACAGCTTGGTAAAAAAGCTACAGGCAAACCTGGATTCTGGTAAAAAGAATGTGATAAAAACTTGGTCACGTGCATCGATGATCACACCAGATTTTGTTGGTCAAACAATAGGTGTTCACAATGGTAAGCAATTTATTCCTGTGTATATTACTGAAAATATGGTGGGTCACAAGTTGGGTGAATTTTCACTAACGCGCAATTTTAGAGGCCATGCAGGAGCAAAAAATAAAGGTAAAAAATAACTATGGGAGTTCGTAAACGCAAATCTGCAGAAGAATTTAAAGAGTCACGCAAACACATTGCGTTTGCTAAGCTCAACAACTGCCCAACATCTCCTCGAAAGATGCGCCTCATGGCAGATCTTATTCGTGGTGAAGCTGTTGATAATGCCCTTTCTATTCTCCGATTCAGTGCAAAAGAATCTTCAGTTCGATTGGAGAAACTGTTATTATCAGCAGTTGCCAACTGGCAAGCAAAAAATGAAGACGGCAATTTGGAAAAAGCCGGCTTATTTGTAAAAGAAATCCGTGTAGACAGTGCACGTATGCTCAAACGATTACGTCCGGCACCTCAGGGTCGTGCGCATCGAATTCGTAAACGCTCAAACCATGTGACATTGGTATTAGGGTCTAAAGATAATTCTCAAAGCTAAATAAGACTATGGGTCAAAAAACAAATCCAATAGGTAATCGAATAGGAATCATCCGCGGATGGGAGTCCAACTGGTTCGGTGGAAGAGATTATGGCGATAAATTGTCTGAAGACGACAAAATTCGCCGTTATGCTCATGTTCGTCTTGCCAAAGCAAGTGTTTCTAGAATTTTTATTGAAAGAACACTAAAGCTTGTGACGGTAACGATTACGACTGCTCGCCCTGGTATCATCATCGGTAAAGGCGGATCAGAAGTCGATCGCCTAAAAGAAGAGCTAAAGAAAATTACGGGTAAAGAGGTTCAGCTCAACATCTTTGAGATCAAACGTCCTGAGCTCGAAGCCCAGCTCGTTGCTGCGAGTATTGCACGCCAAATCGAAAGTCGAATTTCGTATCGTCGAGCAATAAAAATGGCGATTGCTGCTTCCATGCGTATGAATGCAGAGGGTATTAAAGTTCAGATTTCTGGTCGTTTGAATGGTGCCGAAATGGCACGATCTGAAAGCTACAAAGATGGACGAATTCCACTATCAACATTCCGAGCTGATATTGATTATGCTTTAGTTGAAGCAAAAACTACTTATGGTCGTATTGGTATCAAGGTGTGGATTATGAAAGGGGAAGTATATGGAAAGCGCGAGCTATCTCCGCTAGTTGGGATGAGCTTAAACGCCACAAAAGGTAAAAACGATAAACGATCTGGCCGAGGCGGCAGAAGAAGAAAGTAATGCATTATGTTATCACCTAAGAAAACAAAATTTAGAAAAATGCAGAAGGGCCGTATGAAAGGCCTGTCTCAGCGTGGACATCGGTTATCGAATGGTATGTTTGGTGTCAAAGCGCTTGATTCTGTGTTTATTACCTCTCGTCAAATTGAAGCTGCTCGTATTGCAGCGACCCGTTATATGAAGAGAGAGGGACAATTGTGGATTAAAATTTTCCCAGACAAGCCCATAACTAAAAAGCCATTGGAGGTTCGTATGGGTAAAGGAAAGGGGGCTTTGGATCACTACGTTGCAGTGGTGAAACCAGGGCGTATATTATTTGAGATTTCAGGTGTGCCGATTGATGTTGCAAAGGAAGCTTTGCGTTTGGCATCTCAAAAACTACCTGTTAAAACAAAATTTGTAATTGCGCGTGATTACGCTGCTTAATAGTTAAAAAATGAAGCAAAAAGAAGTCAACACAATGACATTGGATGAGCTGCAAGACAAATTGGCTCAGATGCAAAAAAGCTATAAAGAAGCAAAGTTTACACATGCGCTTTCTAATTTGGAAAATCCTTTGCAGTTGCGTACGCAACGAAGAGTAATCGCAAGATTACAAACAGAATTGAATCGACGTAAAACGCAAGAGGTCTAAGCTTATGGAAACAAGAAATTTAAGAAAAGAACGGATTGGTGTAGTGACGAGCGACAAGATGCAAAAATCTATTGTTGTGAGTGAGGTCAAGCGTGTAAAGCACCCTATGTATGGAAAGTTTGTTTTAAAAACAAAGAAGTACGTAGCGCATGACGAGAAAAACGATTGTAAAGTAGGCGATACCGTTCGCATTATGGAAACGCGTCCACTTAGTGCTTCAAAGTGTTGGAGATTGGTGGAAATCATTGAAAGAGCAAAATAATGGTACAACAAGAATCAAGACTTAAAGTTGCTGATAACACTGGTGCCAGAGAGGTTCTCACAATTCGTGTCCTCGGGGGCACCAAACGCAGATACGCATCGATTGGTGATAAAATAGTCGTCTCTGTGAAAGATGCAACTCCAAATGGTACTGCTAAAAAAGGGCAAGTGTCAACTGCGGTAGTTGTCCGGACAAAGAAAGAAATTCGTCGTCCAGATGGATCGTATATCCGTTTTGATGAGAATGCTTGCGTATTGCTTGACCCAGCCGGCGAAATGCTTGGGACTCGAGTTTTTGGCCCAGTCGCCCGAGAGTTACGCGATAAGAAGTTTATGAAAATTATATCCTTAGCACCTGAGGTTTTATAAGTCGAAATATGAAAAAATTAAAAATTAAAACGGGAGATACAGTGCGCGTCATAGCTGGTGATCACAAAGGTTCTGAAGGTAAGATCCTAAAGTTGCTTAAGAGTAAAGACAAAGCTATTGTTGAAGGGATTAATGTGATCAAGCGTCACACCAAACCGAATGCTCAAAACCCTCAAGGAGGTATCGTAGAAAAAGAATCAGCGATCCACGTTTCTAACCTTTCGTTGCTGACACCCAATGGTGAAACAACACGTGTTGGTTACCAAATGAGTGGAGAATCCAAGGAGCGTATTTCACGTAAAACAAAAGAAGTAATCTAATGGTACCTAGACTAAAAGAAGAGTATAACCAACGAGTTATTGGTGCGATGGCTGAAGAATTTAGTTATCTCAACAACATGGAAGTGCCCAAGCTTCAAAAAATTGTGATCAGCCGAGGAGTTGGAGCAGCTGTTGCTGACAAAAAACTTGTTGAACATGCAATTGAAGAATTGACATTAATTTCTGGTCAAAAAGCTGTGGCAACTCTATCGAAAAAAGACGTGTCTAACTTTAAGTTGCGAAAAGGGATGCCAATTGGTGCTCGTGTCACATTGCGAGGCGATCGCATGTATGAGTTTTTAGACAGACTCGTTACTGCTGCGCTTCCACGCGTTCGTGATTTTCAAGGAATCAAGGCGAGTGGTTTTGACGGTAGAGGTAATTATAACCTTGGGATTACAGAACAAATTATTTTTCCAGAGATCGATATTGACAAAGTCGCAAAAATCGCTGGAATGGATATCACATTTGTGACGTCTGCAGAAACAGATAAAGAAGCAAAATCATTATTAGCTCATCTGGGCTTGCCTTTTAAAAACAATTAATATGGCTAAAGAATCGATGAAGGCCCGTGAGGTCAAACGTGCAAAACTCAATACGAAATACGCCGCTAAGCGCAAGGCATTGTTGGAAGCTGGTGATTACGAAGGTTTACAAAAGCTACCTAAAAACTCATCACCCGTTCGCATGCACAATCGCTGCAAGTTGACAGGTCGACCGAAAGGATATATGCGTCAGTTTGGAATTTCTAGAGTGATGTTCCGTGAAATGGCAAACAAAGGTTTAATTCCTGGTGTAAGAAAAGCCAGCTGGTAAAAAAATAGATATGAACACAGATCCAATAGCAGATTTTTTAACACGTATTCGAAACGCCAACAGCGCAGGACTTCGTGTTGTTGAAATTCCCACATCAAAACTTAAGTTAGAGATGACTAAAATTCTTTTTGATCAGGGATATATCCTAAGCTATAAGAACGAAGATAACAATGCGCAAGGAACGATTAAAATCGCTTTGAAATATGATCCGATCACTAAAGATCCTGTTATCAAAAAGCTCCAGCGTGCTAGTACACCCGGACTGCGTAAGTACACAGGATCTGTTGACATTCCACGAGTGCTCAATGGACTTGGTATTGCCATCATGTCTACGTCCAATGGAGTGATGACTGGAAAGCAAGCAAAAAGAGAAAATGTAGGTGGAGAAGTACTCTGCTACGTCTATTAAAAAAAGTAAAAAAGTACATATGTCACGAATAGGTAACAATCCGATAACAATTCCAGAAGGGGTTGTAGTTGATATTCAATCTGACGTCATTATCGTAAAAGGAAAGTTGGGAGAGCTAAGTCAGCCATATGATTCAGTTTCATTCACCCAAAAGGATTCAACATTGACAGTTAGTAGGCCATCTGAAGCAAAGCCGCAAAAAGAAAAGCATGGCTTGTATCGGGCGTTGGTAAACAATATGGTTGAGGGCGTTTCCAAAGGCTTTACCAAAGAGCTGGAACTTGTTGGTGTTGGATATCGTGCATCTAATCAAGGTCAAAAACTTGATCTTGCACTTGGTTTTTCTCACAATATTGTTTTTGAGATTCCTATTGAAGTGAAAGTAGAAACAATATCTGAAAAAGGTCAAAACCCAATCGTGAAACTCTCCTCATATGATAAACAATTGTTAGGAGCTGTTGTTGCCAAGATTCGTTCTTTCCGTAAGCCAGAACCTTACAAAGGAAAAGGAATCAAGTTTGTTGGGGAACAAATTCGTAGAAAAGCAGGTAAGTCTGCGTAATAGTAAAGTTATGAAGCAAACGAAAACACAACGAAGATTTCGCATCAAGCGCCGCTTGAAAGCTACCGTTTATGGTACGTCTGACCAGCCGCGTATGTCTGTTTTTAGAAGTAATAAAGAAATCTATGCACAAATCATCAATGATGAAACTGGAGAAACACTTGCTGCTGCATCATCTCGTGATAGTGATTTGACTGGAAAAGGATCATCCAAAACGGAACAAGCTGGTTTGGTTGGAAAGAACATAGCTCAGAAAGCATTGGCTGCTGGTGTAACAAAAATTAGGTTTGATCGAGGTGGATATCTCTACCACGGTCGAGTGAAATCACTTGCCGAAGGTGCTCGTGAGGGTGGATTAAAATTTTAATTGAAGTATGTATCAAAACTATAAAAATGTAGAATTTGTCAAGCCAGGTGGACTGGAACTTAAAGATCGTCTTGTTGGCGTTCAGCGTGTGACAAAAGTAACCAAAGGAGGTCGTACGTTTGGGTTTTCTGCTATTGTTGTCGTTGGCGATGAAAATGGTGTTGTTGGACATGGGCTTGGAAAGTCAAAAGAGGTGAGCGAAGCAATCGCGAAAGCTGTTGAAGATGCCAAGAAAAATTTGGTACGTATTCCAGTTTATAAAGGAACACTCCCTCACCAACAAAAGGGTAAGTTTGGCGGAGCCAGAGTTTACTTGCAACCTGCATCAACGGGTACAGGAGTAATTGCTGGTGGCGCAGTACGTGCAGTACTAGAAGCAGTTGGGATACAAGATGTACTTTCAAAGTCACAAGGTTCTTCCAACCCCCACAACGTTGTGAAGGCTACTTTTGATGCGCTATTACAATTGCGGAATGCAATTGTTATTGCCAAACAACGAGGGATTTCTATTGAAAAAGTATATAATGGATAGCATCATGGGAAAAATTAAAGTAACACAAACACGGAGCAACATCAAGCGACCAGAAGATCAAAAACTAACCCTTAAAGCATTGGGTTTGAAAAACATTGGTCACTCTGTTGAGCATAATGATTCTGCTGCTGTTTTAGGAATGATAGAAAAAGTGAAACACCTTGTTTCAGTAGAACAATTATAAGCCATGGAATTAGGAAATTTAAAACCCGCAAAGGGAGCTGTTAGACCTGCAAACAAAAGACTAGGTCGTGGACAAGGTTCAGGAACTGGTGGAACAGCAACACGTGGTCACAAGGGAGCAAAGTCTCGTTCGGGGTACTCCAAAAAAATCGGTTTTGAAGGAGGTCAAATGCCTTTGCAACGTCGTGTTCCCAAATTTGGATTCACTAATATTAATCGTAAAGAATATCAAGGCATTAACCTCGATAGATTACAGCAATTGGTAGACAATAAAAAAGTTAAAAAAGAAATTGCGCTCTCTCAATTTGTTGATTTAAGACTTGCAGGAAAAAATGATTTAGTCAAGATTCTAGGTCGAGGAAAATTATCAGCAGCATTGAAAATAACAGCGCACAAATTCACAGCATCTGCCAAAGCAGCAATTGAAGCTGCAGGTGGAGAAGCAATTGATGCTTAATTGATTATGAGACAATTTTTAGAAGCTATAAAGAATATTTGGAAAATTGAGGAGTTGAGAAACCGAGTGGGTCTAACTTTGGGTATACTACTTGTCTATCGTGTGGGTGCTCAAGTTGTACTTCCGGGTATTGATTCAGTTCAGCTTTCTGAGCTTGCCAACCGTACCGATGGTGGAGGTCTTTTAGGGATTTTAAACGCTTTTACAGGTGGTGCATTTGCCAATGCATCTGTATTTGCCCTTGGGATTATGCCATACATATCTGCTTCTATTGTTGTTCAATTGATGGGAATCGCTGTTCCGTATCTTCAGAAATTGCAAAAGGAAGGTGAAAGTGGTCGTAGAACAATCAATCAAATTACACGTTGGTTAACCATTGCCATCTGTGTTGTACAGGCACCAGCATATCTATATGGTTTGGGTGCTCTTGGAGTTCCTGATTCTGCATTCCTTCTTGGAAAAGGCCCCACCTTCATTATTTCCTCAGTTATCATATTGGTAACAGGAACAATATTTGCGATGTGGCTGGGTGAGAAAATTACAGATAAGGGGATTGGAAATGGCATATCATTACTGATTACAGTAGGTATCATCGCAACCATGCCTCTGTCTTTTGTACAAGAATTTGTATCACGAGTGACTGAAAACAATGGAGGTCTTATCATGATCTTGGTTGAGTTAGTCATTTGGATCATCGTCAACGGATTGTGTGTCCTTTTAGTTCTAGCTGTTCGTCAAATTCCAGTTCAGTATGCTCGTCGTACAGCAGCTGGAGGTTATGCAAAAAATCAAGGGAGTGCACGTCAATATATACCTTTAAAGCTAAATGCTTCTGGAGTGATGCCCATCATCTTTGCACAAGCAATCATGTTTGCACCAGCATACCTTGGTCAGGCAATTGGCAACAATGCAGTTGGTCAATGGATGCAGGCATCATTTTCAGATATCTTTGGCCTTTGGTATAATGTTTTGTTTGGGGTATTAATCATTGTATTTACATATTTCTATACTGCAATTACAGTTCCGACAAACAAAATGGCAGATGACCTTAAAAGAAATGGTGGATTTATTCCTGGAATACGCCCAGGAGGCGAAACAGCCGATTTTTTGGATCGAGTGATGTCACACATTACATTTCCAGGGTCGTTGTTTTTGGCAGCAATAGCTGTTTTACCCGCTGTTGCCTACCAATTATTGGGCTTACAACAAGGTTGGGCTCTTTTTTACGGAGGAACTTCATTATTGATCATGGTTGGAGTTGCAATCGATACGATTCAGCAAGTCAATGCATACTTGCTTAACCGTCATTACGACGGCTTGATGACAACAGGAAATAAAAGAAAAGGATAATCATGGCAAAGCAACCTGCGATAGAGCAAGATGGACAGATTATTGAGGCGTTATCCAACGCTATGTTTCGTGTAGAATTGGAAAACGGACACGTTGTTACAGCACACATTTCTGGTAAAATGCGTATGTATTATATTAAGCTATTACCAGGAGATAAAGTAAAACTTGAAATGAGTCCGTATGACTTGACAAAGGCACGGATTACATATAGATACTAATTATGAAAGTAAGAGCATCATTAAAGAAAAGAAGCGCAGATTGCAAGATTGTACGTCGCAAAGGACGCTTGTATGTCATTAACAAGAAGAATCCACGATTTAAACAAAGACAAGGGTAATTATGGCAAGAATTTCAGGAGTAGATATT
>CEWG01041856.1_pt1 | contig 13752 bp, 15 predicted proteins | sample 361411 | NCBI WGS metagenome assembly CEWG01 (sample SAMEA2622173, study PRJEB7988) | marine metagenome | biome: marine biome (ENVO:00000447); feature: surface water layer (ENVO:00002042); material: "saline water (ENVO:00002010), including plankton (ENVO:xxxxxxxx)" | depth 5 m | reverse complement strand
GCAGTAATAGCCTTTGTTTCAGCTAATTTTATTATAGCCTTATCTCTATCTATTTGTGAGTTCATTATATCTTTTTGTGTTTCTGTCACAACTTTTTGCGAGCCTATAATATCTTTTTGTGATAATATCATATCTTTCATTATAGATTTTAGTTCTGCTATCTCTGATTTTAAATTCTTGTTTTCTTCAAACCATAGTTTTTTTACTTTTTCTTCAACCTCTGCTGTATCTTCTTTTTCTTTTTTTACATTACAGGTCTTTTTATGAGTGCATAATGTAGACCTATGTGAATATTTTTTTCCACAAAATTCACATGAAAATTTTTTATTAGCAACTTTTTTGGCAACTTTTTTGGCAACTTTCCTAACATTCCTAACATTTTGAGCAACTTTCCTAATGTGTTTTTTAGTCTTAATGTGTTTATTCCAACTACTTTTTTTACACGTAGAATAGTTACATTTTTCACAAAAAAACTTTGAATTTATTGTTGAGCAACTTTCCAACATACCTTCTTATATTAGGATTTTATAAAAAAGTTGCTAAATCCTTTTCAAAAACATTTAAAAATTTTCAGTCACAAAAGTTTTTATTACTTATAAATAATTCCCTACAAGGTGCTAATAAAAACTATTTTTGGGTTCATGAAATTTACAAAACTTATCCTATATTTCAATTTTGGACATTCTGCAAAATGTCCAAAATCGATTTTCGCAAAATAGTTTTTTAAAAATATTGTTACTGGATAAAAATCTTGTAGGTAGTCACTTTTTGCAATTTTTAAAAATAAGAGCATAATGGTCTAAATTCTTTTATTTTATGTAGTTCTTTTTTTTAAGTAAATGAAAAATATTTAAAAAATGAAAGCATAATATATATAATATGAGTGAAGAAAGTATAGATGAACTGTTATATGCTTTAGGAAATGAGACAAATGAATCAATTATGACTTTAAGCACAAGTAGAATAAAGTCATTGAAAAATGATATGCTTCAGAGATTGGGATTATCTGGAAAAGAATTAAAAATTATGCACAAAAAACTGAAATCATATAGATACTGTAGCGATATGAGTGATATAAATTTTGGATGTTATATTAGGTGGATACCGTTAAAAGACCCAGATAAAATTAAATTAACGAATGGTGGTATAATAATTGATATTGACATTATAAATGATTGTGTTCAAATAAAAGTAAAAAATAATATGAATAGAATTTTTCAAATAAAATTTGATGAATGTTATATATTTCAAAAACTAACAAATCAGGAAAATATAATTTTAGGTGTATTGGATTATTTGGAAAAATAATAATATCAATATAATTTATGATGACAAAGTGCGTAAAAAATAAAAGTTTAGTATTTGTTTTTGATTTGGATAAGACTATAGGATACTTCACACAAATAGCTATATTTGTGGAAGGAATAGAAAATTATTTAAAGAGAAAATTAAATAAAAAAGAATTGTATAAAATATTTGATATTTTCCCAGAAATATTTAGACCAGATATAATGAGTATTTTCAAATATATAAAAGATGTAAAATTAAAATTAAAATGTGTAAAAGTAATGATATATACTAACAATATGGGACCCAAATCGTGGGTTTATGATATAAAAAATTATATAGAATCAAAATTAAAATATAAATTATTTGATAGAACAATAGCAGCTTGGAAAGTAGATAACAAAATTTATGAAAAAAATAGAACAACACATGAAAAAACAGTAAAAGATTTAATGAAGTGTGGAAATATAAAAAGTAATGCAAATATAGTATTTTTAGATGATATTAATCACCCTCATATGAGAGACAAATCTGTAAAATATATAAAAGTAAGAGCATATAAACATGATATAAAATTTGAATTAATGTCTAATAGATTTTTAAAAACATCAATTGGTAAATTAATAAAAAAATCAGAGCACGAAAAATTCAAAAAAAATATATTAGAATTTTCAAGAGATGACCCTTTAGGGTTTAAATATACAGTATCAAATATAAGTTCAAGGAAGAATTATAAGAAAGAAATATTAGGTCAAATAAAATCCTTTGTAAAGGAAAATAAACATAATATTTCTCGAAAAAAAAGAAGAAAAAGAAAAAATCAAACTAAAAAGAAGGGAGGGTTTTTGAGTCATTTTTTATAATATATCCATCACCTTGACAATTATCACATAATATCCATTTAGAGTTGAAATTAAATTTTTTATTTTCACATAAGTAACATAAATGATAGCTTAGCTTTAATGTATTATTTTTACAAAATAATAGATTATTATTTTTAATAAATCCTGTTCCATTGCATTTTTTACAAGATGTAGAACTCATATATTTCTAAATTAGAAATTATTTATTTAATTTAATCTTTTCTTTATAAACATTTAATGTTCTGGCAGAAGCATCTGTAGCTTCTACAAATTTGGGCATCCAAAAATATGGAACAATTTTAGAACATAATGGATTAGGGAAGTGAGTAGTAAATATATCTCTATAATAAAGTTGTTCTAATGTTTTTGGGCGATTAAATAAGTATGGATTATAATCTTTAATAATAGTTTCTTCGTCAATACTTTCTAAATGAGCAAATTTGTTAGTTTTAACATAATCCTGAATAACTTGATACCATGATTTATTTTGATTGCTCACACCATCGCTAAATGCTTCTTTGGTTCTAAATAATACAGAGTGAGGTAATAATTCGGGGTTAACCTGTTGAATAGCTTCTCTAATAATAAATTTTTCAGGAACCGCAAATTTAGCATGACATCTAAAATCATGGCTAATCGATAAATAATATTCTACAAAAGATCTATCCAAATATGGAGTTCTTGCTTCTAATCCGTGAGATGAAATACTTCTGTCAGACCGTAAAACATCAAAATAATGAATATCCTTCAATAATCTTCTACACTCTTTATCAAAATCAATAGAATCGGGTGCTTCGTGGAAATATAAATATCCTCCCATAACTTCATCAGCACCATCACCGTTAAAAATAACCTTTGCATTACTTTGTTCTTTTATTTTTTTACAAATTAACCAGTTTCCAACACTTGCTCTAACAGTAGTAGTATCATAACTTTCAATATTATAAATGACATCGGGAATAGCATCTAAAAATTCTTGTTCATCAACTTCAATTGAATGATGAATACTACCAATATGGTCAGCAACTTGTTGAGCATACATCAAATCCTCACTGCCTTTAAAACCAATACTCCAAGTATGTAAATCTCCTTTATGTATTTTTTTAACAAGAGCAGCAATAAGACTACTGTCTAAACCACCTGAAAGTAAACAGGCAATTTCTCTTTCGGTATTTTGAACTCTTTTATAAACAGCTTGATATAATTTTTGATATACATTAGAATAAATATCATTTTTATGAGGAATACTGTAGAGTGTAGAAAAACTAATAGGATGAGAAAAAATGTGATCATCAACATATTCAATGGGTTGATTATCATCATATTCAAATAAGGAGAAATGTCCGGGTTCAAATTGATGAAATTTTTGTTCAAAGCGAGTTCCAATATCACATAAAGATTTAACTTCAGATGCAAACAAGTAAGATTTATAATATGTTTCTGGATTTACATAAATTTTAAGTGCACTGGCGAATAATGGTCTTACACCAAAAGTATCTCGTGCAACATATACTTTTTTATTTAAAGTATCAATTAATACAAATGCAAAAACCCCGTCTAACATTTGAAGAGTTTGTTTCATACCATATCGCTTATATAAATGAATAATAACTTCACAATCAGAGCGACTGTTTGGTGTAATATTTAAAATATCAATTAAACTTTTGTGATTATAAATTTCGCCATTACAAACTAAATAAACACCATCAATAAAAAAGGGTTGGTTAGATTTTTTTTCATTAACCCCGTTAATAGCTAATCTATGGAAACCAAGATGTACATTAATAGATGGAATATCTATTAGTTCGCTGTATTCTGGTCCTCTTTTTTGAGTTTTCATAAAATTTTCTTTTATGTTTGTAAAAGATTGATACTTACTGTTTAGCAGAGCAAAAATTCCACACATATATAAATAATTTAGCGCATCCTTTTTAACTTATTTGCAGATATAATAAAATAATAATATAATATATATTTAAATATGGGAACGAATTTACACGATGTATATTATTGTCAATTAGATAGAAATCAGGAATTAAGTGATAGAATGTATAAAAGAAATATTCCAAGTGTTCAAATGGGTGCATCATATTTTTCAAGACCTGTAGATACATATGCAACAGTATTTGGAATGGTAGATAATCATAAGCAAGCAACAGTAAAAAAGGCAAATTTCAGTCCTTATTCACAAAGATATGTATTTAATCCAGGGAGTAGTGCACCATATGATGGATATTCACGTAATGTAGATGTAGAATCAAGATTACATAATTCATTTCATCCATTACAAAAATGTGTTCAGGGAAAATATATACCTGGAACAAATAGTGATATGTTTAACTCGAGTTATTTAGTGCCAACAACAAAACCAGTAGAAATGACAAATAATTTATTATTTAAGGAAGAAACGTTTTATTCATTCAACCCTAATGGTTGTAATTTAGGTCATAAATTATTTCACAATCATATTAGACAACAAACAAAAGATATGGAGCCCGAAAGAGTAGAAAATCTTGAAAAGAAATAAGGTTGTTTAATATATGGATATTTCTAAGAATAATCAAATAGATTTATTATATTTAACAAATCCAAATTTAAAAATTAAATATAATAAAACCAACGAAAATATAAATATAGTATCTTTAGATGATATAAAATTTTATAGAAAAAGGATTTTAATAGATACAAAAGAATATTTAAGAGGAAATAAATTAACAGAAGATTTAGATAGTTGTTTTAAAAATTACGCAAAAAAATTAATAGAACATTATAAATTTAATGATAAAAAAGATATAATTCAAGATGAATATAAAAATATGAAAAAAAATAAAAAAAACAAAAAAATTCCAAATTTAGAAATGATAAATGAAAATAAGAAACTTATGAAAAAAATAAAAAAAGAAAAAAATAAAATAGAAGATTTTATACCAGTAATAGTAAAAGAACGTAAAAAGAAAAAAATAATAATGCCCCAATCAAAGGATATAAATTTAAAAGATCCAAAATATAGAGGGGAAAAGAAAAAATCTAAATAATTTATAACTATGCCGCGTCAAACAAAAAGAAAAAGAAATAGAAAAAAAAGAAATAGAAAAACAAAAAAAAATAAAACAAAATTATTTAAACCAAAATGTTCTCCCAAAAAGAAAGGAGATGTATTACCATATACTTGTTACACAGTAAAAGGTTTGCATAAAATAAAAAATATTTGGAATAAAAAGCATAAAGATAGAAAAATTTTAACGAATAAACCCAGAAATATATGGAGAGCATTACAATATATTTTTAATGAGAGTTGTAATAAAGAATCATGTTGGATAAAACAAAAATGTATAAGTGAGAATATAGACATAGAAACCAAAGATTATACTTTTGCACCGAAGGCACCAGAATCCTGGAAAGAAAATCCAACAGAATGGTTAACAAGCACAGATATAGTTGAAGTAATGAAACAATATGAAAAAAAACACAAAAACTTTGATTTTATTGGTCCTTCTCCTATAGATTATGATAAGCATTTAGCATATGGAGAATGTGTATGGGAAGAGTTATGTGAATTTAGTTTAGAAAAATCATTATCTGAAGGAAAAACACAAATAGGTATAATTTTTAATTTAGACAAACATAACCAAGATGGTTCTCATTGGATAGCAATGTATATAAATACTGATAAAAGACATATATATTTCTTAGATAGTTATGGTGAAAAAATGCCAAGACAAGTGCAAAAATTTAAAACAAAGGTTCAAAAACAATCTTTAAAAGTAGGAAATGGAAAAAAATATAAATTATTTGAAAATAAAAAAAGGCATCAATATAGTGATAGTGAATGTGGTATGTATAGTTTATATTTTATTATTCAGTTATTGGAAGGCGTATCTTTTAATAAATTTGTAAAAACGAGAATAAAGGATGATTATATGATGAAGTTAAGAAAAATTTATTTTAATCATTAAAATAATTAAAGTTAAATTAATTATTTTAATTATATGTCAGTTCAAACAGACAACAATAAACAAATGTTATTTGAGTTATTAAAATCAATAGGATTTGATAATAATATGGAAATAAATGATGCAGAATTATACAAATTCATTAATGAACAATGCAATTATTTTCATGTAAATAGAATAAATTTGGGATTAGGTAATAATTTAGAAGCAATGAATAAAAAGATAGTGGAAGGAGGTTATAATTTCATTATGAGTAATCAAACAAAACCTAAATTAAAAGTAGAAAATCAACAATTATCACGTAGAGAAGTATTTGATAAAAATCTGGCAACACAAGAATCTCAGTTTAAGCAAATGATAAATCCAAAAAAACCAAATAAAATAGATTTTAGTGATAACCAGGAGGATTTACCAATACAGAATTTGGATGTAATAATGAATCAAACATTGGCAGATAGACAAAAAGAATTAGAATCAATAACTCAAAAATATAATACAGTAGATCAAGAAAAAGCACAAAAATGGTTGAATCGTGAAAATGAAACACCGAAACTAAAAATAGAAAAAAATGTTAATATAAAATTAGATAATGCAATAAATATAAATAAAAAGAAACGTGTAACATTTAATATTGAAGATAATAATAATAAATCAAACAATAATTTATCAAATTTTTTATCAAAATTAAAACAGAAACCAGTAATTAAGAATGATGATATTATTAATAAATTAGATACAATAATATCAAATCAAAATGAAATATTAAAATTATTAAAATCAAATTAAATTTTTATAAATTTGACCTTATTTTTTTTTCCTAAAATGGTATTACCAATTTGAATAGCTCTACCAGCTTTATAAGCATCGTAATCATATATTTCACCAATAGTTTTATTATCAGGATTATCAGGTTTTATAATATATTTTGTTCCGCCAAGTTTAATAACCTTTCCTTTCCAGGATAATTTTTTAGTATTTTGTGCTTGAATTTTATCTTTTTCTTCGCTTCCATAATTGGGTTTATAAGAATATGATTCAACTGAAGGAGAACCAAATGAATAACACATTAACCCTTCATTTTTATTAGATTTAGAATGTAATGAACAATCAATAGATGTTTCTTTTATAGCCCTTAAAATCGAATCATTAGTAGTTTTTTTTATGTTTGAAATTTCATATAATGTTTGGTCACTTGTAAATATAATTTGTTTGTTAATTTTACTTCTATCACCCATAGATGTTTTTAATGAAGTAGAAATAAGTGCTTCTCTGTCTTCTTTTTTTTCTGCAGTAGGGTCTCCTGTTAAATGTGTATCTTTAAATTTCATTAAATACATGAAAACTTCAACAGTTCTTAATTCAGGAGGTAAATCTTTATGACTACAAATTCTTCTTGCTCGTCCAATAACTTGGTCTGTTCTTACAGGGTGCCAATATGGTTCCATAATATGAACATAACGTGTATTTTTTAATGTAATTCCTTCACTTCCGCTGCTTGTAATCATTAAAATTTTGATAATTTCTCCCAAATTATTATTTATATTTTTTTCTCTTAATTGACTGGCGAGAGAACTTGGAATTTTATCCCAATCTCCATTAAAAACATTTCTTATTATTTCTTTTTCCTCTACTGTTTCTGTACCAGTGTATAATGCAAAAGAAGGTTTAGCTAATTCATCATCAGTCATATCTAATTGCCACGGTCCTCTTTTGTTAGTAATTTTAAATCTGGAGAATCCATTATGTTTTAAAATCAGGGTAATAATTCCAATTCCTTCAATAGTTCTAAATTGTGAATATATTAGATGAAGACCAATATATTTTTTATCCTTTAGGTTTTTTAATAATTGTAGAAATTTAGGACTATAATCTCTTAATCCAGTAACAGATAAAAATTCATCTCCATGCATTTCAAGTAATTTTAAAGCTTTATCAATTCTACCTTTATAACTTGTATCAGTTTGTTCTCGTTGTTGTTGTTCGATACTATCAATATCTTCTTGTGAATATAATCCATCAATATTATCAAGTTTCTCAGAAACAGTTGTAGCATCTAATATGTCTTCATCTGTTTTACTATCAATAACAACTTTAGTATTATCTTCTAAGTTAGTTTCTATTTTAGGCATAGGTCTTATTAATAAATGTTCTTTTTGTGATTTGTCCATAACTAATTTATTTGGAAAAACAAAATTACAAAAAGCTCTTGAGAAAATTCTATAAGTAGAGGTTGTTTCGGCATAAATACCTTCCTGTTGTTTTAATTTTTTTTTAGCGTTTCTTTTTTCTTCTTTTCTTTCAGCAGCTCTTGCACGTTCATAAATTCCTAATTGATGAGGACTCATATCTATTTGATAAACCTTAGGTATTCCATCGTATCTGGGTAACAAAGATTCACTTGCACTTCTAAAATATGATGTTAATCCTAATATGCGTTTTTTAAATAAATTTATTTCCTTCATTTCACCGTTTTGAGGATTAATAAACATACTTCTAAAAACTTCTAATGAATCAGGTAAAACTTTATGATTTTCTACTTTACTTTGTGGTTTAATTACTTCAATGTTGTTTTCTCTTAATTTTTTAATAACAAAATTATGAAAATATTTGTCGCTTTTTTGACCCTTCTCCCCTACAGCAACTCCTGCATATATTTTATTTTTTTTAGAAATTTTTTTTTTATTTATAAATCCAAAAGGATTGCGGGTAATAATAAGTGTAGTTTTAGAAGCACTGTATTCAATATAATTAGCTAACTTATTTTTTTCTTTAAAAATATCCAATATTTTTTTGCTATTAATTTTTCCAGTGCTTTTACTTGTGTCTAATTTAAAGTAATATGTTTTAATATAACCTCTTAACATATTGAATAAAACAGCAATTTCATTTGGGTAGTTAATAATAGGAGTTCCCGTTAAAAATACGACTCTACAATTGGTAGCACTTAAAATATATTCGTACAATCTTATGGATAGTGTTTTTTTTTTAGTTTTTAATTTATTAACAATTCTACTAACAAAATTATGTGCTTCATCAATAATAATAACTTTATTATCAAAAGGATTAATAGTAGTATTGATGGGTTTATCTTTATTTTTAGATTCGCCACCCTCTTCATCATCAGGCTCATCTTCTTCTTCCATACCTCCAGAAGCTTCTCTTATAAGATTATCTAAATGTGAATTACGCATACCATTATAATTAAAAAATCTATATTTTTTTTGTATCATTTGTTCTATTTGTTTATTAATAGAATCCTGGTCTTCAGGGGAAAATGTTTTATAATTGCTTGGTTTATTTACATTGACCATCCATGCAAATTTTTGTTTTCTAATATAAGCAACTGGTATATTTAAAATTTCGGATAAAGCTTTTTCTAAATGAGGATTACCAATAGTAGCGATTTTTTCCCAATATTGGTTTAATTTATATATTGGATCTCCACAACTTTTGAGTTCACTAATATAGTTAGCTCTTAAGGATGCAGGAGTAAAAATATATACTTGGTTATTATTTTTCATTCCCTCTGCGATACCTATAGAAGCACAGGTTTTTCCAGCTCCCAAACCGTGATATAACAAAAGTCCTCTATATGGAGTATAAATATTAATATAATCTCTAACAATTTGCTGGTGAATCATTAATGAGAAAGATTTAGATTTAGATTTGGATAGAGAATCACATGTAATATCTTTTTTATCTTCATTTTTTAATATATCACCATAATCTTTAAAAATAGAATTAATAAAGTTAATAAAAATTTCTCTATCGTTTAAATAGTAAGCATTTGCTTTTACATTTACAGAAGGCTCTTTAGTAGGTAATCTATCACCGAGGGGTTCGTCATCAACTTCAATTAATGTAGCATCCATTTCTAATTTTATATCTTCTATTTCAGCAATTTTTCTCTTTCTTTTTTCTCTTTTTTCACCAGCTTCTTCAACTTCTTCTCCTGGTAATTTAACAGTTTTATTTAATTTAACAGGTTTTTTAATATCAGTATCACTGGGAGAAGAAGTTTTTGATTCGGTGGGTGTAGGTAATACAGAAGGAGGTGGTGCTAATTTAAATAATTTTGGAGCAGATAATCCTCTCTCTTTTTTTAATTTTTGTCTGAGAGCTTTAATATTGTAATTTGATTCTGTTTCATCTACAAGAGCCATATCAACATCAACCTGTCCTTTTTCTAATACAATTTCACGAATTTTGGGTTTTTCAGGTTTGCTTTTTTTTGATAGTCTTTCTAAAAATTGTTCGGACATCTATACAAATTAAATATAAAAAAGTTTTATATATTAAAAAAATAATAATAATATTATTAATAATGAAATTTAAGTTTAATTTGAAAATAGACACAACGGTAAAATTTTCAAACAAAACTGTTAAAACACCAGATATTAATAGACGGTCTAATAATAATTCTCCGTGTGTAAAAAAACATCGTGTTTCAGTTGAAAAAATCTCAGATTTTCAAAAAAAAAAAATTAAAAAAAAATAATTATGATAATTTTTCAATAGAAATTTTACATGCAGCTTGTTCGGCTTTCTTTTTTATTTTGTGTTTGCTATCTCCCAAAATAATAACTAATCCTTCGTCTTCATTTTTCTCACAAGTATCCCAATAATTTTTCAAATTTTCTAAAGCAGGGTTATTTTTATTAATATATTTTTCTATGTGTTCAATAAATTCATCGTTTGGATTAAATTCATGTTTCTTTTTATTTAAACACAAATAAACACCCATATGATAGCCAGTTTCTTCGTCCCACTCGGTGATTTCTCTATATATAGGAGTAATTTGAAAAGCTTTTTGTAGCATAACTTGTAATATATTCTTATAATTGTCATCATTTTGAATTAATTCAACCCAATTTACATGTGATTCTAATATTTTTTCTACAAAAATTTGTGCTATTTGAAATCCGGGTCCGGTAACAAATACATTATCAAACCATTGGTCATCATCTTTTATGGAAATTTTATTAAAATCTAAGAAAAGAGCTCCCAAAAAAGCTTCAAATAAACAACCGAGTTTTTTAAGATTAGTTCTTGTTTTTTTTTCCTCTGCATTTTGAGACATAATATACCATTTATTTAATCCCATTTCATATGCTAATTTACCAATATGCTCATTTTTTACAAGTGCGATTTTTTTTTCAGTCATAAATCCTTCATTTTCCTTGGGAAACCTTCTATATAAATAGTATTTAGTTATACATTCTAATACTCCATCTCCTAAAAACTCTAATCGTTCATTAGATTTTGTTTTTAGTTTCATACAATCAGTTGGTCTATCTGCAATAATAACTTCGTTTGCTTCATTTTCAAGAGCTGGTCTTTTACAATATGATTTATGGACGAATGCACGTTTATATAAATTAATATTATGGACTTTATCTGGTACGCCATATTTCTTTAAAATATCGCATACCTCGTCTTCAGTAATTTCCTTATTATTAGAGTTGTAAGGATTAAAAATTAGGTCTTCTTCATTTTTTTCAATGTCACCGTCCTGTAATAGTGTCTTAGTATCCATCTTATATTAGTAATAGCTATTTGTTTATGTTATTTTAAAAACAATTTAAACTTAACGAAAGTTTTTAAGTATATGAAGTTGAAAGTAGATATTAGAGAAAAAAGATTAATAAAATTATTGGATGCATTCTTAAAACAATTTAAATTTAAAAATATTGAAATAGAAATAGAAAATTTACCATTAGGAGATGTAATTTTGTGTGATAATGAAGGAAATGAAAAAATAATAGTGGAGAGAAAAAGTTTAAATGATTTGGCATCGTCAATAAAGGATGGTAGATATGTAGAACAGTCGCATAGATTAATGAATAATCCAGTTCATAATCACAACATTGTTTATTTAATAGAGGGTAATTTATCTATTTGGCAAAATAGATATAAAGTTCAATCTAATACATTATATTCGGCTATATTTAGTTTAAATTATTACAAAGGTTTTTCAGTAATAAAAACTATTGATATGACCGAGACAGCAGAATATATTTTAAGAATGTGTGATAAATTAAATCGGGAGAAAAAAAAAGTTTCATATTATGAAACTGGAGAGATTTTAAAACCCAAAAATTATAGTGAAGTTGTTAAAAAAGTAAAAAAAGAAAATATAACACCAGAAAATATTGGTGAAATAATTTTAAGCCAAATACCAGGAGTAAGTTCGCATACATCACAAATAATAATGAATAAATTTGGTTCATTATATAATTTATTATGTGCATTAGACACTAATCAACAATGCATGGACACATTAACATTTACAACAGATTCGGGTATAGAAAGAAGAATATCAAAAACAAGTATAAGAAATATAGTTCAATATTTACTTTATCAAAAATCAAATGTAATCGTTATAGATACAAATTAAATGTTTATTAAATATATAATGACTCCGGATAGAATTGTAAAAACTTTAGGATATTTAACATTGGCTTTAATAGCTGTATATGTATTATTTGGTATGTTGGAGATTGGTGGAAAGGGTCTCGCAGAAATAGTAACAAGTAATAAATTAGTAGAAGGTTTAGAAGATAGACAATTAGATAGAATTGCCGATAAATTACAAAAACAATTAGATAATCATGATGAACTAAGTGAGAGATATGGAGACATAGACGAAGAATTAGAGCAAATAGAAGATTTACCAGAATTTAAAGATATGATTGAAATACAAAAAGAAAATATAATGCGACAAATGAGAAATGACTTAAAGTCTATGATATTAGATGGCAAAGATACAAAAAAATCACTAATAGAATCAAGTCAGTTGTTATCAGCATTGGATTCGGTAGGAGGAGGCGCTGGAGGAGCAATTGGTGGAGCTGCTAAAAAAGTGAAATTTGGATTTTAAATATATAATTTTGTTTAATTACATATTTAATTAGGTGTGCATTTTCCTCCCCAACTTGAACAAGGGGCTGCATAAGTTAAGTTTTTAGGATCCTGTTGTAATTTTATATCATCTAATGGAGTTCTAACGCCTACATACTGGTCTTGTGGGTCAATACCAGCATAATTATTTTGATTATAGGGAGGGTCATCTCTATTAGCATCCATTAAAGCAACAGTTTGAGCTTGTTTGTGAGGATGATTATGACTGGACAATCCAGCAGAAGGAGTAAATGGATTATCTAATAATCGTAACCCTTTTTCATTTTGAGTGTTATATGTTTCTTCATAGTATAAAATCGGACATTTTAATCCTGCTTTTTGTCCCCAAGCAACGTATTCTGCATATTCTTCTAAACTTTTAAATATAATAGGATTTACACCAGGAACCTTTGCCTTTTTTGTATTGGTTAGATGTAATTCTTTTCCTTTTTTTATTAAAACATTAGGACAATCATTACCCTTAAAGGTTTCTGTTATTTTAATAAGTCCAGATTTTCTTGTTGAAACAAAATAAAGTCCTAATAAAAATATTGATGCTATAATTGCTAATTTTATTTTATCAAATTTATTCATATATATATATTTAAATAAATAAATTTCTCTCCATAGACTAAATGAGAGTTTTGAATTTAAACCCAGGAAATGTAAATGAATTCAATAATTTGATGAACAACAAGAAGCAAAAAGTAATTTGTAAAGTATGGGCTCCTTGGTGCGGTCACTGCAAA
>CEWG01204263.1_pt1 | contig 13759 bp, 4 predicted proteins | sample 361411 | NCBI WGS metagenome assembly CEWG01 (sample SAMEA2622173, study PRJEB7988) | marine metagenome | biome: marine biome (ENVO:00000447); feature: surface water layer (ENVO:00002042); material: "saline water (ENVO:00002010), including plankton (ENVO:xxxxxxxx)" | depth 5 m | reverse complement strand
GATGCTCAAAGACCTGGCGTAACAGAAAATGGAGCAATTCGTTTCAATACAGATAGTAATCAATATGAAGGTTATAGTGCCTCAACTACTTCATGGTCTTCACTTGGTGGTGTTAGAGATCTAGATGGCAATACCTACATTCTCGCAGAGGAGACTGTGGGCGCAAATGATAACACATTATGGTTCTATAATGACGCTACAAATACAGTCAGATTCACACCAGAGTATCAGGAATTTGTTGGTGTTAAGAAAGTAAGATCTCCAAATGTAGCAGCACCTGATTACGTGGAGTGGACAGCAAATAGTCCAGCAGTGTTGGGAGATTATATTAAGTATAGAAATAATATCTATGAAGTAACACAAGTTACAAACACTGGAGCAGGAGCTATCAACTTAACTGCCTCTAGTGGTAATCCTCCTATTCATAATTCTGGAGCTACTACAAATGGTGACTTAGAACTTACCTTCTTTGTTACCGCAGTTTCTTCTCTTACATTTGAAGAAATTTCAGAGGTTCTTATTGATCCATTAGGATTTACAGATTTAGTAGTTAATAATGAAATTCGTTTATCTGGAAACAAACTTTCAACTGAGACTAACGATTTATTAATCGAACCAAAAGTAGGACAGAAAGTAAAACTTTCATCAACCACTTCTTTAGTTCTTCCAGTAGGAAACAACAACCAGAAAGGAAATCCTGAGCAAGGATCTGTAAGATACAATACTGATGACAGTCAGTTTGAGGGATACAATGGAGCACAGTGGGGTGGTTTAGGTGGTACCAAGGATATTGACCAAGATACTTACATTGTTGCTGAGTCATCTCCGTCAGCTGATGAAGATACTTTATTCTTCTATAACGCGAATTCCAATACTCTTCAATTAACAGTCAATGGTCTTGATTTCTATAGTGTTGATACACTAACATCTGTTACATCAGATGAGTTAAACATCAACGCTGCTACGATTACATTTGATAGTCTAGCAACAACATTAGACAATACTAGCACAACAGAAACATTCCTATTCTCAACTAAACAGAATTTTGACCTTGGTTTATCATCTGGTCTTACAACTGATCCACTACTAAGATTAACTGATACTGGTGATATTTTCTATAACTTAGGATTTGGAACTGGTAGTTTCAATGGTGTCAAATTATTTGATAGTGAACTTAAGGAACTTGAGATTGCTGATTTTAGAATTGCTACTAAGAAAGTAACATTGGAGAGAGGAATCCTCAATGAGGGTGATGCGGTCATCTATGATCCTGTTGAGGAAGCTTCAGCAAAAGTAATCATTACAGCACACAACACAGATACCAACGATAAAGAAGTTGTTGAATATTCCGTTACTGATAAAGGATCGGATGTCTTCTTTAGTGAAATTGGTAATGTCTCTACAGGAGTCAATCAATTCAGCACAGTATTTGATTTAAACGATGCTGGAAAAGTTAGGATTACATTTACATTGGATTCTAACCTAACTAGTGGTGATGAAATAGATTTCACTGTAGTATCCCAAATTACTAAGAGGTAAAAATGCCAGAAATTTTAAGAACTTATGATTCCCTTGGAGGATTTTCTGTTGATCGAACTACTCTGATCAATGAGAAAAAAGATGTCACTAACGTAAATTCATTGGAGGTAAAAAATTCATTTTACTCTGATAGTTCTACCAACCATTATATCTTAAGAGGTATCAATACCTCCGTTCTTTCATTAGATGATGTTAATAGCACCATTCCTGTTTTAAACAATACAATTAATTTTGTAGAAACTTTTATTGTAGGAGTTAACGACAACTCATCTGGTAATATTTGCACAAAGCTAGATACTGTTTTCCAAGTAGCAAATGATGGTATAGTATCTGAACTTTCTACAATGACAACCACTGTCAAAGATTCAATTCCTATTGGTCAAACTTGGACTGTCTCTCCTTTTGTCTCTGGTTCCGCTAATAATTTTAGTTATAATACAACCCGTGCAGGAACAACAAGAACAATCAAATGGGTTGCATATGTGAAAGTGGTAAGCATTGACTGGACTTAGTACTAAATAGAAAAAGAATAAAATAAGTCTGCAGGCTGGATAGAAAATGAGCTTTAAGTTTAATTCTGACAAAGAGCAAATTAGAGCAAATGCTCCCGAAATTATTGGAGATCAGGAAATCTCTATAAGGTCGGGAACTGGCACTGATGAAAAAGAGGTCTTGCGTGCCTTAATTGAACCAACATCTAAAGTACCTCGTGTTGGTATTAATAGAACTGGAAATAGAATTGACAATATCACAGTAACTAATCCAGGTAGTGGATATACAACTCAACCTACAGTTACAGTAAGTGCTCCTCAAGGAGATAATCCTATACAAGGAGCTGCTTCTGCTGTTGTATCTCCAGAAGGTAGGGTGACTGGTATCTTAATTGATAATCCAGGTGCTGGTTATACATCTGCTCCTATCATTACTATTAGTGGAGGAAACGGTGTAGGTGCTACTGCAGATGCATTCCTTGACACCGTAGATTTTGAACTTGATATTAATGGTGCTATCAGAACTTCTACATCTATCATTTCTGATACTGCGAGAATTCTAAACCTAGATATTGATAATTTGGTTACTCCTGATGCAGCTTACAGGGCACCAAATCTAAAAACCTTTATGAATAATACTGGTACCCCATGGGCACCAGAGAGATTATTACAGAAAGACACTTTTGTTTATCGTGGTTCTAACGTATATCAATCATTGAACGTTGGTACTACTGCAATAAATCCATTAGATCCACCTCTTCATACTGATGGAATTGAAATTAATGGTAACCCATTAGATAATCCTATTCCTGGTGTTCAGTTTAAACATATTGGTTTCCGCGTATCTGATCCAAACGAAGTTTTTTATAATACAAGTGGAGATACTGGAGTATATCCAAGATCAATTACTCCTTTACTAGGTGATAAGTCAGATAAAATTGCCACCACAGAATACGTCCTTAATCTAGCAACGAATGACGTTGGTGGTCGTATTTACGTTTCTCAATTGATTGGTGACGATAATAATGATGGTCGTTCTCCAGTTAATCCAGTAAGAACAATTAAGAAGGCGTGTCAGTTAGCTTGGGAAACACCTGGCGTCAAAGAATCTATTATTGTTGCTGGTGGTGATTATACAGAAGACAACCCAATGTCATTACCACCTGATGCGTCAGTTGTTGGTGATAACCTTCGTCTTGTTATTATTCGTCCTGCAAATCCAAGAAAACATATATTTAAGTTTGGTGATAAAAACTACGTTATTGGTGTTACTTATAGAGACCAAGAGGGTGCTGATACCTTTACTTGGGACTTTGCTATGGTCTTTGACGACAAGCAAAGAATTACATATGACTTTGATCAAAATGGAGATTTTGGAACTCAATTCCCTGTAGGTCATCAAATTTTTGGTGAGTCAGTTTTCAGAACAACATTCCAATCCAATGGTGGTCTTAATAACCTAGTAGCTGGTATTGAACTAAGAGGTGTTAACGCTGGTGGTATTGTCACATCTAGAAATATTCAATTTGATGAAACCACAGGACCTAGTGCGTATGTAAATGGTACATTTGATTTTGTACAAACATCTGGTTCTGTAAACGCTGGTGAAACATTAGTATATGCTGGTACTGGTGAGAGATTCCAACCAAATACAGCATATAATGTTGGTGAGATTGTTTGGACAGAAGATCATGTATATAATGTATCAGTAGCTGGTACATCAGGAGAAGCTAACCCTACTCATGATCAAGGTTCTGCAAATAATGGTAATGGTACACTAGAGTTTACCTATTTAAGAGATACATATTCTCTCGTTACTACTGATATTATTTCAATCAGACCTGAGGGTGAGGTTGTATTTGAAAACAGACCTAATTTAACAGATCCTCCACTACCAATTAGTAGAATTGATTTTTCTTTACAGGGAGATCCTAGTATTACCACTGGTGGTTATGGTGATTATGGAACACCTGAGGATCTTGGTGGTATTGTTTTCTATACAAACCCACTTGTAGAGGCAGATAATATTCATGATTTCAAAGAAGGAGAAGAAATCCTGATTGAAAATCTATCAACATCAGCTCCAGATTTAAGTTTCCTTAATGGTAAACAAAGAATTTATAAAGTTATTGAAGATCCTGATGGTAGATCCAGACGTTTTGTTATTCCTAAGAAGGCACCTTCCTTAACTCAAGCTGATTATGATCCTGGTCAATTTGCACAAGTTAGATCTTTCTCTAAATCAGTAACCTTATCATTACTTAACTCTCCATTTAAGTTCCAAGAGGCAACATGGGTTGCTAGAAGATTCCAAGACGCTTGCAATCAAATTAAAAATAATAGAGAATTTATTGCTGATGAGGTTGTAGGAAAAGTCAATGATCAATTTAAGAAGGAATATTATTCAATATATGAGATCGGTGGTGCATCTTCCTCTCAAACAACACCAACAGATGTCACATATGACGCTGCTACTGGAGATCTAGTTCTCACAAAAACAGCACATGGATTTGACGTTGGAACTGGTATAGTAATTGCAGATAACAGTCTAACATTTACTTGTGCAATGGATAATAATGCTACCGAGCATAGTTATCCTAGGTCATCTGATCCAGCTTCTGGGAGAGCACTTCCAATTATATCAAAAACTAACGATACATTCACAGTTAACGTTGGTATATCACCTGCTAATGTGGACTTCACTCCACAATCAGGAACATCATACAACCCTGCTACTGGAGATTTAGTTCTAGAAATTGGAGCTCACTCTTTACCAGTTGGAGGAAGTGTCACTATTGATAATGATTCCTTGTTCTTTACATGTGACATGGATAACCGTCAGGCACCTAAGAGTTATCCTCGTGGGGGAATTGATCCTGCATCAGACAGATCTGTTCCTATTACAGCAGTTTCATCGACTTCTATTACTGTTAATATTGGTGCATCTGCTCAAAACAAATATTTCCAACCAACTGCTGCTAATTATAATCCTAATACAGGATTGATGACTCTTGATATTGGACAACATGGTTTAGGAGTAGGACGTAATATTACTATTGAAAATGATTCATTAACATTTACTTGTTTAGAAGATCCTTCATCTCCTAAAACCTATCCTCGTTCTGGAATTGATCCATATGCAGATAAGAAGTCTATTCCTATTGTCATTGTCGGAAGGACTCAGCATGATGTTACTGATGCTCCTTACAATGCAGCAACAGGTAACATAACCCTTCAGGTTTCAAATCACGGATTCTCGGATGGTGATTACGTCAAGATTGCTGACGGAGCTCTATCTTATACATGTGTTTTAGATGGAAATACAGTTACTAAGACTTATCCTCGTGCTGGTTACGATCCTGCATCAAACAGATGGTTGGAGATTTCTAATGTAACTCAAAATACTTTTGATGTTAACGTTGGTCAATCATCTTACACTGGTTCTCACACATATGTTGGTGGTACCTCTAGTAATGCTATTGATCATCAAACAGGTGAAATTGTTATCAACGTAGGAACTTCTTCTAACACTACTACCCATACTTTTGTAAGTGCTACAGCAAACGCTGTCAAACACGAACCACAATCTACACATTACTTTGAAACAGCTGCTGCTAACTCTGTTAAACACAGACCACAAGTTGCCCATACATTTGTAAGATCAACTACTAATAGTCTAACCACTGGTGGTAGTAGTTTTAGAATTTTCCTAGGAACATCTAGATTTGTACACACATACATTAGCGGTGGTACTGTTACATTTGCAGGAAATACTTACACCGTAACTAACTTCCAATATGATAATTTCGTTACTGGAACAGCACTTATTACAGTAAGTAATTCAATTCCTAATATTGCAGAGGATAGTGTTATTCAACTTGCTGATGTTTTAGTTGAGTGTGATATTGATGGTGTAACAACGCAAAAAACATATCCTAGTTTTAGTATTCCTGTTAGTGATGAGAAATGTCGTAGAGATATTAGACACTTCCTCAATGCTCTTTGCCAAGATTTAGAGTATGGTAGCAATAATAATATTATTGATGCTGCTAAAAAATATATTGATGGTACAAATAGTTTTATTGATGAAACTATTGATTTTGAAATTATTCAAACTGTACGTGCCATTGAGTATGCTAGAGAATTAGCTATCTTTGCAATGCGTAAATGGAGAACAGGAACTGGTCTTGCATCCGATCCTGTTTATACTCCTGTATATTCTAGTCTTCCAAGATACTTTGATCCAACTGTTATTGATGACACATCACCAAGTGGTGCATGTAATAACGTTAAATCTGCCATTGATACTTTAGCATTTTTATTCGTAGATGTTTTAGCAAATGATGCTTCTGGAACATATCTAGACGGTGCATATTTAATTGCTAGAAACAGAGATCATATTGTAGATGAGGCGTATAATGATGCTATCAATGCATATCCATCTTTAAATCTTAATAATATTGATGAACGTAAGTGTCGTAGAGATATCAATCTTATAATTACTGGATTATTAAGAGACTTAGTTCTTGGTGGTAACTCTGGTATTGTTACTTTTGCTGAATTATACTTTACAGGAACAACCTTAACAGGAGTTCCTGCAAGCGAACTTCCAGCAACTAGATACGCATTTACAGCAGCAAGAGATCTTTGTATCCAAGCAATGCGTAATTGGTATGATTCTAGTGGAAACGCAATTCCTGCAGCGACATACACACCAATTCCAAGATTTACAGATAATACTATCTTAGGAGATCCAGCTGGTAATCCTACATGTGCTCAAGTAGAAGCTACTATTACAACTCTATTTGGTATCCTCGATGATATCTTGGGTAGTGTTGTTGCACCTGGCGCTACTCCTAAAAACACAGGAACATTATTAGATACAGCAGGTTTATACACTTATGCAGATAGTATTATCCAAGATTTCAATGGTAATACAGCTACCGTAAGAGCTACTTACGATGACTATCCAATTATTGAAGCATCTCCATATACACAGAACGCTTCTATTATTTCCAAATTAGGTGGTGGTGGTGCTCTAGTTGATGGTTCTAAAGTCAAACAACCAAACTGTCCATTTCCTGGTTTGAATCTAGATGGATCTGCTAAGTTCCCTAATCAGGGTAAATCTATGGTTGCATCTGCCTTCACGATTGTTTCTGAGGGTGGTGTTGGTTATAAGATTATTGAGGATGGTTATGTACAGTTAGTTTCTGTTTTCTGTATCTTTACTGCAGATGGTATTCTTGCTGAGTCTGGTGGTTATGCTTCTGTTACTAACTCCGCATCTAACTTTGGTATCTATTCTCTAAGAGCAAGAGGATTTAGAAGAGAATGTTATGACTTTGACCAAGCAACTATTTCTAATGTTTCTTCTACTCCTACTGGTAGAACTATCTTCTCTGTAAGTGGTCTCGGTAGAGAACCACTAGAGCACTATGTTGTTAAGATTGATGGATATGTAAATGCAAATCCAGAAATTGAATACTTTGTTGATGCTGTAGAAGGGGTTACAGTAGGACCTCCTTTCTCTGCTCAATTAACATTAGAATCTGGTTCTGGTGGTCCTGCACAATTTAAAAATATTGCTACAGATCAAATAGCATCCTTAGCTAGTTTGGTTGGTGCTAATCTTAAATTACATAGACCATCTATTGTTAACTCATCATCACATACTTGGGAGTATGCTGGTTCTGGTACTACTTACCTTGCTCTACCTGAGAATGGTGGTACTAAAGTTGAGGCAAACGAACAGGTATCCGAAGATTACGGTAGAACATACGTTTCTGGTACTGACGAACTAGGAGACTTTAAAGTTGGTACGTTTGCAAGAATTGAAAACAGAACTGGTAACATTACCTTCACTGGTACAGTTACAATTTCTGAAGTTGAGTTCTTGAAACTAAAAGGCGGTGACGTTGTTGTTACTGGTTTCGATGCATCCAACACATTGGGAGGTGCTAACTCCAGTGACTCTAAACTACCCACACAAAAGGCAGTTAAGGACTTTATTACTAATGCTTTAGGTCCTTACATCAACAAACCATTCTCTACCAATCCAGTTCCTAGAGCATTGGTTGAACTTACTGATTCTGGTAAAATTTCAGAGGATCAGATTCCACCTCTACGTCCTTTCCAAGTCTTTACTGTTGCAAATCAAAATGAGAGACTTGCGATTGAAGGAGCATTAGCTGGTGACATTGCGATCCAACAGGATACTTCAACATCATTCATTCTTAATAATGATAATGAAAGTTTATTCGCCTCATTTGCAGTTGATCCTACACTACAATTTACTCTTAGTGATGTATTCACTGGTAGTATTACTGGTGGTAAGATTCAAGCAACTGAATACAGACAGGGTGTTGTTTTTCAAGTAAACATTACTGATGGTGGTTCTGGATATATTTCTCCACCAATCGTAACAGTATCTGGTGGTAACCCTCAAGCTGGTGCTGTAGATGCATTAATTACAACAGAAATTGCTAATGGTCAAGTTGTAATTATGAACATTGAGTTGTTCAATGGATATATTGGTGGTAAAGGATACACAACTCCTCCTACTATTACTATTGCTGCTCCCGCAGGATCTGGTACTCAGGCAACTGCAAATGCATTAATTGAAAGTAGATTATACGGTGAGATTGTTAATAACATTAAGATCACAGATACAGATACAATCCTATCAAGTGATCTTCCAGCTGAGACAATCAATATTACTCGTGTTATTAATACATCTTCCAGTAATAACAATAACTGGGTATCTCTATCATCCAATCAAATTGCTGCATCAGATATTACATCTGGTGTTATTTCTACAGCACGTCTAGCATCTAATGCTTCTGGTGTAGACAGTGCTGCTAACTCCTTTACCTTCTTGAGAGGAGACCAAGCATACGCACCAGCTGTTCAAACAGTTAAAGGTCCTGAGACTAGATATTTTGCTCAGTTAAAACTACAAGCAAATAGTGGTGCTTCACAATTAATTTTTGAAACCAATTCTAATTTCCTTAAGGGTCATGATATCAAACAAATTACTGGTATTCAAGCAGATACAAATATTGATGGTGTTCTAACTGAGTCAGGTGAAACAACCATTACCCTTGACAAATTTATTACAGCAACACTTCCTGCAGGAACAGTCTTAGAATTTAATAGAGGAAAATCACCATTAACGGTTGAATCTTCTCAAACACAAGGTGGTTTCGTTGAGGAAGTAGTTATTCAAAATGGTGGTAGTGGATTTACTGATGGACAATACTTCAACTTACCTTTAGTTGGTGGTAGTGGAAGTGGATTGAGAGTTAACATTATTGTAAATGCTGGTGCAGTTACTGATGTCACTATCGTCAGTGGTGGTCAAGATTATGGACAGAATACCAGTCAATCAAATGTTGACTTTATTGTATCATCTGCTCCAGCAGAAATTGGTGGAGGATCAGGTCTTATACTCCTAGGTAAAGTTACTACTGTCCTTCGTCAATTTGCAAACGTAACAATTGATGTTGATAGAGTTAGTGATCTCACTACTTCTGGTGATCCATATGGAACATTAGGTGTTGCTAGATTCCTAAAACAACAATTCTTAATTGGTGAAGCTGGAAACGGTTCTGTTCAAATTAATACAGGTCCTGATTCTGGTCTTGATGCTGATACACTTGATGGAGCACAAGGTGATTTCTACTTGAATGCAGGTAATATGAATGCTGGTTTCTTACCGATAGAGAGATTGAATGGTACATATAATATTAACATCGCTAACCAGTCTGGTAGTACATTAAGACTTAAAACATCTACCAACTCACCAACTGGTAACCCAAGTCCTAATGAGTTCTCTGCTGGTATTATTGCTGATACTAAGAATAACTCTGCTGATGGTCTTAATGATGGTGGTACAAGACACGTTGTATTGACTATCAGAAATGGTGGTGCTGACTTTGATGCTACATTTGGTGGTGTAAGACAACTTGCATTTACAGATGCTAATGCTGATGTTGGAGCTGGTATGTTCCTTCGTGGATCTTTCAACAGTCCAGCAAACTCATTTGGTAATTGGCACGAAATCTGGCATTCTGGAAACGATGGAACATTATCTGGTCTCGACGCTGACAGATTAGATAGTCGTCAAGGAACTTGGTATCAGTCCGCTCAACACATGGACTTTGGATATTTAAGTAATGAAAGATTACCTATCCTTCAGAGAGAGAAAGATTTCCTATCCAAACTTCGTGTTATGGATTGGACTGGAAATGTTAGAGTTAACGTCCTTGTTAGAGACGAACTCTTAAATACAACACCGTTCGTTCCTGGTCAACCAGTTAACTTATACACAGCAAGTGGTATTTCTAGAGGTACAATTAGTATCACAAAAGTAGAACCAAATCAAGATACTAATGATGCTGCTAATAACTACACACTAATTACTGGTAGTTTGACCAGTGGAGATTTTAATTCATTCGATGATGCAGAATTTATTGGTACTGGTGGTGTAGGTAATGCTTTCCAATTCCAAAACTGGAGTGTCTCACAGGTTGATGATAATGCAGATGGAGATATTGATGGAACATATGAAGTTATTAGCGGAGAGAGTGTTTCTGGTAATGCTCGTCTAAGACTTGGTAGAGCAGATGGTCAACCATCTGATCCTTCTATCTTCTTTAGATCATCTGCACTTGTCGCAAGTGATTATAACGTAGCATTCATAGCTACAGGTGGTGGTAGCACCAATGGTAGTGGTAGTCTAGAGACAAAGGTAGGAAATAATAATGCATTCACTATTAATGGTAACAGAATTTGGAACGAAGGTAACATTACCTTTAATTCATCTAACATTGCTGGTAGTGGTGTTATTCGTGATCAGAGTGGTAACTTCTCTGCTGGAACAATTACTGCAGACTTAAATGGTTCAGCACTTAACAACGTTCTGAAGACTGGTGATACCATGACTGGTGCTTTGGTCATCAGTAATGTTGTTGCTGCTAACCAAGCATTACAGGTATCTGGTAGAGCAGATTTCTTGAGTAATATTACAGTTGCTGAGGACTTTGCAGTTGATACTGATACATTATTTGTTGATGCTAGTAAAGATTCTGTTGGTATTAACGTTGGTACAACATTAGAAACTAATATTGGTCTTGATGTTAGAGGTGGTAGTATAGCTGGCATAAGAGTACAAGGTAACTCTAGTGCTCCAGATGCAACCAGTCATATGTTGTATCTTGATTCTGGTAGAGATTCATACTTTGATGATGCTAACCATGCAATGATGTTCCTTACATATGGTAATGGTGGCATTACTCCTGGCGAGGGATCAAACTGGGTATTCAATGGTAGAGCAGCAGATAGAGACTTTATCTTCCGTAACAACTCCTCTAATAAACTAACCATTCAAGGTAATGGTGGTCTTGTTATTGAGAACAGTGGTTCTAATGCTGGTCTTACTGTTGACAATATGATTGTCACTCAAACAGGTCTGACACTTGGAACAACTGCTAATAATAATGAAGCTCCAATATTCTTCTTAGGAAATACTGGTGGTGCTGATGGTTCTGGTGGATATCTAAGCAACTTCCGTGTTGGTAATGGTATCATTGGTAATGATATATTTGAAATCACTCCTAACGATGGTACTCAGGGAGCTACTAGTTGGAAATCAACACCAGCACTTGCTATCCAAGGAAGTAATAATAGAGTTGCTATTAACAGTACAACGTTCTCTGGACAAGATAACACAGATCCAAATAATATTATTACAAGATTCTATGCATTGAATATTGAGGGTAACTTTAATATCAATAACGGAAATCTATTTGTTGATAACAAACCATTTGTAACTTCTCGTTGGACAGAAGCTCCTAACAATACTGATATTTACAGACCAACAAAAGTTGGTATTAACTTCAGTAGTGCTAAGAATCCAACAGAATCCTTGGATGTTGAGGGCAGTATTAATGTCTCAGGAACATTAAAAGCTAATGGTCAGGAACAGTGGATTGACCAATATGGTGTTGTTAAGGTTGCTTCTGCAACTATTAATGAGAATCTAACCATTGCTTCTGGATTGAATGCTTTCAGTTTCGGACCTATTGGAGTGGGAGCAAATAATATTGTTACTATTCAAACTGGTGCAACGTGGGTTATCCTTTGATCATAAATACAATTAACGAATCTCTTTTTAGTTACAATGGGCGCAACTAGTGCATTAAAAATAGATAAAGTTCAAACCGTAGGTGGAAGTCAGGTAATGACACTCGGTGCTGGAGGATCCATCACATTTGATGGTTCTTTTCAACCTAGTAATTTTGGTTTACCACAATGGGATGGTGCTAAAAATAGACCAACAACCAATCTTAGTTACGGATCTTTTGGATGGAACTCTAAAAATAATCAATTTGAATGTTATGTTGGAGTAGACGCTGAAAACAATGCTCTCTGGGCTGTGTTTTCTGGAATAGATGTCTCAGATGATTTAGACCCACAAAACTAGGAATAAAAATGGGAATTTTAAAAATTAAGGAATTACAGAGTAGTAATGGTGATACCGTCCTAGGAATCAATGATGACGGAACTATCAACATAACTAGTCAATATAATCCAGGTAATGTCACATTATCAACTTGGGATCAAACAACACGTCCAACTACAGGATTATTTCCTGGTTTTGTTGGATACAATACAGAAAAAAGAAGATTTGAATTATTCACTGGTTTTGATGACAGAGGTGATCCTGTTTGGTATGGAGTAACTACAAGAGTTAGATTCAGTGCTTACGATTACACAGATACTAGTCTATGGGATACTAATGAAGGTACTATGTATGATAAAGCATATGTAGCTATGCCAGGCGGACCTAGAACTCTACGAAGTTACGTAACAAGTTTTGGTTTAAACCAGAACAGTAGTAATAACAACAACTCTTCATGGTCAAATGGTCATGACGTGCGAGGTTTTGAATATAGAAAGAATGGTAATTACTTTAATAGTGGTAATTTAGTTATGTTCAATGGAGATGGATCAGCTGATGGTGGTGACTGGGTGCTATTTAACTTTGGTAGCCTTCGCGGAGGTGACTTTAACCCGAAATGGGGTGGTAACCAGAATGGATGGGCGTTTTTTGGAGGAGAATTTGGCAACCAGAGTATGTCAACTAGTGGTCAAAGTGTGTCAAGAGGTTATATTTGGGGATTCAGTGATTCTGTTGGATGGGTAAAACTATGGCAAGATGATAGAAACGGTAGTTGGGGAAAAAATAACTCTAGTTGGTACAGTTCAGGTGGTACAACAACCAGTGGTAACGGAAAATATTCCGCGTATGACAACGAACCACTCTCATACATAGGATTTAGCGTAAGGTAAAAATGGCAAACATTATTAGACTATCTCAAATTCAATCAAATGCTGGTAATCTAGCATTGAATTTAAACACCAGTACAAATGGAGTAGAATTTACTGGAGGTTTTATTCCAGCTAGTTTAGTTATTCCTAACTGGGCTGGAGAAAATAATAGACCTACCAGTGGAATTAGTCCTGGTTATCTAGGATTTAATTCAACTGATGTTCAGTTGGAAGTATATTGGGGAGTAGATCCAGATGACGGAACTGCAGTTTGGGGAACAACTGCAGGAAGAGTGACAGGTGGTGGTGGTCTTAAATCAGATATGGAATCTCTCAATTCTGCTCTTGATGGAAAGAATTACAACGATGTTTCTGCAATTAAGGCTGAGTTTGAA
>CEWG01227820.1_pt1 | contig 13763 bp, 3 predicted proteins | sample 361411 | NCBI WGS metagenome assembly CEWG01 (sample SAMEA2622173, study PRJEB7988) | marine metagenome | biome: marine biome (ENVO:00000447); feature: surface water layer (ENVO:00002042); material: "saline water (ENVO:00002010), including plankton (ENVO:xxxxxxxx)" | depth 5 m | reverse complement strand
TATGATAAGGCAGATAACACATCAAACAAACAAATAATGGTTGATAATATAGAGTATCGAGATTATTTTCTTGAAGTGGCGCCAAGCTCAAGACTACAGCTTCTGTATTCTTTCCCTTTTGAAATACTGTCTCTACTTGAAGAGATAGAAGACGATGAAGAAGAAGAGGAAGAGGCAGAAGAAGACATAACAGTTGAATATATTGCTACAGAAATGCAGACAAATATGATTCGGATTAGAAAGGGTCTTAACCTATATTCTCGATATGAAAAAGTTTACAGGTTCACTGACGGAGGAAGTCTTAGATTTATTGATACTGGCGGATTATTCAATTTAGATAACTACGGCGACCTCGGCATACTTCGCGGCAAGAAAAGATCAATCACATCTAAACTAGTACCAGACCTAGAAGAGTTTCTAAATGATAAGGGTTTCAATATTCCCGGTGTCGGAGGATTTGGTGGCCTTTTTGAAGACGAAGTTTTGAAACTACAATTCACTTTTACGCCGGAATACAGACTAAAAAAATTAAAAGTCTATACACAAACATGCGGTGAAAAGCCAAAAGTATTTAATAGTAGTAGGCTGAAAAGTCTAAACAAAAAAGAAAGCTGGAGAGACAGAACCGCTGTTGCATACTTTGCCCAAATGAGGCAAATGGAAAGAGACCTTACAGCGAGAACCCCACAGCCATGGCTTGAGTTTGTCAAACAATACACCTACCCACAGGTAGATGCCGTAATCAATGCAGGGTATACTAATACAGATCCAGATTCCCCCAGTGCGCTTACTTGTATTGCGGACAACCTTGCTGCTGAAGGAAAACAACTTGGGCAAGATATCTTAGATGATGCTTTTGGTCTCGGCGACGCGATTGCTTCACAATTTCATAAAATGCTCTGCAACAGAGACTACAAGGAGATGATAGAACAAAAAATAAAATTTGGTCAGATTCCTTCTGGTGCCCTCGCCGTGGCCGCGCAAGGTAGAGATGTAGCACTAATAGACGCAGATAAGTTTGTGCCTAATGGCAAAGACGATGAAGCCTCCAAGAATATTGGCGCATTCGCTATTGAACAGGCGTTTAAAGAATTGGATGAGTCAGACCAAGTATTTTCTAATTTTTGCGCTTTGATACTGTCTGGCTTCTCTGCCAGTGGGGACACCACGAGACAGCTTGATATCCTTTACGCAGATGGTTTTGACAAAATTAGAATTTGTGGACTTTTTGATCTAATGCTCGATGCAATACAGTGTTTGTTCAAGGGGCTCACTCTTGAAGAAGCCCTATCAAGTATGCTTAGATCTGCACTGACCTCAATGTCGTTGGAAAACTTTGGTGATCTGTTTGTTGGCCTGCCTCCCGATAAGCAGCAAGAGCTTGATGCACTTGTACAAAAAAAGCTAAACGAAGGCAATATATTTCCAGCGGGGTCATCGGCTCAGCGAATATCCGATGAGGCAGCCAAGGGCGAGAATGCAAGAATAGATATCGAAAATGATACCAGTATTAGTTTCTTGCCCAAATTTAAGAAGCCTTGGGAAAACCCAGACCTTATTAACGAGCAAAACGAAAAGCTTATGCGCGAGGGTCCGTATGAAAGTATATCACCATCCGGCATCCCACCAGCAAAAACTAGAAAGTCAGATGTTGGTGATGCAACTGTAAAGGCTCAGCTACAGAATGTTGGCTCAGAGCTAAACCCAAACTCAATTATGCAGGCGTACATCGCCGCGCTACTAGAAGTTTATAGTGATAATTTACTAGAGCTACTGGATCTTCTTAACAGGTTCCCCGGTGCTGAGATTATCGCAAAGGTTATTGCACTTATTGATTGCCCTATGCCTCCTATTTTTGACCCGAGCATGACAAATTTCTTAAAAGATATTGAATTACCTTTCTGTAGAAATACTGCACATATAGGTTTACCAAGGCTTGAAAATCCATTCGCATATCTTCCAAAAATCAAAGATATTTTTAGACTGCTGTTTATGATTCTAAGGATTGAGGTCCAGAAGCTTGTCGTAAGAATCATTATTAAATTAATTGTTAAGGTTTGTGAACTTATAGGCAATGCAATTTGTAAGGCACTTGAGGCTGTTGGTGATTTGGCGGCTGCGCTTCCTGCAATTGCTACTGGAAGATCAACCTTTAAGGAAGTAATTAGAGAAACTATCTGTGGCCCTGAAGCAGATGATGAAAAGATTGATGATACGATAGTTGACATGTTTCAGAAAATGGGAGCCGGAGGTGCTGCCTTCGCTGACCGTGCTGCTGTTATGTCTTTTGCAGAGGATCTATCTGCCTCAACCACACAACTAGAATTATCAAACGCAATAGTAGGCGATCCTTCCGAGACGTTCCTATCTGTTGTTCAGAGCCTCATAGAATTTGAATACCCACAGTTCGGTGAGGCGTTCAACAACAGGGAAAACATATCTTCATTCTTTAGCAATATCGGCAATCTTATGCCCGCTGACGCCAAACAAGTTATCAAAGACTTTGTTCGTGGCCTTGACGAAGATGACGGACTCCCCGCAAACCCAACTCTTTGTGCAACGCCGCAACAAATTGAAGACTTCTGTTCTTTGCGTGCTGGTCTTCTAGAAGGAAGAGCATCGCCAGACCAAATTGCCAATCTTTGTGAAAGCACACGTAACACGTTCAAAGATGATCTAGAGGATATATCAACAATTCTGAACGATGGTGTATCGTCATACCTAGAAAACAATTTGCCCCCTATAGTATCAGATCCCGGCTGTAACAACGGTCTTGTGCCTTTTGAGCCTGACGAGATAATCAAGGCAACCACAAACGCTCTTGATGGCAACATGGAAGCCTTGAAGATTGCATATACATACGACATGATAGGCAATGGCCCCGGAGAAAGAAATTGGGGCTTCATGAACATGGTGCTCTCAGACACATCAGGTAACCCATATACAGCACACCTTCGTAAGTCCGGCAACAGCGGTGGCTTCTTGTTTAAAAGAAAGTATGTTGACTTCTATGTTCAAACGGAAGAAGAACCAGACGCTAATGATGACACCAACTTTGCGGCAGTAAAGAGACAACAGGGTGCTTTCCCCAACTACGTTGCTGATTGGTTAATAACCACTGATACGAAGACTGGCGAGATGGAAAGGCAATTCAAAGAGGCAAACTTTAAATCTTCAAATGCCCCAGTAGATAACAAAGTGTTTAAAAGAACTTTTGAAAATTTGGGTTTTGATGGTTTCTTCGGTAGTGTCAATCTGTTAACTCTGCCAGATTTTGGATATAATGTAGATATGAGTGTTGACTTTGATGATGAAAGCATAAAGTTTAACAGACGTGCCCGAAAGAAAACCGCAGATATATCACTTAAGTTCCGAGACAACGCAAAGGGTACCGCCGATGAAGGTGGGTTCTCATACGGCTTCAACCTCAAAATGTACCTCTCAGATATTGAAAAGAGTGACGGCAACTTTGTAAACCCACTAACCGATAATGCAAGAGTGGTGATTACCAACGTTGTCAACACGGGCGCCAAAGTTGATGCCGCTGACGGCGCTTACGAAAACGAGGCGGAAGATAAGAAAAAGAACTCCAAGAGTGATATATTAAAATATCGTGCTTACGAGTTTGTTTCTGCTGATGGTGGCCTTGATGGCGTTGACTTACTGGCTTATCCAAGATTCTCTGAAACAGCAAGCAATGCCAAAAAGTTTATTCCGCAGGTTTACATGTTGCAAGACATTATTGAAAAAGCAGGCAGTACACCACCAAACGCCAAACTGGTAAAGGACAAGCATGATCAAATAATGACAGCAATATTTGAGAAGTTTGCAGAGGAAGTGTATACAAACTTAGATGCGTTTAAGTATGGAGCAGCGTTCGATGACTTGTCATATGATGATATATCCTATGGTGTTGTTAACGACTCTGGCGTATTTGTTGAATATTCGAGATACGCTGACATTAACGACCTTTCAAATGAAGATGCTGTTCTTGGGGTTAGCAGGGATCAGTATTTAAATGATGAAGCCGGCACACCTGAAAAGACAAGAGTGTTCTATCTAGACCCTGCTAAGCATGGCGGCAACTACTTCAATCCTCCGATTTACATAAAGCCAGAAAAGAATTCCGGTTGGCTTGGTTTTGTCGATGTAATGTTCCCAGAAATGAGTCCGTGTAAGCCCTACAGGTCAGACGCTATCAACTTTGGTTCTATTCAGGAAAGAATTAACAGCACATATTCTAGAATACCTGAAGATGATAGACTGAGATCAGATCCTGACTGTATTAGAGAAGAGCCATATAACAGAATTCTTGAACGTCCAGCCAAGGCGGGAATTGAAGGTCTGATTAGTGCGGCCATAAGAATATATGCTAGTGTTCACTTACTCAAGGCTTCTGCTACTTTTTCTAAATTTAAGCCAGACTTTTATAATACGTTCAGTTCTCTATATCCACAATACATTATTGAGAAGATGGAAGAGGATTTCAAAAATGCTCAGCCGAGCGGATTCTTTGAGTTTTTCAATCCTTTCAAAGATGAAGAATTCTGGTATTCATTCTTGGAACAGTCAGTGCAAACCTATGCCAGAAGATATGCTGATGACCAGCTTGATGATCCGCCCGCGCCTGTCGTAGATGCACTCAATAGAATCCAAGAGGTAATTGCAAAATATAGAAGAATTATCAAAAAAACTTATCAATCAAATGATGATCGTACCATTGTTGGCCTAAGAGACGCAAAGAAAATGGGTGATGCTGGTAGATTTGAAACTTTGAAAAATTATCGATATGAGAAAAATTTGGAACTTGTAAGAGAAACAGAAGAAGATGCAAAGATAATTCTTCAAGAACTCGTGAAAGAAGAAATGCAATTTATGGGCGACATCTATCTAAAGAACATGCAAGAAACCGGCCTTGCATCTGATAATGTCATCGAAGATTTAAGAAAATACGTTCTTGAAAAACTGTGTGTTGGCTCTACTCTCGATATAGATAAAGAAATTAAACAACAAGTTCAGGACATTGATGCCACCGGAGCAGAGGCAGCTAGTAATCTCTACACTGCTGGGGGCACATTAATAACGGAACAGGGCGATGATTATGTTGGGTATTACCATATTCATATAGATGAGGCGGGAGACTCAGTGTACATGGTTGGCCCATATCACGTTGAAGAATCTCACGATGTTCTAAAGGTGTCTGCCAACAAGATAACGGTCCCCATTGGCGATGTTTCTGACATCAGTACATCGAATGTTCCAACTTCTGAGAAGCCATTTGTTTTGGAGAAGTATGTTAGAATTAACGATATTTATTATACTCCCGGCGAAGCCCAAGCAATAATAACAGCGGCTGGTACCACAGATACAAACATTTCAGATGTTTACCCCGGCACCATGGAGCTTGTATATGATGAAAACGGTGCGGAAATAGGAGTCACCGGAGAGCTTGGTGTTCGTTACGGCCTTAGACTGTCTACAGACGCTGGAAATGGAAAACAAACTTTGGTAGAAACTGAGGTAGACGCCCTTGATTTACCAGTCACACAATTCCAGCCGCTTGAAGCTGACTCTAAACTGCTATTGTGTTTGGTAAACAACTTGTTAGATGAACCAGACTTTAATGCAGTAGCACAATATGTGTTCCCACTCAACAAAATTTTATCAGTAATCGCCATTTATAACGACATGGCTTTTGTTCCATCAATTGGCGAAACCGTTATAGATAAAAAATCCAAAAAAATTAAAAACGTTGAAGACAAGCCCGGTAGATACATTGTTGTAAGTAACTCAACTGGAGTTGACGCCGATGGAGATACAGTATCCGTAACCAAGATTACTACAAATAATGGTGCTGATGGGTGGCAAAGTGCCAAAGACCGCGCTCCGGGTATATTTGCTGGAAATGGTTTATTCTTACTTCACTACGATAAGTGGGATCAAGATATATTTATGAAATCAAAATTTAGAATAAAGAAGCTATTCAAGAATTTTTATAATTCAAGGGATTTCGATCCAAACGACGATGACTCCGATAGTGTTGGGGAAGTTGTGGTTTCTCAGCTTTCTGCTGCTTTTAGGCCAGCATCTGGGAAGAGACTACTGCCTTGGTGGAAGAAAAGAATGCTTAGAACCAACCCATTTAATGCAGACGGCGCTTTGTGTGATAAAAAAGACTAGTCGGTAGTATTTATAAGGGAGGAGACTTATGGGATCTTTAAGTATAGCGCTGCCGGTTGTTCAAGACGGTACTGATGGGTTTCGTATGATCAAAAACCTACGCAGTCTGGTCAAACAAAATCTCAAGATGCTTGTTCTCACCAATCCCGGCGAGAGAGTAATGGAGCCAGACTTTGGCGTTGGAATAAAACAGTTTTTGTTTCAGAACTTTTCAGATGATACATTCTCACAAATAGATAATAAGATAAGAGAGCAGGCTAAGTTGTATATGCCAATAATAAACATCAACGATGTTAGCTTCTTTAGTGAAGAACAGGACTCAAATATCCTTAGAATGAAGTTGAGTTATTCCATACCAGACATCGCCGTCAACGAATTACTAGATTTGCTACTGTAGAGTAATAAAATACTCAACTATTTAACATAAAAGGGTGACAATATATGCCTCAAGACGAAAAGAAAAAAATACCAATTAATTACACAAATCGAGAGTTCCAAGGAATCAGAAGGGACCTTGAGCAAATAGCTGAAAGATTTTACCCTGACTCTTTCCAAGATTTCAGTGAGGCGTCGTTTGGTTCTATAATGTTGGATTCTGTGGCTTACGTCGCAGATCAACTATCTTTTTATCTTGACTACAATGTTAACGAAATGTTTTTGGACACTTCGTTTCAATATTCAAATGTGTTGCGCCACGGTCGTATACTGGGATATAAGACTGAAGGAAGGCCGACTACTTTCGGATCTGTAGCGATGTACATTCTAGTGCCAGCGAGCACAATCGGTATCGGCCCCGACACAGAATATTTGCCTATTCTAAAGAGAGGTTCCAGATTTACGTCACAAAATGGGTTAAATTTTGTTCTTACCCAAAATGTAGACTTCTCGGATGTACAAAACCAAGTTGTTGTGGCCAATGTTGATAGCACTACGGGTGCTCCAACATTTTTTGCAGTCAAGGCTTATGGCAATGTTGTCTCTGGCTTTTTTAAGCGAGAACTGATAACTTGTGGAGACTTTGAAAGATTCAAAAGAATAGAATTAAATTCCTCAAATGTTTCAGAAATAGTCTCTGTTACAGATGCAGACGGCAACGAGTATTTTGAAGTTGACAACTTGTCACAAGATATTGTATACCGAGAGATACCTAATAACAATTTTAAAGAAGAAAACGCCCCTTCCGTAATGAAACCCTTCCTAGTTTCAAGAAAATTTATTACTTCTTTGGAAAGAACAAGAACATTCTTGCAGTTTGGTTCCGGTAACCCAAATGAAACCGATGTGGTCGCTGATCCACAAAAGGTAGCCCTAGATTTATTTGGCAAATCTTATGTGACTGATACAACTTTTGATCCTACAAAGTTAACGAAAAATCAAAACTTTGGCACAGTCCCCACCAACACAACTTTGGAAATTGTGTACAGAGTCACAAACCCCACAAACTCTAATGTAGCTGCGGGCGGCCTCAACAAAGTTTCAAATTCTAATTTTGAATTTAAAGATCGACCAGACTTGGTTACCTCAAAGGCAAATGCTGTTATTAATTCTTTAGAAGTTTTTAATGAATCGCCAATCACGGGTGACGTTACCGCCCCAACTGCTGGTGAGCTAAAGAGAAGAATCTTCGATTCGTTCTCAACACAAAACAGAGCAGTAACGCAGGTAGACTACGAAAATTTAGTTTATAGAATGCCTGTTAAGTTTGGCTCAATAAAGAGATGTTCAGTACAGCGCGACCCTGATTCACAAAAAAGAAATCTAAATATGTATGTTGTCTCAGAGGATTCGTTCGGCAAGCTAATTCTTTCAAGTGATACCATAAAGAAAAATTTAAAAGTCTGGATCAACCAGCATAGAATGATCAACGACACAGTAGACATTATAGATCCTTTTATCATTAACTTAGGAGTGAACTTTGTTGTTTCCTCCAAAGACGGTGTCAACAAGTTTGATTTAAATGAAAGGTGCGTGACCGCATTGAGCGAGAAATTTGGGTCTGCTTTTTACATTGGAGAAGATATAAATATATCTGATATGTATAAGGAACTATCAATGGTTAGAGGCGTTCACGAGGTGGTATCCGTAAAGTTAGTTAATAGAACTGGATCAAGCTATTCTGGCAACTCAATAGACATAAATAAAAACACGTCTTCTGATGGAACAAAAGTTACGATTCCGAAAAACGCAGTTGTAGAAATAAAATATCCAGACACAGATATTAAGGGGCAAGTTAGATAATGGCTATCAAAAGATATTCTGCGGAAGCAGATAACACAATTTCAAATGCCTTTCAGGAGAATCTCAGAATTAGAGCCACTGGCTCCAACATGGGCCAAGCAGATGTAAGCGAGGTTTATTCTATATATGGTAGACAAACAACTTCATCGGCTGAGCTATCAAGAGTACTGACAAGCTTCGATATCAATTCAATCTCGTCTGATAGAACGGCAGGGATTATCCCAGCGTCTGGTAGTGTAAGTTTTTATGTGCGTTTATTCAACGCTGAAACGTCCAAGACTGTCCCAAAAAATTTCACCATAGTGGCACAAGCCATATCAAAATCTTGGAGCGAGGGAGACGGCCTAGACCTCGAAAACTATAAAGACCTAGGGGCATCAAACTGGATATCTGCTTCTAAGGGCCAACCTTGGGAAAGCCAAGGTGGTGATTACCACACTTCTCCCAAGTATAATCAGACTTTTAAAACTGGATTGGAAGACTTGGAGATTGATATATCTGAACTCGTTGAACAATGGATTGCTGGAACAAAACAAAATTATGGAGTTGGATTCAGACTCACTGCCTCTCAAGAAGCAAAGAGTGACACCAACTCAGGTGGTGCGGAAGAATCATATTACACTAAGCGATTCTTTGCAAGAGGCACCCAGTATTTCTTTAAGAAGCCAGTAATTGAAGCGCGTTGGAACTCTTCTAACCAAGATGATCGCGGAGACTTCTATTATAGTAGTTCTTTAGCTCCTGCGTCCGAGAACCTTAATACAATTTATCTTTACAACTTTGTTCGTGGAGCACTCACAAATATACCCGTCATAGGCACTGGTAATATCTTTGTAAATCTTTACTCTGGTTCTACGTCACCCACAGGAAACAAGCTTGTTCTCCACGATGGCAAAACCAATGTTACTGGTGGTCACGTATCGACAGGAATCTATTCTTGTTCTGTGGCCATCACTTCGGCAGCCACGCCCTTGAGAACTCTTTTTGATGTTTGGCATAACGACAGCGGAACACAATACTTCACTGGAACAATAAAGCCTGAGACACATTTGGCTCTTGGCGCTTCCACTGGCAACACTCGCTATGTTACTAGCATTAAGAATCTAAGAAGCAAATACTTCTCTGAAGAAGAGGCCCGTTTCAACGTTTACGTGCGAAACAAAAACTGGTCCCCAACTATTTACACAGTAGCGTCTAAGGAAATAGAAAATACTACAATTCCTAGCGCATCGTTTAGAGTTTACAGGATTTTTGATGGCTTCAATGCTATACCACATGGTACTGGTTCAGACTTACACACACTACTCTCTTACGATGTGTCAGGAAATTATTTCGACCTTGATATGTCGCTGCTTGAGCCCGGATATGAATACGGCATCAAACTTGCATTTTATGACTCCCAGCGCCAATCTTGGATTGAGCAGGATCAGAAATTCATGTTTAGAGTAGAAGACTATGAGCATTAAAGACCTTTTTAATAAAACAAGAAATTATTTACCTCAAACTACCAACCAAGAAATGGTTGATAATGTTGAGTCAACTAAAAACTTAACCCAAAAGCTTGAGTTAGAAAATACTTTTGTTCCACAGATAGATTACTCTGAGCCTGAAAACTTTGCAAAGTATGGCTCTGCGTTTTTGTATTATAAGTCTTCACTTGAAAGAATATACAATTTCTTCCCTTATGATGGTTCTGACGGAGAGATAAACGAATTCTTTAATCAATCTCTCCCGCATGAAAGATATATATTTGATAATCTATATCCAAGAACAAACGGTTACGCTAATTTTGACGCTTCATCATTCATTAGTTTAAAAGGCGGCCCTAACTCCACAAGTTACACAAACTTAAACTCTTTGTTTAAAGAGCCAGATTCATCAAAAAGAAGTCAAGCAAACATATATGAAACAGATATATATCAACACGACAATAAGCCGTCAGACTACGCTCTCGGTTCAAGAGAATCTAATTTAAAGTGCGATTTTTCTAACGGCGTGACCGTTGAATTTTGGCTAAAGACATCTGCGATTAGCGCCGATACAAAACGAAGTATCTTTCATCTTACTAACTCTTCTGGCGGAGACGCCTTAACTATTTTCTTATCTGGTACAGTCGGCTCGCCTTTCCATATAAATCTAGACAAGGGTGGTACATCAGTTTTGTCAGACAAGCAAGTTGGTGTGACAATAACTACGGGCTCAATGACTTCGTTTGCCCACTATGCACTTTCGTTTAAAAGCTCAAGTTCGGGCCTTTCATCAAAGTTATTTGTCAATGGTGAGCTTAACGAGGCCAAGGTTATTGGCCCAGCACCTAGTGGCTCGTTTACACAGAAAGGTACGCTTGGCTACATAGCATCTGGTTCTGTAGGTCTACTGGGCGTCTCCTCAATGGATGAATTTAGATTCTGGAAAACAGAAAGAAATGGATTCCAAATTGGAACAAATTACTTTACGCAGGTGCGCGGAGGCACAAATACGGATGTTTCTAATGCAACGCTTGGTGTATATTATAAATTTAATGAAGGCACAACGGGTGATAGCACAACAGACAGAATAGTTCTTGATTACGCTGGTCGCTTAACTAACGGTACTTGGGTTGGTACGCCATCAAGAACTCTGCAATCAGCGATTGTGGAGGCCGGGGCTGCAACAAAAGAATTTAAAGATCCAATCATATATGACACGCACCCTGATGTTATATCATTGCAAACACTGCTAGAAGACAAGGGCAAATTTCACGATCACAACAACTCCACCAAGTTTATCAACTATATCCCCAGTTGGGTAATTGAAGAGGCAGAAGGTGAAGGTAACGGAGATAGCCAACTTGAGATGGTATCTCATATTATCGGAACATATTTTGATAAACTATACCTACAGATTCAATCGGTCTCCGATTTTAAGCAACCTGTGTACACAAGCTCTTCTCATAAGCCTCTTACATTTGCTAGAAATCTTCCACAATCTCTCGGCCTGTACACGCCAGAGATTTTCATTGATTCGGATATTATAAATAAAGTTGGCAATAAAACAGAAAAGTTTAATTTTGAGTCAAATCTAGAAGATACCAAAAACTTAATTTATCTAAATCTTTACAACAATCTATCTTCTATTTTCAAATCCAAGGGTACAGAAAAGTCAATCAAGGCCGTGCTTCGCTGCTTCTATATTGATGATCAAATCTTAACACTCAACACATATTCAAATAAGGCGAGATATCAACTTAGGAACAACCTCGAACAAACAACAAAATTAAATAAATACGCTAATCTCAACAGAGAAGAGAACTTGGGTGGTGTAATTTATCAAAGACAGAACCCAGCCGACACCACAAACACAATTGGTTTCATTTCTGGCTCCGGCGCCGAAGGTCTTGAGTTTGCATATGGTGCTACCGTTGAGGCTGACATAACATTCCCATACTTTAACAGTGTTGAGGATACTTTGGACAGAACGTTTAAAGATGTCTCTCTGTTTGGTGTTGTGTCCGCAAGTGTTGGAAGCCCCGACGACACCACTTTCATGGCCGTAGATAACACGAACTTTCAGGTCTACGCCGTCCGAGATTCCGAAAAGTCAAAAAATGCATTCTTCAAACTAACATCATCACTTAACCCGAGTCCTTTTGCTGAAGTAACAAGTAGTGTTTTCTTCGGTGTTTATAACAATCAAGATTGGAACTTCTCGGTATCTGTGATACCTGCCAAATCTGGAAGTCTTAGATCAACAACCGGCTCAAGCGATTCAACATATACCTTAAGGTTCGAGGGCCACAACACTATTCTTGGCGACACTAGAGATAGTTTCACATTGGATACTGAAATAACAAAGGTAGCTGGCGACAACTTCTTAAAATCAGCAAAGAGAGTTTATGCTGGAGCGTACAGACAAAACTTGTCCGGTGCTCTGATTGACAAGAGTGACGTGCTAATTTCAGGAGTAAGATACTGGCTAAAGAATATAGATTATGGCTCCAAGATACAGCATGCCCTAGACTTCGACAATAACGGAGTATCCGAGGGTTATAAAAACATCTCTGCCCTCGATAATAATACAAGAAATCTAGATATCCTAAACAAAGACACACTAGCCCTAAGCTGGGAGTTTAGTAACCTCACTGGCTCAGATTCTACTGGCAACTTTTATGTCACTGACTTTAGCTCAGGGTCAGCACTTATAAGAAATAATTACGGATGGGTTGGAAACGTAGCAGGCTATAGACACTCTGGATATGGCTTTGGGTTCGCTACTTCATCGCTTGGCACGATTGAATCTAAGAGAGTAAACGTGTTTAAGTTTGTAGATCCTGAACGGGTTATATCTTCTGACATGGTATCGATTATAGATGACAATCAAGAGTTTTTTGGAATACCGAGAGATGTGGTTGGATATCATCATACTTTAGAAAAGAGTATGTACAGTGCTGTATCTGATGAAATGTTAAAATTCTTTGCGGGTGCTGCGGATTTTAATAATCTAATCGGAGAGCCTGTAAACCGATACAGAATGAACTACAAGGCTCTCGAAAAACTAAGGCAGGCTTTCTTCCTTCGTGTCCAAGATGTCACAGAAGTTGAAAAATTTATTGATTATTACAAGTGGTTTGATGATTCCTTGGGAGACATTATTAAGCAGCTTATTCCAGCGTCTGCTGTTATAAGTGAGAATGTTTTTGATGTTGTCGAGAGCCACGTTCTTGAAAGAAACAAATATCAATCTAAGTTCCCAACTATAGAGTTCAAGACCCCAGATCCAGAAACTACAATATTGGGCATTAGAGAGAAGACATTTGATTGGGAACACTCCCATCATCCAATCTCAAACTCGCAAAAAGAAAATTCGGAGTACTGGCAGAAAAGAGCAAAACGAGTCGGCTCTGAGGTAATCTCATCTGGCGTCAACACTGTTGATGTTCAGCGAGATACCATCATTGAAACTCTCGATAAACAGAATACACAAAAAGCTCCGTCGCTAAGACAGCTTGACAAGCAGGTCTATTCAGGCCAAACGTTTGTGTTAAGAAAGCTTGCCAGACCTTACAAACTAACGATTGATCGACGAAGCAACCCACCTAGATCGATACATGGTGGAGCAAACTTTGAAGTTAATAAGAACTTTGGTTTTCACCGCGTTGCTCTACACCCTGCCGGACCAATTAACCAGTCTGGAAGTATATTCATTCCAAAGAACATAATGCTCGGCTTTACAGAAGACCTAGTTGGCCTTGAGGACACAACAGATCCGCCGAAGAGCCCAAGCAAACTTGTTAAAAGAAATATAAAAATACAGTCTGGGCGAGATTACGAACATGGTGTTGGGTATAAAAACGCCAAATCAGATGT
>CEWG01079660.1_pt1 | contig 13795 bp, 10 predicted proteins | sample 361411 | NCBI WGS metagenome assembly CEWG01 (sample SAMEA2622173, study PRJEB7988) | marine metagenome | biome: marine biome (ENVO:00000447); feature: surface water layer (ENVO:00002042); material: "saline water (ENVO:00002010), including plankton (ENVO:xxxxxxxx)" | depth 5 m | reverse complement strand
TCCACTAGGCCATCGTTTTCGATGGTGACATCGTGGTTGCTCGTGACCACGGCTTGCGCACGAACTGTGCTCAAGAACTCAGAGCCCGCGTTACTCACATCAAAAGAAATGGTGCCCGTCTCACCGACATCAAGCACGCCATCGCGTGAACAGAAGCCTGCATCCACGCCATCAAAGTCCTCCTCCAGCACAAAGTTTGTCGTCTCGTAGGTCGCTAGCTGACTCAAATAGGATTCCGTCACACCTGACAATGGATACGCCCCACGGGCCGGTGAAACAGCTCCCAAGCCCATACCACGACGAGCGAAAGCCTCCAATGCCATGACATAGTCGTCCCGCTCGTTGGCGTACATCGCCGCTAAAATGGCATCTCTTGCTTCAGTATACGTTGGCGCTATCGGCGTCATCTTGTAACCCGCCACAAGGTAATCAGCCATGCGGCTCTCTGCCTCATCGAAGTCATACGTGTTTAGAAGTTTGACATAAACATCCCATAGCACCGACGCCCACACCTCTCCGGCCGCGTGGGGTGATCCGTTTGAGGTGGGACTCAAACCCTCGGGCCGAGCACCATCCTGAATATGGGTAAACGTCAATGGGTTAGTCGCCATATCGACCGTATACGGTGCGCGTCGAACCGAGTTCGTGAAGTTGGCTACGTGCGTACTCACGGTGTAACCGCTCTCAAAGTTACTGTTACCCTCGATAAGCGCGTGAGACTCTCTAAGAATGAACATGAGCGCGTGAAAATCACTCCAGCCCTCACCCATAGCACGTCCCTGAAAGTTCACCAGACCATTTGCATTACCCACGAGACGGTTTTGAATGTAATGACCCCACTCGTGCGCAATGATTCCGTTATCAAAGGTTGAGTCCTTCAATGCACCGTTCGAGAAAAGATCTGCAGAGACGGTCTCTGCGGCATCCAAAAGTGCCTCCACAGACGCTATGTCACCAGCGGATACGCCAACCGTGGGCACAACATCGGGCTCAACATCACCAAACAGCACGTACTCATTGTCCGCGACGATAACCACCATACCGATGGCACCTGCCGCTAGCGCATTAGCGGACTGCGTCACATAGTCACAATCGGGGACTGTTGAAGTAGGCACTAGAAGAATATTGCCCTGAACATCCTCAACGTTGATAAGGGTCTGGCAGGCATCGTCGTCGGTACCACCGTCGGAGGTGATCATGTCACTTCCACGAACAATATCCGCACTCAGTGTTGGGTAGACCTGGGGACCGAACATCGCCGGTCGGGTAAACGGCATCAATCCGATCTCAGGGTGCGAGGTAATCGTCAGGCCCCAGTCATCCCCATAGTCTGCCTCTTTCGAAAAAAACAAATACTGCTGCATGCGCGGACTTGCGCCATCCGCGGGTGTGTACATATTGGCGTTGTTGAAACCCGATGAATCCTGCCCTTGAACTACCAAAGGATCACCACCAACGCCACCACGATCGTAATTTGAGAATTGTGCGTTGTACGACTGCTCGTCAAAACCGTGGTCATACCACCAGTCATGGAGGAAGTTATTCATGTAAAACAGATTTACGAGGGCGGCTTTATAATTATCTTTTGTGGCACCGTTAAGAGGATCATAGGCGTAATCCCATACGCCAGGCGCGGTGACCAAAGGCGAGATATCTGTGTCATCTTTTCTATCGCCACCAGTGATATCGCCGTAGGCAATCACGTTATTGCCCTCCAATATAGACGTTGGGCCTGGTACCCATGGGTCCTGCGTACTGAGTGACCCGTGCGAATCGATGGAAATGACCGTCATATCCACAATATCCGACGGATCAGGGCCGCTTCCTACTTTGGGAATGACGTCACCGTGCGGGCCCTGTAATAAGGTCTTATCGGCATCTCGGCCGAAAATGGCGTAGTCGTATGCCTCATTCTCAACCAGATTTCGCCGAAATAAGACATCGCCGTCTCGGCCGATAACATAGCTGTAAAGCAGCTCCTGACCTGAGCTCGGGTGCACAGCACCGACTTCGACGTAGTGAGCCGGATGTAGCTCGTTCATACCGGGAAAATAAACACGTTTTACACGCGACAGGCCACGAAGTTCTAGACCTCGATCCGTGGCCAAGATTGCCACGTCAAACTTACCGCGCTTTTCTGTGCGGAGCAGCGACGCACTCACCCGCTCACCCGAGAGATCGCTGAGGGCCGCAGAGAATACTGACTCCTGTGAGCCAAACAATCGGAGTTTGGGCGTAATCTTCTGACTCTCATTGATGTTTGCAAAATACCCGGACGCCGCGACCATATTGAGATCGCGATCCAATAGGACATTGAGCTCTCGGTTGAAGACCTCAATACCCGAAAACTCCTGAGAAAACTTTGCGATGATGGGACCACGTCCCATATCGTGTAGCGATGTGAGCACCGCGCGCTCATCCTGTTTCTTGGCCGTGGAACCCACGCCCGTCATTTGTTCCAAATAATGAATGGCTGCATGGCGCGAGCGGGCCTCGATATCTACCCCTTTGAAGCTCGGCGCCCTAAGTGATTCCCGATTCCAGCGAAAGGTTGTGACACCGAGTTGATCGTCATAACGATCAAGAGGCAGGCTGCTGCTCTTACGCATTACCGCCGTAGCTGGCGCCGAACGCACTGGTAGTTTTAGCGCCTGATTCACGGGTCCCGTAATGCTAGTGTCGATGTTGCCCCGAGATGGTTGCTCGGCGGATATCACTACCGCCAGCGCTGGCGCGCTTAACCCTAATATGAGAAACAAAATAAACGAGCGGTTCGTCATGCGTAGGTACATACCCTGCCTGCATCTGAAAAAATTAGGATAACCACGGTAGCAATTAATTGCAGAGCTTGCCGCAAAAGTAGGAAGAAAATGTAATCATGATGAAACGTTTTTTATATGAAAACATTGTCAGAACATAACTCATAACAAACGTAATGGCGCTTCATTCATGTCGCTGAGTTGCTCTCTAAGTTCGAGAATGTGATCGGCCCAAAATCGCTGTTGACCAAACCAAGGAAACGCTTTTGGAAACGCAGGATCGTTCCACCGACGTGCCAGCCACGCGGCATGATGCATGATTCGTAGTGTTCGTAATGCCTCAATCCAGCTAAGCTGCCGCGTATCGAAATCGTTAAATTCCTCGTAACCCTCAATGAAATCAGCGAGCTGATATTCGCGTTGGTTGCGATCACCACTTAGGAACATCCAGATATCCTGAACCACCGGCCCGGAAATACAGTCATCGAGATCTACAAAGTGAGGGGTGTCATCGCGCCACAAGATGTTGCCCACATGACAATCACCGTGCACGCGCTGAAGATCGTCTGTCGTCATCGATGAAAGGATCTCGGTAGCCGCATGATCACAGTCAAGAGCCAATGTCGTGTAGGCCGATTGCAGCTCTACCGGCACGAAATTAGTTTCTAGGAACAAACGTGACTCAGTCGCCATTCGATCCGAGGACAGCGCGTGACGATGCAAAAACGATGTTGCGCCACCCACCCGATGAATGCGCCCTAGGGTCTGTCCTAATCGGTAGAGATGATCCACGTTATCGAGCTCAGGCGGATAGCCACCACGACGCTTGAATACCGAAAATCGTTGCCCCAAGACGTGATGGAGTGTTTCTCCATCAATAGATTCTGGTGCGATCACTGAAATCTCATGATCGACGAGCTCTTGTGCAAAAGCATGCTCCTCTAATATCTGTGCATCAGTCCACCTTCCGGCACGGTAAAATTTCAAAATGACGGGGTCAGCACCTTCAATCCCTACCTGGTAGACACGATTTTCATAGCTATTTAGCGCAAGCAGACGCAAATCACTGGTAAGACCAATACTCTCGAGGCAATCAACCACACAGTCTGGCGTTAAGGAGTCGTAGGGGTGTGTCATGCCAGCTCAGTTTTGTGTCGCCAGTTTCATAAAAATTATTCAGTACCAACAACCGGGGAAGAGACGCTCCATCCCGCAATACGTTAGTCACTCTACAGCAAATCAACACAAAAATTGGTGCCGAAGAAAGCTGTTAAATCTATCATGGCCCTCGACAGGTTTGTGGTTCAAACCATGGAGGCTGCCATTGCTACTCGATCATCTTGTCTTGTTTGTGGACGACCTAAAAACAGCTGTAACTCATTTTGAATCCAGAGGATTTACTGTCACGCCCGGTGGCACAAATGGCCCCACGCACAACGCTCTTATCGTTTTTTCAAACGATACCTACATTGAACTGATCGCCCTCCAGTCATCGAGAACTCGTTTAATTATGCGATCGCTGCGTGCAGTCGGTGTATTAGCGCTGCGGCGATGGCTTAAACGTGATCTTCGAACGAGGCTTCTCAATTGGATGTCCGGACCCCAAGGTTTAGTTGATCTGTGTTTCAGAGGTGCTGAACTCCATGAGATCGCTCCCTCATCCCCGCTTTCCGGCATAGGTCTTACCGACCCTGTTCAATTCAAGCGCATTCGTCCGGACGGATTAGTTATCAAATGGACACTTCGCGGCGCAAACGATCCTCGCCAACCTTTCTTCATCCAAGATGCAACGCCGATTGACTACCGCATACCCACCGGCGATGCGAGGATCCACCCAAATGGTGCTCTCGGTATATCCGAAGTTCGCACCGGAGCACTGATTGAACCTTCAGTATCTAATGTGAGGATTACTCACGACCCCAAACTCAAGCAAGGATCGATGAGCGTTACCATCGTGAATGAACTTGAAGTCACCGACCACATTGAAGTTTCTGACTCCTTCAATACAGACATTTTTTTGTCTGAACCCTCGGGCTAACAGAAGCGCTAAATCGATGCAGAATTATTCACAAGCTGCTGAAAATAATAAAGCGCCTATTGCAAACATCATGGGTAGGCACCTGCCGTCCGACGCGTCCGTTTTGGAAATAGGGAGCGGTGCGGGACAGCATGCGCTGCATATGTCGCATACGTTCCCGGGGATCACTTGGTTACCTTCTGAGCGAGAGGTGGTGCTGCCAATACTGAGAGCTAATTTAACGCGTCATGGATCAAGCAATATCCAATCACCACTTGCACTGGACCTTGCGGAGCATGCCTGGTGCGGTGATTCGGTAGATGCAGTTTATGCAGCCAATGTGATGCATATCGTCTCAGATTCCCTCGGCGCGCGTCTGGTGCAACTGGCTGCCGAAGCGCTCAAGCCCTCGGGTCTGCTGATGCTTTACGGACCCTATAAATACGATGGCCGATTCACAACCGAGTCGAACGCCGTCTTTGATCAATGGCTTAAAGATCGAGACCCCGCAAGTGGCATTCGAGACTTTGAAGCTGTGATAGCGACTGCGGAGTGTGCTGGACTAACACTCACCCAGGACTACGCAATGCCTGCCAATAACCAGATGCTCCTATTTGAGCGCACTTGATTCGGTCCGCTCTCTTTTCAGTCGGCTTTCTTTAAAGCAACGACAAACGGCCCACCCCTCATGCATCTAGATAAACAGGTTTTCGTTTTTCTATAAAGGCTTGCAAGCCTTCTTTAAAGTCAGCTGAATTTGAACACATGACCTGATTTCGATTTTCTATCGCCATGGCGGCTTCCAGACTGCCAGCATCAATGGCCATGTTGAGACCCTCTTTGGTCATTCGTAGTCCCATCGGTGAGGTGGCCATCATTTCATCAACAAACACTTGTGCCACCTCATCAAGCGCCTCGTCGGCAGCCACTTGGTTTACCAACCCGACAGCTAAGGCTCGTTCTGCATTCACGAACCGGCCGGTCATCATCATTTCCGAGGCTATCGTGACACCCACTAGTCGAGGCAGGAAATAGCTTACTCCCATGTCGCATGAAGAAAGACCAATTTTGATGAATGCGGAATTCATTCTCATGCTCTCCCCCGCGATCCGGATATCCGAGGCTAAAGCGAAGGCAAAGCCGCCACCACTCGCAGCCCCGTGGACAAGGGAAATAATGGGTTGAGGGCATCGCCGCATTTTGATGTAAACGTCAGCCAAGTGGCCTTGAAAACCAAACCCTCCACCAAATGGCGCCTCTACCAAACCTGCACGGTCTTTAATGTCGAGTCCTGCGCAGTAAGCACGACCTGCTCCCTTCATTACGACAACGCGACAAGAACGGTCCTGAAACAGTCCTGAGAAGTAGTCTCTTAGCTCCGTGGCCATCTGAACGTTAATCGCATTGAGGCTCTCAGGTCGATTCAAAGTTAACCAATGAACCCCGTCCCTCGCTTCCACGCTGATCGTTTGATAATCAAACATCGTTTTTCCCACTTGTTATGCAGCCTTGTTCGATGTCTGAGTGTCCACAAACCGTGTATGAGGCGCAATATGGTTTATTCCTTCATGCAGTTTTTACACTTTCGGCTAGCTTTAGCTGTACTTTTTGATAGCGTGTCGGTGTCGATACATAAATTTGTTGTCTGCGCTGAGTCAGCACGCACGAGGACCGCTAGGGGCAAAGTGAGCACAACCGAAAAAAGACGAATGGGAGAAGAATTTGGAGACAGGCTTCGGAAAAACGAAGGTCGGCGTAAAAAGCCCAGAGACACATCCGAGACACGGCAAGAACATCGCCGAGAGAGCGTACGTCGGGCTTCCTCAATTTTGGTCTCAGCATAAGACCCTTACGCTGGATACCTGCTCGCTTCCTGATAAGTAGCGCTAATCGCGCTACAGTGAGAGAAACAACAAACGCACTGATTACACTATGTCCAAACTTAAGACAGTATCAACCTGGCTGATTGGAGCCCTACTGGGCTCAACAGTCGTTAACACCTTTGCACAGAGTCTAGGGAATCTTGCGCAATACCCCCCGGCACCCAAGCAACTAACAATCACTACGTCAAAAGACGGTTATCCGATTATTGAACCGTCGATCATAGAGCTCGACTCAGGGAATTATTACCGACTAACTTTAAACTGTCCTGACGTAAAGGGTGACCTAAGTGGTTGGCGCCTAGAGATGCCGAGGCTATTGAACAACGCGCATCTCAGACTGGTCAGTGTGGGTGACATAGAAATTCACCTGCAAGGCCTTAGTTTCAACGCCATTGAATGTGACGAAATAGGCTCTGCGGCGATAAGTTTTGTTCCCATTAAGCCGGGCACCTATGAGTTTTATGTCGGTAATGTACCCCTAGCGGTGGGACGCCCAATGGGTGAATCTGGCCCGCAACTGAAGGGCAACTCTGTAATAGGCACGTTTATAGTAGATTAAGCGCTTAGCTCAGCACCTCTAAACGCTCATGCTATGTTCCCCGCTGAAATTAAAAGGCACGCGTCGTTTTCCAATGACCACTTTTCGATGTAAAAAAGAAGTGATCACACTACTCGCTATGGCCTGTTGTACCGGACTATCGTCAGCGTTTGCGACAGACGAAACCCTGGAGGAGATCATCGTCAGCGGTGTGAAGGACCCCAGAAGCGGTTCGCTCATCAGTGGCAGCGCGAGTCGCCTAGTGTCGCCAGCCAATAGTGCAGCGCCACTCCTGTCCGTCGGTGAGTTGGTAGGCCGTCTGCCTGGCGCTGCCAGCAACGGGCAAGGTGGACTGTTCCAGAGCTACAGTTTGAGAGGCTTCGGTCGTTCGCGTATTAGGACTGAGATTTCGGGCGTACCAATCATCTCAGACCGACGTGCAGGAAACTCGCTATCCTTTCTACCTCATACGTTCATCGAAACCATAAGGGCTGATATGGGTCCTGCCTCATCACTTTATGGCTCAGGCGCCATGGGAGGCGTTCTCAGTGCCTCACTAAGGGAGCCAGAGCAAACAGCCCTGCATCTTCAATTAGGCTCAGCAGGCAACTCTCGTGGATTTGGTTTTGAAACCAGGCTTACCAATCAGACCGCGATCACCGCGTCACTCAAGTCAGCCAATAACTCACGTGCCGCCGACAATGAGCCACTAAATACTGGTTTCCGACAATCAGCACTGTATGCGCGAAACACACAGACAATCGGCGACCTTCTGATCAATGCCGAGGTCATTGCAGGTTTGGGACGTGACTTGGGAAAAAGCAGTAGCCGCTTCCCAGCAAATCGTATCTCCACCTACCCACACGATGAACACGTGATCATCAACCTTCGCGCAATGAACCAACGCGGTATGTTTGCTCAGGCCTATGTGCATGACCAAGACTGGGCTTCTCGAACGGATCGTATCGGTGATCGACAGAATCTGAGTAGCTATCAAAGTCAAACTTATGGCGCGCTATTCAGCCACCAGTACTCTGATGAAACGAGCGAAAATCGCTGGGGTATTGAGCTAACAACAAGGACTAACGTCGATATTGCTGAGCTCGAAAGACCGCTTCAGGGAGAAGCGACGCTTATCGGACTCGTGAATAGTGGCAATGAACGAGTAAGTGGCGTTTTTGCCGACCGAATGTGGTTTTTCAGCAACACCAGCCTGCGCGCCGGCACTAGGCTCGATCGATCACAAGTTAGTAACGAAGGCTCGTCACGAACTGAAACCAAATTAAATGGACAAGTCCAGATCGATACGAGACTTCCAAATGACTGGCTAATAGCCGGGGAGCTGGGAACCGCCTACCGGCTCCCAACCTTAAGTGAACTGCACTTCTCCGGTCAGACACCCAGGGGGACCATTCGAGGGAATTCGCTACTAGCACCAGAGGAAACAATTGGGTCCCAAGTCACACTCAGTCGTCAGAGCGACAATTTGGAATTCGAGCTCAGCGTCTTCTATAACCGTGTTGAGAACTACATCGAGCGTATGCGCGCAGAAGACGGTAGTTTGACCTATCAAAACTTGCGCTCGGGGAGAATTTGGGGATTTGATGGAGAGGTTTCTCTCGGAGGCACTAACCAGATCAAGCAACGGATCAAATGGCAGTGGCAGCGGGGCAAAGCGGATAACGGGGAGTTCTTAGACGATCTTCCACCGCCTGAGGTGTCATATACCGGTACATGGCACAGTGTCTATTTCTCCGTTGCCGTTGACCTTGCCTACCGATTCAAACGGAGCGATCACGGCCCCAGCGAAGTCCCCTTAGGCTCATCATTTATAGGTGGCGCAAGAATAACGTGGGACCTAAGTCCACATTGGTCAGCCTCATTAGCTGTCAGCAATGGATTTGACCGAACCTATCGAGTGAGCGCCGACGAGGATGCACCACTCGCCAATGAGCGAGCAGCGCACCTTTCTCTTCGCTGGACCCCTTAAACACGGCAGCTGACCTATTCAGCGATAGGCTCACCCAACGTCCATGGCGCACCCGCGTCTCGAAGCACTTCCCTCAGCGCCGGCAAACGTTTTTGTACAACATCGTCTAAACGACGTTTCGCTGGTTCAAAAACGGTTTTAGCGTGCTCAACACTCTGCTTGTGACTTGGCGTTGGGCCATAGCTTGAATTTGATACGCCTCTCATAGCATGACCTAGCCAACTGCTCACGCTCATGGGCTCATAGCCTCCAATGTCCGCCTGAATATCGTTACCAAATACGATCTCCTCTATGTCATAGAGTTCACGTCGAAGTTCATGCACCTGTGCGTGGGCATCGGGCGTTGGATTCGCCATGCGTTCAATCATTACGGCAAGCTTGTCGAGACTCTTCCGCGCATCTCGAATAGCGTACCGAACCGCCGATGACTGTCCATAAAGCGTATTTAACTCCGCAGTGAATGCCTCTAGTTCAACCAGCGAACTACCTGGCAGTGCCCCTTCCCTCAATCGCTTCACATTGAAATCGACGGGGCCCGCAAGGGTTTGCTCAACCCCGTTTTGCACCACAATAAGCTTCGCCTGATAGCTCCCCGGCATGACCATAAAGCCGCTCGGTGAGTCTCCTCGCCAGTTTTTACCGGTCTCCACCGGGCCAGAGAACGAGCGGCGTAGATCCCAAGCAACTCGATTGAGCCCTGCTTTATTAGGCGCGCTCACCCTGCGCAAAACATTGCCGTCGTCGTCATGAATAACCAGCATAATCTGGGGTTTTTGCTCCTGCGTCTCGTCTGTTACTTCGCGCCAACCGGGAAACGATACGTCATCACCCGTTTTCTTCGCCACCGCCTCCGCTGCTTGACGCTCTTGTTTCTGGGTTTTGAAACTATCCGCTAAGTAATAAGTGAAAACAGATCCGAAAGGCGGGTTTTCCGCAAGATACAGAGAATCGCCCTGTGAGCCTTTCGGTCTGTAGCCCAGTGGACGTTTTTGGAAATACCAATAGGCATCCCGAGGTTTGAATAATGCTGCACCGGCACGGAAGTCATCCGGATCAATATCGCGAAGTGCCGTGTAGTCATCCATTACAAAGAAGCCTCGACCAAAGCTCGCAGCCACCAAATCATTTTCACGGCGCTGAATCTGAATATCTCGAATCGAGATTGTAGGCATACCTCCGGACAGTTTGTGCCATGCCTTGCCCGCGTCGAAGGTGGCGAACACGCCAAACTCCGTCGCTGCAAACATGAGTTCAGGGCGCACGTGGTCCTGTACTATGCGCCAAATTAGGTGCTTGTTAGGAATGCCGTTAGTTATCTTCTTCCAACTACGTCCACGATTCTTACTAACCAATAAATAGGGAGAAAAATCACCGTATTTATGGTTATCCAAAGCGACATACACGGTATCCACATCGTGAAGGTCCGCTCTGATGTCGTTTATGAATGCTCTATCAGGTACGCCCGGCAACGAACCGACCTCGATTGATCGCCACGAACTGCCATCATCTTGCGATACGTGAATGAGACCGTCATCCGTTCCCGCGTACAACAATCCTGCTTCTATCGGGGACTCGGCCAAAGATGTGATCGAGTTGTAATTCGACATCGCATACATGTCCCACGGTGAGTCCCAGCTTTGCGTGGAGCCCATGATTGGCATTGAAAAACGTTCCTCGTTCCGTGTGAGATCGCCTGAGATGGGCGTCCAGCTATCGCCTCTATTTTCCGATTTCCAAACCCGCTGGGACGCAAAATACAACCGAGTCGGTTCGTGGGGGCTCACAAGAATTGGGGCATCCCAATTGTGGCGTTCAGGATCCTCTCCGGGAGCGGACTGAGGCTGGATATACACCGTTTCTCCCGTTTTTCTGTCGACGCGAGTCAGATTGCCCTGCTGGGACTGTGCATAAACGATGTCAGGATTCCCCGGTTCAGTTGCTGGTTGATGACCGTCGCCACCGAGGATCACAAACCAATCCGCCGTGCGAATGCCACTGACGCTATCGGTTCGAGAAGGCCCACCTTGGGTGTTGTTGTCCTGAGTACCGCCGTAGATGTTGTAAAAGGGCTCGGCATCGTCGAGGGCAAGCTTGTAGTACTGCGTTAACGGCAGATTCTCCATGTAACGCCACTTCGCGCCAAGATCGAAACTCTCGTAAACACCACCATCTGTGCCCATCATGATGTAATCAGGGTCAGCAGGGTCAAACACAATTGCGTGCATGTCACCATGCTGGTTGGGATGTTCCATGTAGGTAAATGTCTTACCCCCATCCGTCGATTTTTGAACCGTAGGGCCTACCAGGTAGAGCCAGTCAAAGTGATGGGGGCTAGTAAAGATCTCCTGATAATAATGTGGCCCCGTGCCACCACCCACGGCATCTGCTCCTTTCGACCAACTCGCACCACCGTCGTCGGAACGCCAGACTCCGCCTTCACGGCGATTTAGTTCAATCGCGGCATAAACAACATCCGGATCCTGCTGAGAGATGGCAAGACCAATCTTACCCATGTTTCCCGAGGGTAATCCGGTGCTTAACCGCTGCCACGTTTCACCACCGTCCACCGACTTATGTATACCACTCTCTGGGCCACCACCCATGTAGGCCGCAACAGTGCGATGATGTTGCCAGGCGGCCGCATACAGGATCTCCGGATTACTTGGATCCATGACCACATCCGTGACACCGGTCCACTCCCCGGCACTCAGTACATTTTTCCAGGACTTACCACCATCGGTCGTCTTGTAAAGACCTCGCTCGCCACCCGGAGTCCATAACGGCCCCTGCACTGCCGCCAATACTGTATTTGAATCATTTGGGTGAACTAGGATGGTGGATATGTGCTGGGAGTCGCTGAGTCCCATGTTGGTCCATGTCGTACCCCCATTATCCGATCGGTAAATGCCGTCTCCAAAGCCAACATGACGACCACCCACATCTTCACCTGTGCCCACCCAAATGGTATTCGGATTCGACGGATCGACGGTTACATTGCCGATGGAATAAGACGCCTCGTTGTCGAAGATGGGGGTCCACGAAACGCCCGCATTCTCCGTCTTCCAGACGCCGCCAGATCCGGCCGCAACATACCAAACGCTGGAGTCCTCCGGATTCCAGGCAATATCGGAGATACGACCTGACATGAATGCAGGTCCCAGGTTGCGCCACTTTAATCCACTAAAATCAAAGCCAGCATCATCCTTCGCGGCGACTGAGTTGATTATGATCCCTGTCGCGAGCGCGGCAGAAAAAAGTTTGAGTGTTAGCCCCCGAAGCATTTTTATTCTCCTAGCATATGATCGACTTAGATTAGCAACTCGGCAGCAAATAACAAACGCTATTCTATGGCTCGAAAAGCTCACTTGCCGCCATTAGGTCAGCACTTACTTAAGGAGTGTAATTACGCTTCAAGCATACCCTCACCACAGTCTCACCGGCTAATCGCGCGCTTTTACTCGGTGCAATACCATTTCTGAATGAAGTTCAGATATCGCTGTGCGGCCTGTGGTTTTAAAGAGGCAAGGAATGACCGCATGGATAAGGCAAGCGAGACCAGCGAAGAACATGCGCAAGCCAAAGTAAGAAGCCTGAAACAAGTGCTCTAGGTAGGTCTCCCCTACCGACTCCGGATGATCCCGGAACAGCCTCTGAATCAATTGCACTGATACCTCCGTAAAGACAGACACTTTTCCCCACACAGTGAACTCATTGCCTAAGACCGCAGCAAGCGAAGGTCACGATGCAAAAAAACATCAAACTCAAATGAAATTTTATCAACTCATAAGTGCTATTTTTTTCTAAATTTTGATGTTAATTTTTTTAATAGTGAAATATTTTTTCTAAAATTAGTAGATATTTAGAATGGACTTGATAGACAAAAAAATCTTGAATGCGCTTCAGTCTGATTGCAATGGCTCAATTTCAGACATTGCCGATCGAGCCGGTGTGTCTCAAACACCTTGTTGGCGACGCATTAAAAAGCTTGAGGAAGCTGGGTATATCGATAAGCGTGTTGCGCTGCTGAACCCCAAAGCTTTGAATCTGACGATGACCGCCTATGTCATGGTTAAGACCGCTCACCACGATGACGTCTGGCTTAAACGATTCTCAGACGGTGCACAAAGTATTCCTGAGATCGTGGAAATCCACCGAATGGCCGGAGATATTGATTACCTATTGAAGGTCGTAGCAGGCGATGTGGCCGAGTATGACGCAATCTACAAACGCCTTATAAAAGTCGCGGAGCTCTCAGACGTGAGCGCCTCATTTTCGATGGAGTGCATCAAGACAACCACAAAGCTGCCGCTCGATAGGCTCTAGCACTACTTTGACTTATTAGCGAAGCCCTGTTGTTTGCAACTACCTTCGAGCAAGAGAATATGATGCGCACCAATAATGTAAATTTTTTACAAAAAAGTGTTGACGGCGTTTTAGGGATGTTCTTAACTATAAGGGCTGGCGGCGACTGACGAGTGACCAACTGCAGACGGGAGCGAGAGGGAAGCCGACAGAAGAGTACTCAGGTAGAAAGCGTGACAGAGGGCCGGCATAGAAAGCGCTTTGTTGCCCACCGAGGACGGAGGGATAGCGTCCGAGGAGCTGAAG
>CEWG01058813.1_pt1 | contig 13795 bp, 12 predicted proteins | sample 361411 | NCBI WGS metagenome assembly CEWG01 (sample SAMEA2622173, study PRJEB7988) | marine metagenome | biome: marine biome (ENVO:00000447); feature: surface water layer (ENVO:00002042); material: "saline water (ENVO:00002010), including plankton (ENVO:xxxxxxxx)" | depth 5 m | reverse complement strand
GTGCTGAGCAGGACTTCACTGACCAGTGTTTCACCGGGCCCGTATGCTGGAAGTTCGTTGCCGCTTAGAGCGAGTTGAATGCGAAGTTCAGATGGTGGCTCGAGGCTTCCTTCACCATCGGACACAAACGCGAGATGATCTCCAGGTGTGGCGATGGCGATAGAAGATGTTGGGCTGGCCGTGAATTGTTCGATCAAAATCACTTCACCGGGCATCAATGAGTTGACACCACCCGTGCACGAGGAGCCAAGTCTATGCACATCGTCCACAGAAATTTCGAGCCGGCAGTCCGTGGTCGATGGCAGTTCAACACTCAATTCCGTAGGATTGTGCAGGTTCACCATGTAGAGTAACGGACCAGATGAATCGCCACGTTGGGCTGTGTCAACCACGTAGTTGAGTGAAGTCGGAACGTCCGCAGGCGTTTGGATGGTGGCGGCAACGGTGTAGGAAAAACCAGCGGAGTGAAGCAATTCCACCGAATACGTTCCGCTTTCAAGCCACGCACCGTCGGCATATTTCATCGACCATTCCATCGGTTGAAAGTCCAAACGCTCTCCGGCGAAAATATCCAATCCCTGTTCGCGCGCAGGACATGACATGGACCCGTTCACGACCATCACGCTGGATGCGTTGTACACGTTGAAGACGAACGGGCAGGCAGGATTGACCGTGAAGGAGGCATCAGGCCCACCGTTCACCAAGCTCGGCTCCAGCACCAAGGGATGCCCGGGCTCAAACCATGGAGTATCTGGAGCGTCCTTTATCTCAACCAAAAGGGACACTTCGCCTTGGTCGGCTGAAGCCAAGCCAATGAAGAGCGAGGTGAGTAACAACCCCGCAACCACCACCATCCTGCCTGCCGGCTTCTCGCCCATGTGAAAACACTGGCTGTTCCCCTTTGAAAGGTCAGCGGTGCAAAGCCTGCGTGAGGCCTTACAGGTTTTCGAGGTCGAACATGGTTGGAATGGCGGCTTCTTGGGCAGCTTGTTGCTCCATCTCATACTGCTTCCATTCAGGTAACCCTTCGGTTCCTTCCCAGCCAAGGTTTCGTGCCTCGGCGTAGTTTCCTTCAGCGAGGTAGTGCTGAATCCATGCTTGACGGCGTTCTTCTTCCTCGGCCACAGAAGCTTGAGCAAGTTGGTCTTCTCGCTTTGCAGCGACCGCCTTGCGCTTGCCTGCTGCTCGTGCGACTTGAGCGACGACGATCATAGCGAGCAAGAAGATGATGACACCGGCCATGAGTTGGAGTGTCCCGCTTTCACCGCTCAAAAACGATGAGGAATCGCCGCCATCGTTTGACTGAAGGCTCGGGTCGGAGGTGATGCTGCATTGAGCCGTGGTTCGGGAGCCTTGGGACACTTTGGGATCCCAAGGGCAAGGGTCTGCATCGTCCGAAACACCGTCGCTATCGGCGTCGGGACAACCAAATTCGTCGTTGGCCGTGGACGTTCCCGGAACCTTTGGACAAGCATCGGGCTGGTAAGCCCCAGAAACGGCATTATCGCCAAAACCATCGCCGTCAAAATCGTTCCATTGCGAAGCGCGCAGTGGGAAGTTGTCAACGCGGTTTGAACTGCTCTGATTGTCACCCCAACCATCGCCGTCAATGTCCGACCACTGGCTTGCAATTTCAGGGAAGGCGTCACCGCGTTGTTCTCTGAGGGTAAGGAACATGCCAAGGTTGTCGTCATCGGCTACGGTGGTGTTCTCCCAGATGTAGTTGTCACCCCATCCGTCGCCGTCAAAGTCAGCCCACTGCTCTTGGTCCTCAGGGAAGAGGTCGTCCTCGTCGGCGTATCCATCGAGGTCAGCGTCGGGGCAACCATTCCGGCCTTCTTCGAAGGATTTCCCGAAGGTATCCACACAGTCGTCCCCACTGGGAACATTGGTGTTATCACCAAATCCATCGCCGTCGGTATCAGACCACTGGAACGGGTCGTCCGGGAAAGCATCCAACGGGTCGGTTACGCCGTCGAGGTCAGAATCAGGGCAACCTCGACTGAGTTCAGCCTGAGATTCACCGTATTTGAGGGGGCAAATGTCTCCTGCATTACCGTCGGGGTTGTCACCGTATTCGTCCCCGTCCTCATCGCTCCATTGCGTGGGATCTGTTGGGAACGCATCGCCGTTGTTGCCACCCCGATTATCGCCGTAGCCGTCGCCATCGCTGTCCTTCCACTGGCTCGTGTCGTCGGGGAAGGCGTCAGGGTTGTTACCGCTGGCGTTATCGCCTCGGTTATCGCCGTCCCGATCGGACCACTGCGTCGCATCATCTGGGAAGGGGTCGCCAGCGTTCGAATAGCCATCGCCATCTCGGTCCGAACAGCCAATTCGGTCGATCGTCGAGGAACCGGGGTTGTTCGGGCAGTCATCGGGTTGATTGCCATCAGGGTTGCTGCCAAAGCCGTCATTGTCTTCATCGCACCACTGAGTAATATCGTTTGGGAACGCATCTGCTCCAAAGCAATCAGCCGTGCTGGACCATCCGGGTGTCGGGTCTGAATAACCATCACCATCGGTATCCGGACATCCAAGCCGGTCGTATTGAGAATTGCCCCACAAGGTTGGACAGGCATCGGCTCGGTCGCTGTTGGTGTTGTCGCCGACCCAGTCACCATCCGTGTCGATTTGTTGCGTGCGGTCGAGCGGGAATACATCGGGTTGATTGGCCGATGAAAGGAGAAGCCCTGGCCACGTGGCGGAGCGGTTCGCATTCCAAGATGCGTTTTCGTAATTGTCCCCGTATCCATCGCCATCGGTGTCGTTCCACTGCGTTGGGTCGTTCGGGAAGGCGTCCCCAGATTGGTTCACATGAAGTTGATATTCATCGAGGTCGAAGAGGTAATTATCTCCGTATCCATCGTTGTCAGCGTCGACCCATTGGAGCGGATCAAGAGGAGCCCAGTCGCCTTCGTCCGACCAACCATCGCCATCACCGTCAACGCAACCAAAGCGGTCTTCTGTGGACGTGCCCGGTGTGTTCGGGCAAGCATCCGGCTGGTAGGCCGGGGCAGGGTTATCACCAAATCCGTCATTGTCCGTATCGTTCCATTGGGTCCCTTCAGACGGGAACGCATCAACAACCCCGTCGCCTTGGTCGGCGGTTGGATAGCCATCGTTGTCCTCATCTATGTCAGCATACCAGTAATACACGCCCTCGTCGTTTCGGCCATGAGCGGTCACGATGTGCGTTGAGTCGGGGCTCCAGGCTGAACCGTAAAGCACGCCGCAGTTGTTGTTGGAACCGGAGCTGCAACTTCCCGGGCGAGGGCCACTAAACGAGTCCACTAGATTGCCGCTGTCAGAATTGTACACGTATCCCGTCGCGCCGTCCGTGCCGTACCAGTACATGCCGGCAATGACCTGGGAGCTGTCGTGGGAGAAGGCGGTTGAGGCACATGAGGTCGTGGTGGTTTTCTGCCAGATGAGACTCCACGAACCGCCCACATAGCGGTACATGTCAAAGCTGGCTGACGAGCCTTCCCAACCTCCGCACATGGAAATGAAATTGCCGTCGGGCGACCAAGCGATGGCATTGACGGCAGCAGGCGGGTTGTTGAACGTCCACGTGGCGGCGCCCGTTGAGGTGTTGACGATGTAGATCTCACCGTTTCCTGCCAAGGCGATGTGTTGTCCGTCCGGGGAGTAAGCCAAGTCATAGAACCGGTCTTCTCCGTTCGGGTTGAGCGCGTACAACTCTTGCCCCGTTATGACATCAATGACCGTCACCTCGCCATTTGTTCCACTGTTACCTGACCGACCGATGGCCACAGCGACCCGTGAACTGTCGGGTGAGAATTCAACGGCATTCACTTGATCACCGCTTCCAACGTCCACGCTAATAGCCCCGTGCACCGAAGAGAGGTTTGAGCTATAGTAGATGTCGATGGTGTCGTCGTTCAACGCAGCAGCAACGTAGTTGCTATCAGGCGAAAAATCCACGCCAAACACATCGGTTCCCGTGTTGACTGAACGCAAATTCGTCCACGTACTTGCATTCCAAATTCGTACGAAACCATCCTCCGAACCCGTCACGATAAATTCGCCACTTGGGGAGTAATCAACGGCGTAATAGTCGTCGCTTGAACTCGTGGTAAATTCATTTTGGAAGTTGGGATTACCGATGGCCCAAGCATCGTTGAAGTCGGACGTCCCGTCCCCGTCTCGGTCAGGACATCCACTCCGATCAACGGTTGAATTCCCCGCTGCCCAAGGGCAATCGTCGGAACTATCCAGTACGCCATCCCCGTCTGAATCAGCGGCTTGCGTGGCGAGGCTTGTCACCGAAACGAGGAACAGAAAAACGAGGACAAGGGCTGCTTGTTTTCGCAGGGTCGGCGAGTACGCAGAATTACCCATGGTTTCCGCATACTTGTCAATATAAAGGGGTTTTTGCCAAAATGCTCAAACAAAATCTGCCAGCGGCGCACCTACACGAAGTCTTGAACACATGGTGGGGCTACCGCGAGCCATGGCGGGAGACATACCCAAAGTCAATGTCGCCGCCAAGGACCGAGTGCTCCTCCATTTGCTGGCCAACGACGAATGGGCGGACCGGTACATGGTCCCGGTGACGATGACTCGCCCAGGCATTGCCGAAGCGTGTGCACAGCACCCACCAAACGTCAGTCGAACGATGAAAGACCTGCTCAAAGAAATGCTCGTTGAAGAACATACCCGTTCCGTGCAAGGCGATGAGCGACGACAGAAAACATGGCAGTTGACGGAGGAAGGGCGATTGCGGGCACGCCAACGGCACGTTGCGCTGGATGACACGAAAGTTCTGGTGCGTAACATGGACGGTGATTTGCTGGAAGTAAAAGCAGCCGAGGCCCCCACCTTACTGGAAACCGACCTCACGTTGCTCCAAACATTGCTTCACGCTCAACACGAAGGGGTGCTCACCTACGGAGATATTCGGTTCGGCAGCATTCGAAAGCAAGAAAATGATGCTCTTCCCAAGCCGGGCCGACTAACGCCGCTGGTTGGTGTCCATGCAACGTACGCCAACCGGCCTCCGACGACCCGGCCAGTGTACGGCAGGGACGACGAGTTGGGGATTTTGCACGGTTGGTTTGCCGATCGACACCCATGCATGGTCGTCCACGGAATCGCTGGAATTGGGAAATCAACGCTCATTGCCCACTGGCTTCAACAACACATGGAACAGGATCCACACTTGTCGGTTTGCTGGTACACCTGCCAACCGTGGGATCGGGCGCTTGGCCTTGCTACAAGCCTTCTTCACCGATTCGGTATCGACGAAACACACGACCCGTATCGCATCATTGAGACCCTTCCGCTCACCCCCGGCGCTGAGATGGATGTCGATGCTTGGCGAAGGCGATTGATGGCTTACATGACCGATGCCAACACCATTCGTGAGCGTTTCAAGGACAGTGCGGGCGGCCCCCCTCCCTACTGGCTCATCGTGCTTGACGATGTGCATCACATCAGCGAAAAAGCGCGTCATTTACTTGGCTCCTTGCTCCAACTCGCTCAGAAAGGACCACTGAGGGTCCTGTTGGTCTCCAGAACGGAACTCAGCGTGTACGACCGGCGAGATGTCCACATTCGGGACAACGTCCGCGAATTACCCCTCAAAGGCCTCAGCCTCAAAGCGACAGAAGCCTGGCTCTCGAGCCTCGAGGGAAAGGACTCTCCGCCTGCAAAAGAGGTCCACGCCGCTACAGGAGGGCATCCCTTGGCCATGGAGTTACTCGAGCTTTACGGGCAGCCAACCCACAAAGATTGGCTCCGTTTCCTCGATGAGGAAATTCTCTTGCGACTCCCGAAGAAGGAAAAAGAATTGTTGGCGACGCTTGCCGTTGCTCAATCACCTGTGCCATGGGAGGTGTTGGCCAAAGGCGTCCAGTGGAATGGCGTGCCTCCTGAAAACCTCATCAAGCACGGACTGCTGTTGGAACTTGAGGATGGAATGTGGTTGCATGAAGCCCTCAAGGAGCGTTTGCTCAGAGATGTTGGCGAGCAACAAAACGCCCGTAAGCAACGGCTCGAATGATCTCAAAAATCATCGGCCGTCATGACTTCGTCAATCCACTTCAAAAGTTTGGGCTTTGGCATGCTACCGGTCTTTTGGGACACAACGGTTCCGTTGCGGTAGATGAAAAGAGCGGGTATGCTTCGAACACCAAGTTGGGCCGCTGTAGCGGTGTTTTGTTCGGTGTCCACCTTTGCCACAAGAATTTCACGTTCTTGGGCGACGGCTTCAAGCACTGGCCCGATGGCTTTGCAAGGAGCGCACCAAGGCGCCCAAAAGTCAACGATAACCCACTCGGTTTCGTTCACCGTCTCGTTGAATTCATTGTCGCTGACGTTTCGAACTTCGCCCATGGGTTCACCTATACACCGGTCCAGAAGAAGCATTATAGGCGTTTGGCCCGTTATGCATGGGCAAAAAAAAGGCAAGTCTCATCAAATGGCGGCTGCTGGGATGTCATGAGGGATGACATGATTATCGCACCCAGCATTCTCACCGCCAACCTCGCCGACCTGTCGACCGATTGCGAAGAGGCCATTGAAGCAGGTCTTCCTTGGCTTCACCTGGACGTAATGGATGGAAATTTTGTCCCCAACTTGACGTTTGGACCGCCCGTGATCAGCAGTTTGCGTCGGGCCCTTGGACCAAAACCTGTGTTCGATGCTCACCTGATGATCGAGAACGCAGAAGCGTGCTTCCAAGATTACATTGACGCAGGTTGCAACCACCTTTCTGTTCACGTGGAAGCCGTCAAACACCTCCACCGCTTGGTCGGCGCCATCCGAGAAGGTGGAGCCACCGTCGGCGTTGTGTTGAACCCAGGCACACCGGTGGAAGCTGCCCTTGAAGTTCTGAGCGACGTGGACCTTGTCCTCATCATGAGCGTCAACCCCGGTTTTGGAGGACAATCCTTCATACCGACCGTTGAAGGAAAAATCCGACGTTTGGCTGAGGCCATCCAAGAGCAAGTGGCCAATGGAGGTCGAAACGTGCAACTGCAGGTTGATGGGGGGGTCAAAGCCCACAACATCGGGATGCTCCAAGAATGGGGCGTCACGAACTGCGTGGTTGGTTCTGGCCTGTTTAACGACCGTGCTAGCGTGGCTGAAAACCTTGCAGAAATCCACCAGGCACTCAATTGAGGGGGGCTGCTCATCCGGATTCTCGTTGTATCTCTTCTCTACCCCGTTCCGCTGAACATGACGCGCGGAGTCTTTGTCGACGACCACGTACGTCTGCTGAAAGATCTCGGCCACGATGTCAAAGTGGTGAACCCGTTGCCACGAATACCTCGTTACGCTGAAGCCCGTCGCTCAACCATGATGGGGGTTTCAAAAGCTCCACGCCGATGGAGACATGAGGGAATCGATGCCTTTGTGCCTCGATTTTTCGCCCTTCCCGACCATCCATATCCGCGATTAACAATTTCAAGCATAGGTCGCCGCGCAAAATGGGTGGAAAAACAACTCGGCGATTGGCGACCAGACATCGTTGTCTGTCACACATTGTGGCCGGTGGCTCATCTCGCAAAGCGATTGGCTGAACGATGGCAACGTCCCTTGGTAGGCGTCGTTCATGGCTATGATTTCGATGTAGGGCTTGACCTCAAAGGCGTAGGTCCAGCCATCCAATCGGCGACCGTGGCTTGCGATGCCTTGGTCTGCGCTTCGGACCGACTGACCGCCATCGCTGCATCTTGGCCAACGCCCCCGCGCCGCTTGGAGACCATTCCTTGCATCACTGAAATCCATCGCGAGTGGCGACGACCCGTCAAACCAATGAAAAAATCCTGGAAGAAAGAACCGATTGACATCCTGTTCCCAGCAGACCCGAGGCGCCCTGAAAAGCGGCATTTACTCGCGCTCCAGACAGGTGAAGCCCTCGAGCGCCGCGGCTGGGTCGTGGGAATCACGTCTCTGCGCCATCAACCACGAAACATCGTCTACGATCGCATGCTAACCGCTGACGTAACCCTGGTCACGTCCAAGCGAGAGGCTGGGCCTTTGGTAGCCCGAGAATCCTTGCTTTGTGGCACCCCTGTCGTGAGCGTCGAGGTCGGTGAAGTTGCACGGTACCTGCCCAAAGAGTGGGTGCGCCAGGACGACCCAGAAGACCTTGCTGACGGCATAGAGGCCGCTCTAAGAGACGGTTGGAAAGAAGCGGAACGCGTTGACGAGCGGTTGGCGTTCGCTTCCAAAGACACCGTCAGTCAAGCGTGGAGCGAACTGCTCGCCAGCCTTGTTTCGTGAAGAAGAAGAGCGGCAAGCCAAACAACCACCAGAATGTTTGGTAAACCAAACCGATGATGATAAACGAACCCCCCACCAACACCACAGTCCACTCTTTTTGCCTGTCTCGGACAAACGGCAACTCCCCGCTCATCCACCATGATAGAAGCAGCAGAATCCCTGCTGAGAGGCTGCTAGCGACAGCGCCGGCGTACAATTTCTGCCCCGGGTCCGCAGGTCCTTCCACCACCATCACAAAACCAAAGCACAACGCAGCGAGCAGAACGAGTCCGATGAACAAGGTGAAGCGCCAGGGCTTCGGACCCGCCATGAGGCTGGTGTAGGTGGGTGTAGCAAGCAACGTCAACCCCCACCCTGCCAGAAGTACGGTGAACACATCGACAGCAGAGGCCCCGTACGTACCGTCAAGGTAGGCCTCAGGAAAGGCCAACGGTGCAAAGACGGTCATGATGGCGTACCCGCCAAAAAGACCGTAGGGGAGCAAAGCAAAGCAGAGATCAGTGGCTTGATTGAGCTCTTTTTGATGTTCAAGGGGGTCTTCGCGTGCGCGGCCGAGCACCGGCAAAAGTGCGGAACGAATGGCGGCTGGAACCACAAGGCCGGCTAACCATGCCAGTTGTGCAACGTGAAACACGGCACCCAACGTAGCACCACCAGAAGCAGCGACCATGAACTTCTCAATCCGTATTACGTACGGAAGGATTCCAAGCGTGATGGCAAACGGAAGCGCAGACATCATCAAGCTGCGTGGCGATGTCCAACTCGGTCCAAAGCGGGCCCAATCGATGGTTGCGGGCGCTGGTGGAGCAGCACGTAAAAGCCAGAACAACGCCAACGCCCAGCCCGCTGTTGCTCCGACGAGAAACGCCGCCGTAAACGCCATGACCGAAGTGGAACCCTGCCACGCCAACACACCGTAAGCACTGACAGTTAATCCTCGCTCGACCACCTTGGTCAACGCTTCAAGGCGGGCTTCACCGAGCACCCGCAGGCCCGAACGGGGAGCATAGGAGGCAACGTGGACCAAAGCAACGAGCGCAGCAAGCATCAACAAACCGCTCGGAGCGTCAATGTTGAGCCACGATTCAGGACGGAGCAAGAGGGCGAGGAGAACAAACGGAAGGGCGGCCACAGCCTGCCATCGATATGTGCGCCACACGGCTGCGGGAACCTGCGATGGTGCGCGCGTTCCATCCCGCGCGAGCAACGTAGGAAGGCCAAGGTCAATCACCAAAAAGAGGGAGGCGTAGAGGTCGATAGCAAGGACCATCCAACCGTAATGTTCCGCCAAAAGAGCGTGCGTCAACATGATTTGACCGATAAAAGCAAGGGCCACAGCCACCAAATCGGCTCCCACAAGCCATGTCGCATCCCGCCCGCTGGAAGGGGTACGCGGCTTGGCGGCGCTCATGAAACAGGCAGAGTAAGCCGGTTTTCAATGGCTTCCACGACTCTCAGGCCTCATCGCCCTCTTCGATGCTCCACGCCCAACGGCTAACCGTCCCACGTTCACCTTCCACTGAACCGATTCGTTGCACAAAAGGCGACTTTCGTAGGGCTCGTTGCAAGATATGCGCACGCACCTCGCGCCCTTCCGCCTCAAGGGCTTGAATGATTTCAGGCGTGGTTGCAGGCCCGTTGATTCGCAGCCAGCCAACGATCCAGTCCGCTTGTTCACGGTTTGCTTTCCGTTCATCGCTCCAGCGAGAAGGACGTGGCATGTCATTACCTTGCGTCTCAGGGACAAGAAGATTTGTCAATCTTCATCATCGAATTTGAGGGCTCGAGCTCGCTCCATGGCAGCATCATCGGTGAACCAAAACGTTGGGGTATGACCGAGGTCCTTGTCCCAGTGTTGCACAGCGCGTGCAAACATTTCACCGTCGGCGTATTCCTTGCACCAGTTGAGGAACCACTCGGCTTGGGCTTGCATGGCCTCGTCGCCTTCGGATTGGCGGCGAAGCATTTCAGCTTGGAGAGCGGTCATCATCATCCAATTTGGAGTGAGAGCGTACGTCACGTAGGGATTTCGCTCCATGTCCACACTACGCCACTCCGTCCACAACGAGAACACTTGATCGTAAAAGTACCCGATGGTGAGGACGCCAAACATCACGGTCAGGAAAATGGAAAGCAAACCAAAGTAGGTCGCAGGGACACCGAGGAGTGTGTCATTGAAGCAGAGGGCGTCGCCGCAGGAAGCTTCGAACCGCCAGCGGACATACGGCCAAACCAGCAGCGTGATGGTGGTGCCCCACAGCAATAATCCAACGACGGCTTGCGATTGTTGCATACGCCAGTATTGCCGCATCACCCACTTTCGGAACAGTGAAGGGGAACCGTCTTTCGCCATAACAACAGCCTTCCTAAAGGTCATTCATTTAACAAAGAAACCCATGAATGGAAGGCTTGCAGATGGATTTCATCGGCTGGATTCTTCGCCAATGTAAGCCAGCACCTCGTGCATAACCTGGGCGATCACCCGAATGTTGTCCTCGGTTAAGTGAGGCTGAAGCGAGAGGTCGCAAGCGAATTCGATGTTGGCGATGGTGTTTTTGAGTTCATCCTTGTGAGCCTCGATGTACTCCCACTGTCGGAAATCACGAGCATTGCGTTTGGCACCGAAGATTTGCATTGGAATCCCTTCTTGCTTCATGAGCTCAATGAATCGGTCAGCAACATCGCGGGGCAACCCGACAAGATGGAATTGCATCGTATCGCAAAAACTCTCCACTTGAGGAAGCGGCATTGGAATCTCGATGTTGCTGTGGTCATTGATCAGCGAATGGAGCAGATTCCAATTTCGAACGTGAATGTTCTTGATGATCGGCAATCGTGCGATTTGAGGGGTCAGCATGGCCGCTGTAACCTCCTGCATGCGCATGGAGTAGCCGGGGATTTGGTTTTGAAGCGCATCCATCATTTCGTGGTCAAGGTCGAAGTGCTTCAACCACAACCGCTCGTAAGAGCCAGCGTAAAGGACGGCCTTGGCAGCGTATTCGTCGTTGTTCGTGATGAACAATCCACCTTCGCCTGCGCTCATGCCTTTGGACGACTGGGTCGAAAAACAACCAATTTCTCCGAAAGTGCCGAGGAGTTGATCGTTCCATCGAGTTTCGTAAGCATGAGCACAATCTTCGATGAGGAGAAGGTCGTGTTTCCGGACCACCTCCATCACGGCGTCCATATCGGGAACGTGGCCGCGCATGTAGGACATCAACAGAACCTTTGCACCCGTTTCGGTGGCTTTTTTGTCCAAGTCTTCTGGGTCCATGGCCCATTCACGGTTGCTCTCCACCAACACGGGTACGGCTCGTGCATGCTGAATCACGCTGGGGACGGCATGGAAGGTGAAGGCGTTGGTGAGAATGTTGTCGCCGGGTTGAACACCGGCAATGTTGAGGGCGATGAACATGGCCGAACCGCAGGAATTGGTTCCGATGGTGTGCTTTACGCCCATGTAGTCTGAAAAGGCGTGTTCGAGCTTCGCTGTGATGGACGATTCCTTGGATTTGGGTTGGTAGCGGTACATCACACCAGCCTGCATGGCTTCCACAGCGAGGTCGATGCCCGCTTGAGGAATGGGTTTGAACGCTTTGTTGTCAAAGTCAACAATGCTTTCGCCGCCTTCAGCGACGAGTTTTCGAGATTGCTTGGGCGACTCCATGGGTATCCCTTCAAGCGTTCCTCAAGCCCAATGATTTTGAATGTATTGAATTTTAGATTCCCTTGTTCAACCACAAACCACCAGCGAGTTCTTCCCACTCGATGGATTGTGGCGCGCAAGAATTGTGGTAGTTCGTAAATTCTCCAAAATACCACTTCCCGTCGGCCAAGAACATGTCGACCCTCGTGTAGTCGATGTCTTCTGCAAGACGCTCAGCGATATGCACAAGTTGATCGATGCCGTCTTTGCCGAGGATGGAGACAATTTCATCGGGCGTATGTTCTTCACTCCAGCGGCCGTTGGTTTGGCGAATACGTTGACCTTCTAGGGTGTATATCGACTGGGAATGCGATGTCATTCGCCCGGTGTCGTACTGGATGAAACCCGCTTTCCCGTGGAACACATGAACCTTCCAATCGTCGGGGAGATTGTTGTCATCGGTGAGTAACTCTTCAATCATCACGCCCCTTGGTTTGATGGTCGCAGCACCCCATTCAAGCGGTGCGGGAAAAGGTTGGCGCAAGCACCAACGCAAGGAACGTTCAATGCGCCATTTTGGCCATGGTTTACCGTTCTGATCGCGCCAATTGCGAATCACGCGGTACCGGTTGTCCGTACGGGAAAACAAGCGGAGCTTGCGAGGGACATTGCCCAACGGCACGGGCCCGTTGTCCATGATAAACAATGCATCTCCTGACCAATGGTTGGTTTTGATGACACAGCGTTCGGGCAGATTTTTCCAATCAATGTTCACGTCTTCCGACCAATCATAAAGTTCGGTCAAGTGGCATACGTGCTTGGATTCAACGAGTTCTCGGGAACGGTACTTATCCTCCATCAACGGAAGAAGAGGGTTGCGATCCTCGACACATCGTTTGAGTTGAAGTTGACTGTAGTGGTCGGCCCTTGATTCGTCGAGGTAATGCCAGGGAAGGACACCACCTGGAAGCAACTTGGCCATCGTCTCACCGTGTGGAACCGTCCGCTTTAGCCTTGGCGTCGTATGACGAACAGGTTGTTTCAAGCTTGGCGACCGGCGTCGTACATTTCACGCAGACTGCCGTCTTGAAGCATCTCAAGCGCAATGTCGGAGCCGCCAATGAGTTCACCGTGGACGAACACTTGGGGCATGGTTGGGAAGTCAGACCAAGCGCAAACCGATGGGATGGCGCGTGGGTCGCTGAGGATGTTCACAGCAGCGAATTGCTCGTCCACTTGTTGTGAGAATTGTTGCATCACTTGAGCCGCCCGGTTTGAAAAACCGCATTGTGGTTGATTGGGGTTGCCTTTCATGAACAACACGAGCGCGTGTTCATCGACGATTGCTTGCAGTTCTTCGGGGGTCCAGTCCATTTGTTTCACTCCTGTTTGTTTTTGTTAATTCGGCGAATGTGTACGCCTTGTCCGCCCCCGTGGGGATCGAATGCAGTGTTGCCAGCGGTCTCAGCTTGGGCGGGGGTCATGCACTTGAGGTCAAGTGCGTGAATGGGTCGAGGAATGTGCTGGCTCATCACGGCAAGAACCTGCTTTTGCCGTTGCAAAGGGCGGACGCCCTCAAACGTCTCGGAGATGACTCGGACGTGGAAGTGGTCGCCTGAGCCGTGGAGATCAATGACTTCGACCGTGGCCTCTGGCACGGCTTTCAGAACCTCTGCCTGAATCCAAGCTGCTTCAACCATGCTCACGCCTCATTCCTTCCAAGCAGGGCACCTTCTATGAACCTGCGCTCTCCTCAGCACCGGTCATTCCAAGGCCAATTTTTCCAGAATGGCTTCCACAGCCGTGGCTTTCTGTACCCGTAGCCAAGGCTTGACGGTTCGCGTTTCAATCTCCGACTTGAGGCGTTCAACACCACCGCCGCTCATGTTCAGAAGA
>CEWG01026899.1_pt1 | contig 13875 bp, 12 predicted proteins | sample 361411 | NCBI WGS metagenome assembly CEWG01 (sample SAMEA2622173, study PRJEB7988) | marine metagenome | biome: marine biome (ENVO:00000447); feature: surface water layer (ENVO:00002042); material: "saline water (ENVO:00002010), including plankton (ENVO:xxxxxxxx)" | depth 5 m | reverse complement strand
GCTCGTGTCAGGTCATGCAGCGACGACCTGATCTGCAAATTGGATTCTTACGCGGTAACGTGAATACTCGACTCGCAAAGCTCGATGCAGGCGAGTTTGATGCCATCATTCTGGCGTGCGCTGGTCTCAAACGTCTGGGCTTTGATCATCGTATTGGTGCTGCGATCGATGAAGACTTTCTGCTCCCCGCGGGCGGGCAGGGTGCGGTTGGTATTGAATACAGAGAGTCTGATAGTCGTGTTGCCGAGCTGTTAGCGCCACTCGCACACGAAGAAACATCCCGGCGTGTCACTGCTGAACGAACGGTTGTAAGACGACTTGATGGGGGTTGTGACGTCCCTATCGCTAGTTTTGCGGTGGCCGAGGGCGACTCTCTCTGGCTGCGCGCTCGAGTTGGCTCGCCTGATGGAAAGACAGTTATTGTCTCGGAGGCTCGTGGATCTGAACCCGAATCGCTTGGACTCGAAGTTGCCGACGCGCTGATTGCAAAGGGGGCAGCAGACATTTTGAAAGCAGCGCGATCGTGAAACGCGTTGTTGTCACTCGTTCAATAGAGGATACCGATCGCCTTGCCGAGCGTCTGACGAGTGACGGGCATTTGCCCGTAAAGCTGCCCTTGCTGGCTATCGAGCCACTACAAAGTTCAGTGGATATCGACAATCTGCCACGGACTATCATGGCCATTATCTACACGTCGGTTAACGCGGTCCGTCATGGATTCGAAGCAATCTCGCAAACGATAGCAAATGAGGGTTTAGTGACCATTGCTGTGGGGGCTAAAACTCGAGATGCATTGGGAAAAAAAGGTGTCCGCGCTGAATCGCCAGCTAGGGAAGACTCTGAGGGTATCCTCGCTTTACTAGCACCACTTGATCAGTCGCCTGCTCACGTGGTGCTAGTAAAGGGTCAGGGCGGTAGAGATCTCATCGAGTCCCGTTTGGATCGCTTGGGTATTCATCTCACCATCATCGAATGTTATCGCCGTGTTTGGCCTGATGTGCCGGAGGCGAATTTCCTGTCTGCGGTATCGACTGAGAGTCCCAGCATTATCCACGTGGCCAGCGGCGAAACGCTAACTCGGCTAACGGATCTGTGTTGGGCGCATGGCGTTGATGCCCTAGACGCGCACACTCTAGTGGTACCCTCGCAACGAGTTGCCGATCAGGCTCGAGAGCTGGGCTGGCAATCGCGTATAGTAGCGGACGGGGCAGGGGATGAAGCACTACTCGAGGCAGTTGCTGATCTTCCTTAGGAAGCAGAGTTCCGAGGTGATGTTATGAGTGAGCGCGTTGCAAAGAAGGCGAGTCGAACGGGTGGTTGGATAACCCGGAGTCTGCTGCTTATTTTGCTCCTGTGCCTCGCAGCGCTAGGAGCCGCTGGCTCCTACTATGGTCTTCCATTTGCCAATCAACTGCTCGATGAGCGCGATTCGATTAGAGAGTCTGTCGCGGATCTCGAGGCCAGTCAGAAGTCTGCACTCGACACTATTCCCGGACAAGTTGATGCTGCGATAACTGAACGCCTGGCGGTAGTCGTTCAGGAGCAGGACAAAAAATTGTCACGGCTAACGGGGGAGGTTAATCGCATAACAGCCTCCGAGCAGCGGTTAAGGGAAGCACTTGCTCGCGCTGAGGCGCAGTTGGAACGACAATCGGGCGTTGAGCAAGCAGCCTGGCGGACGGCTGAGGCCGAATTTAATGTTCGTATGGCAATCCAGCGTCTCCAGGTTGCCAGAGATGTCACAGCAGCGCTCGTTTTGTTGCGGGGAGCTGATCAGTTGTTGGCAGGCGTTGATACTTTTAAAGCGGAATTGCTTCGGCGATTAGTGGCTTCTAATATCGCTGAGCTGTCTGCACTGCCACAGGTGGATCGCATCGGACTTCTTAGTCAGTTGCAGGCCCTTGAGCAGCAGGTAGGACAGTTAGAGCTGGTCTGGCTCGGGTTTGAGTCGCTGCCGCTTTCAGGGTCCGCCTCAGATAATTCATCAGATTTCCCGACGTTCCTCCAACAGGCGATCAGTTTTTTGTCGTCTTACTTCGTGGTCACTACGCTTGAGTCCTCTCAGGCACGACCCCTGCCCCGTGAATGGGCTGTACTGGCGCAATCTTCATTGACTGCCATGTTTGAGCAGGCGCGATTGGCTCTATTGACGGGTGATCATACGAATTTTGTTGCGTCAGTCGATCGCACCGCATCATTTATTAAGCGGCATACTCGCACTGATGACTCGCGTGCGACAAGTGTCATCGAGGCGCTGATAGCACTCAGAGCCATTGACGTAGCACCGCCCCTCCCTGATCTATCTGAGACTCTGCGTGTGTTCCGCGACGAGCTGCGACCCACTCCCGATGCGCTAGCTGACAGTGTCGGAGGGGGGGCGAAATAATGCGACGACAGGTGTGGCTAATTCTTGGTGGTCTCGCTGCTGGTGTTGCTCTAGTGTCCTTGCTTGCGTTCGATGCAGGTTACGTCCTGGTTCAGTTTGGTCAGTATCGACTCGAGACAACCCTGGTAGCGGCAGCCATCGCATTGTTCCTCCTCTTGTGGATAGTGCGAGTAAGTTTTCGTTTTCTGTCCGCTATTCTGGGGCTCGGACCTGGCTTCGGGCGCTGGCTGGAAAAAAGGCGCGAAGATAAGACGTCGGCCTTGTTGCGAGAAACCTTGAGTGCGATGTTTGAAGAGCGGACCGACACCCTTGTGCAGCGGCTACCAAAGTTGATGAAAGCCGATCTTTTTTCTAGCACCGAACGCGCCAGGGCAGATATCTGGGTGTTGAAGCGACAACTCGAGGCAACGGCAGAGCCCGATCGGCTAAAGCGGCTGTGGAGTGGTGCTAAAGCAGATCTAAAGCAAGCCCCGGAAATGACTGCGCATTATGCGAGCCAGTTGTGTCGTTTGGGGCGCTCGAAAGAGGCTGAACTAGAATTACTTTCACTGTCAAAACGTGCCTGGACAGCTTCAGCTACGCACGCCATGGCGCAAATTAATCTTGACGATGCGCCCTCGATGGTCAATGCCTTAACTGAACTCTCGGGCAATCGGAGTGCCAACGATGTGGCCAATGGATTGCTGATTGCTAAAGCGCAGCTACTGCCCAAGAGTGACGCAGAGAAAACCTTGATTGAGCACTACGAGAAACAGCCAGCACCCTTTTTGGTAATAGCCCTAGGAACCATCGGGGTCAAAGAGTCTTAGCGTTTGCGCCCTGGTAGGTGTATGCCGAGAGAATCCCAAATCGAGTCCACGCGCTCTTTGACCGCAGAGTCCATCTGAATTGACGTGCCCCACTCGCGATCAGTTTCCCCTTCCCATTTGTTGGTCGCATCCATACCCAATTTGGAGCCCAGACCCGCGACAGGTGATGCGAAGTCAAGGTAGTCGATGGGCGTGTTATCGATAAACACAGAGTCGCGACGCGGATCCATGCGCGTTGTCATGGCCCAGATCACATCTTCCCAGCTTCGGACATCGACGTCCTCGTCTGTGATGACAATGAATTTGGTGTACATGAACTGACGGAGAAAACTCCAGATACCCAACATAATACGCTTGGCATGTCCGGGGTATTCTTTGCGAATGCTGACAACGGCCATTCGGTAAGAGCAGCCCTCGGGTGGTAGATAAAAATCGACAATCTCAGGGAACTGCTTCTGAAGAAGCGGCACAAAAACCTCGTTCAAGGCCACGCCCAAGATAGCGGGCTCATCCGGGGGTCTACCGGTGTAAGTGCTGTGATAGATGGGGTTTTTACGTGTTGTCATTGTCTCCACGGTAAAGATGGGGAAACTCTCTACTTCATTGTAGTAGCCCGTGTGATCTCCGAATGGACCCTCGTCTGCCATCTCGTTCGGATCGATATAGCCTTCCAGAATAATCTCTGAGTGCGCCGGAACAAGCAGCTCGTTGTCCTTGCATCGAGGGGTGAGGCAGTTGGTTAACTCCGTTTTACCGCCCCGCAATAATCCGGCGAATGCATATTCGGAAAGTGCGTCTGGGACAGGTGTGACCGCACCGAGTGTCGTCGCAGGATCGGCGCCCAACGCGATGGCGACAGGGTAGGGCTCACCGGGTCGTTTAAGTGTCCAGTCGCGGAAGTCGAGAGCACCTCCGCGATGGGACAGCCATCGCATGATGAGCTTGTTAGGACCCAATAGCTGCATCCGATAGATGCCAAGATTCATGCGAGGTTTTTCAGGGCCACGAGTGATGACCAGAGGCCACGTGACGAGCGGTCCCACGTCGCCTGGCCAGCAGGTTTGAATCGGCAGGGTCGTAAGGTCAATGTCATTTCCCCGCAAAACAATGTCTTGGCATGGGGGGCGACTAATAATCTTAGGCCCCATGTTTAGCACTTTTTTAAGCAGCGGTGCTTTGTCGATGAGGTCGCGCATGCCTTTGGGCGGATCAGGTTGCCGCAGGTAGGCGAGTAGCTCGCCGATCTCGCGTAGCGCTTCAATAGAGTCCGCGCCCATACCCAAGGCCACGCGCTTCTCGGTACCAAATAGATTCGCAAGTAATGGGGTGTCGTAGCCTTTTGGGTTCTCAAAGAGCAAGGCCGGGCCGCCGCCGCGGAGAGTGCGATCGGCGATTTCGGTCATTTCAAGATTAGGATCTATCTCTTCTTTGATTCTCACCAAGTCGCCGTTGGCTTCCAAGGTGTCAAGAAATTCGCGCAAGTCCCGAAATTTCATACGATTATTCTTTATTAAGCTGACAGCATGAGCATGCCACACTTAGAGTTTAAGCGCGCATCCACGTCTCGTTATTGACGTGGATAGTCGACTGCAAGCTTTCGTACGACGGAATTACTTTCGCTTCATAGAACGGAAGAATTCGTCGTTTGACTTCGTATCTTTCAGCTTGTCCAACAAGAATTCGATGGCAGGGAGATCCTCCATGCCATGTAGAAGCTTGCGGAGGATCCACATGCGTTGCAATTCTTCTTCGCCCGTGAGCAACTCCTCGCGGCGGGTGCCTGAACGTCGGATGTTGATGGCAGGGTAGACACGCTTCTCAGAAATTTTCCGGTCAAGGTGGAGTTCCATGTTACCTGTGCCTTTGAACTCCTCGTAGATGACTTCATCCATTTTGGAGCCAGTCTCGGTCAGTGCCGTTGCGATGATGGACAGGCTTCCTCCCTCTTCGATGTTTCGCGCTGCACCAAAGAATCGCTTAGGACGCTCCAATGCATGAGCATCAACACCACCAGTAAGAACTTTGCCTGAGCTGGGTACCACTGTGTTGTAGGCACGGGCGAGTCGCGTAATAGAGTCGAGAAGAATCACAACATCACGTTTGTGTTCGACCAACCGCTTCGCTTTCTCGATGACCATATCGGCTACCTGGACATGCCGTGAGGGTGGTTCGTCAAAGGTCGATGCCACGACTTCGGCACCGCGCGCTCCTACCGACCGCTGCATCTCGGTAACTTCCTCCGGACGCTCATCAATTAGCAGAACAATAATGTAGCATTCTGGATTATTACTGATGATGGCCTGCGCCATGCTCTGCATCATGATGGTCTTACCCGCTTTCGGGGGAGCCACTAACAAGCCTCGCTGACCTTTTCCGGTCGGCGCGCACAGGTCGATGATTCGACCCGTGAGGTCTTCTGTTGAGCCATTACCTTTTTCGAGTGTCAAACGCTCGTCCGGGAACAGAGGCGTCAGGTTCTCGAAAAGAATTTTTGCTTTCGCAGTCTCGGGTGATTCGAAGTTTACCTCGCTAACCTTCAATAGTGCGAAATAGCGCTCCGAGTCTTTTGGTGGGCGAATCATGCCGGTCACCGTGTCACCGGTCCTCAGATTGAATCGACGGATTTGGCTCGGACTGACATAGATATCGTCGGGGCCTGCAAGGAATGAGCTATCAGCTGACCTTAGGAAACCAAAACCATCGGAAAGGATCTCAAGCACACCATCCCCAAAAATGTCCTCACCACTTTTTGCATGTTTCTTGAGTAGCGAAAATATGATGTCCTGCTTGCGTGAGCGGGCCATATTTTCGATGCCCATTTCAGCGGCCATATCGATTAGTTCTTGAGTCGATTTAGTCTTTAATTCCGTCAGGCTCATCGGATTTTCCGATGGCACATGTGGTTCTCGTCGGTTGCGACGATTGCGATTTCGCCGATTGCGGCCGCCACTTACGTGTTCGCCTTCTTCGTTGGCTTGCGAAGTATCGCCATCAGCCGCTACCGCCGATTCCTCGCCATCGGTAGACGATGATTCTTCTGTCGCCGAAGCTGCGTTGCGGTTGAGTTTAAGAGTTCGCGTCGGCTTTTCTTCGCTACCAGCTGCTTCTTGATGTTCTGTGTCGAGTGTTGCTTCACTGCTTGGCTCGACAGCCTGATCGACAATGTTTGTTTCTTCTTCTTGCACGCGGTTGTACCTGTGGCGTTGGGAAATTTTTTTACCCGCTAATAGGGCGCTAAAGGATCGTTTGATGACCCACAGTCAACGCAATTGCGTGTTGAATTTGCTGGTCGCTGACTAGGGGAAGCGAGGCGGGTACCGCCCACATGTGAAAGGTAGCACCGCTTTGGCGGTGCGTCTACCCCAGGACAGGGTAGAAATTTTTTGGTGGAGCGAAGCGCTCATAGGCAGCCGTCGACGAACTCAGCCAGTTGTGTCTTGGAGAGCGCACCTACTTTTGTCTCAACAGCACTGCCGCCTTTGAACACGATCAACGTCGGGATGCCGCGAATACCAAACTTCCCAGGTAGATCCGGATTTGCGTCCACATCCACTTTGCAAACTTTCAGGCGATCACCATATTCATTGGCAATTTCCTCGAGAACGGGTGCAATCATCTTGCAGGGTCCACACCACTCTGCCCAGAAATCAACCAAGACGGGTAAGTCTGATGACAAAACCTCATCTTGAAATTCTGCGTCCGTTACGTGTGTAATGTTGTCGCTCATGGTGCCTCCACATGTGTTGCGACATATACTCTCAAAAAATATGTTCGGATGACAGTGTTGAGAGCGAATGACCGCGAACTCTGATGATTCTTGGTTTGTTTATTTACTGCAGTGCTCAGATGGCTCTTTTTATACTGGCGTCACGACAGATCTTGAGCGCCGACTCAGGCAGCATAATGGTGAGATTGTCGGTGGTGCGAACTACACTCGTGCACGCAGACCCGTGGCTCTGTCCTGGTTCGAGGCATGTGAAGACCGCTCTGTCGCTCAGCAACGCGAGTATTTGGTTCGGCGTTCGCCAAGACTGGAGAAACAGCGTTTAGCGGCAACAGGGGCGGTAGTGCGAGATGATGAAAGGTGATGAGGCGTTGGACAGTAATTTGCTAGAGGACTTTTGGTGTTGGGCTGTTGCGCGATATGAGGATGTCCAAGTGCGGGAAGAGCTTCTCGAGCTTCAGGAGAGATCAGGTCTTATTATTTTGGAAGCGATGTTTCTCGCGTGGTTAGGCGATCGAGGTCAGGCTATCCGAGATGCAGATCAACAGCGTATTCGTGCAGCCATCACACCATGGGTTGAAGGGGTTGTGTTGCCGCTTCGTCGGCAGCGGCAGGCTTGGACTGATATGCCGTCTATGATCACCAATCGACGCCACCTGCTCGGGCTGGAGCTGAAGGCAGAACGCGTGTTGGCTGAGTTACTCTTCGATGCATTACCGATGGGAGAAAAGCTTAACGACTTTCCCTCGCCGGCAGTGGATCGAAATTTGGCCCAACTCCCAGAGCTCAAGGATGTCGTCACTCGTGGGCGATTGGCCGGAATGCTCGCGCGGTAGCCAGTACTGCTGTACCCGCGTACCATGCGCGGATCTTTTTATTTATTGCACACAGGACAGCCTGCCATGTTAACTACGAGTTTTTTCTCGAAATCTCCGTGCAAAACTTTAGCGTTGACGGCGCTAATGAGTGTCGGCTTGGTCGCTTGTGATCAAACTGCGGAGACAAGTGAAATGAGTTTAGACAGCCAAGAGCAACGCATCAGCTACGGCATTGCCATGAATATGGGCCGACGCATGAAAGCTGAGGGCGTGCCAATTGATGCGGATGCGTTTGCCGAGGGACTTCGCGATGCATTGTCAGGGTCAGAAGCGAAGATGACTGACGACGAAATTAACGCCGAGATGATCGCTATGCAGGAACAGATGCAGGCTGAGCAAGAAGCTGAGACGCGTGCAGCGGGCGATGCTAATCTCGAAGCAGGCGTTGCTTACCTCGAGACGAACGCAAGCGCTGAAGGCGTGCAAACCACGACGAGCGGTCTTCAGTACCGTGTGGTTCGCGAGGGCACAGGCGCCAAGCCTTCGTCTGCTGACTCGGTTGAAGTGCACTACGAAGGTCGTCTGATTAACGGTACCGTATTTGACAGCAGCTATAGCCGCGGCCAAACGGTCACTTTTGGCGTCACGCAAGTGATCCCCGGCTGGACAGAAGCGTTGCAGCTGATGAGCGAAGGCGCCGAATATGAGCTAACCATCCCATCAAACCTCGCTTATGGTGCCGGTGGGGCAGGCGCTGCAATTGGGCCAAATGAGGTGCTTATCTTTAAGGTAGAGCTCGTCGCGGTCGTTTCGCAATAAGCCGTTCAAGCCCCCGCGCTCGAAAACAGTGAGACCGCTTGACGGTTCACTGCGCCCTAACGAACTGGGAATGAAAGCGGGTGGGCCCTGCATTATACAACAGCGCGCGCTGCCGGCCGGCTCCGCTGGAGTCCTAGCGACGGTACTGAGCGTAGAATTCGCGTAGGAAGGCATCAAACGACAGACTATCGGCGGATTCGATATCACGCTGGCGTCGTAGGGAAGCGATTGCCTCATCAGCCAGACTGGTTCTGATCTCGCTTGGCAGGAGGTGGGCATCGAATTCGCGATGCCACTCTTCTGCATAACGACCCATCAGTTCTGAGTAGCTGATGTTCTGCTCGAAGATTTCCCGCAATACGCGGGAAGATGGCGTCTCGACGTCGCCCGTTAACATGCCGCGTGCTCGCACCATGGCGTCGCTGTGACGTTTCGTAGTGGTAGCATTGTCTAGCCAGTCAGCGGCCTCGTGCATCGCATCAAGAATGGGTTTGGCAAGCTCGTTACGCGGTATCTCTCGATTATCTTCTGTTAGTAGCTGAAGCGACGGATCACGTCCAAAGTTAAGGATCCGTTGAGTATTGGTGTTATCGATGCTGCGAGTGACCGCATTGCACAATGGGCTATCCGATAGGACGCACGACAGTAGGAAGGTATCAATCAAAGCAATGATTTCTTCATTGATACCAAGGGGTGTGAACGGATTAATGTCGAGGCATCTTACTTCGACGTACTCGATACCGCGCGCTTCAAGCGCTCGAACCGGGGCCTCGCCTGATCGCGTGACACGCTTTGGACGGATGGCACTGTAGAACTCATTTTCGATTTGGATTAATCCATCATTTAGCTGGGTGCGCTCACCGCCGGTGATGTCCGGGAGTCGGCAATAGTCGTCATGGGGCGTCACAATGGCTTTCGTCAGAGTTTCAATGTAGGTCCCTAACTGGTTGTAGCAAATCTGTAGATCATCCTGAGCGGAGCTAGTGTAGCCAAGATCCCCCATACGAAGTGATGTCGCAAATTCGCCATAAAGTGTGTGGTCATTGATGCTCTGGAGGTGCTCCGGAGACTCGTACCGAACAAATGATTGGCTCAGCGCCGGGGAGCTACCCGTCAAAAAGTTGAGCAACCAGCCATGGCGCTGGAAGTTTCTTATAAGCGCCAGATAGCCTTGCGTTCGCCAACTGCTGAGTGGACAGTCTGGGTCGCCGATGTGTCTAGACGTCTCCCAAAACATATCAGGCAAAGAAAAGTTGTAGTGAATGCCGGCGATGACCTGCATTGTTCGACCGTACCGCGCGCTCAATCCATTTCGATAAACACGCTTCATCGTGCCCACGTTGGAGGAACCGTACTGAGCAATTGGTATTTCGGTCTCAGGTCCCAGTTCTCCAGGCATACTGGCGCCCCAGATGATTTCGTCGGAAAGTGACTGAGCGGCATAGGCGTGCAGTTGGTGGAGCTCGTTCAGCGCGCCTACCGGAGTGTCATGGACACCCGTAATGAACTCGAGAAGTGCTTCCGAATAATCCGTCGTTATGGCGTTGTGCGTTAAGGCAGAACCCAGGGGTGTGGGGTGGAGTTTCTGCGAGAGCCTGTGGTCGCTTGAGGACACGCGAAGGCCTTCTTTTTCGATGCCTCTAGTTACTTGCAGAATGTCAGACTGGCTACAGTTTTTTATTGCTGTTCTAAATGCCGCAGCCATCATCTTGCAATACCTTACAAACCACTGTGGTCATGTACGTCGAAGCGCTGTTTCGGATCGCTCTACAACTTTGGTCGCAAGTGTACGCTCTATCAGATCAGTTGGTACAGCAGTTCGACGCAAACCCGATATTGTAGGAAGAGTGGATTTCGAAAGTTGGCTTACGACCTTCGCTGACTGGGGTGATTCGGGCTTGTACTTGACGACGAGCGCACCGCCTAGCGAAAAGTTTGATGGTCAGCTGAAACCGTTGTCGGACTATCGTTGGAAGAGACCAACTAGCTCAGCAGTTAAGCTGAACCAGTAAGTCATCAATGACTCGCTCTAATTGCTTTAAGGTGCTGCACTCTGCCGCCACATCGCAGTTTCGGATGACGCCCAACATTTCGGAATCACCTGAACCCCAACTTCTCTTGTTTTCCGGATTGAGCCACAGCAGCTGTCTACACTTCGATCGAATTTCAGCGAGCAGGTCGAGTCTTGGATCTGTATTGTTATTTCTCGCATCACCCAAAATAATCACAGTAGTGACGCGATTGATGTCGGCCATAGCGAGGCTCGCAAAATCCTCGAAGGCGCGGGCGTAGTCCGTGGCACCACCGTACTTCAAATTGACGCGCTCAATGGCGATCTCTAGGGGAAGTGCACGCAATGTCTCGGTGACTTCGCCTAAGTTAGACGAAAAGGCAAAACTGCGTGTTCTCGGCAGAATATCTTGAAGTGAGTGCAAGAACAGCAATAAGAATTTCGCATACGCCGCCACAGATCCGCTGACATCACAGAGGATCAGAATCTGAGGTTTGCGGCGAATGCTTTTGCGCCACTGCGGTTTAAAAGGTATACCGTCGGTCGCCATGGCTTTTCGCAGAGTTGGTGACACTGCAAGTTGACCTCGTTTGACTCGCTTACGGACGCGGCCGTGACGAGCGGCCAGCTTGCGTGTCATACGCTCCAGTAATCTTTTTAGTCTGGCTCTATGGTGCTGGTCCACGTTGCCAAGCGACATGTTGCTCAGTGCTTCATCTAGCATATCCTCAGCATCGCCACTGGCGTGAACCATATAGGCTCTGTCGACCCGGTCTCGGACCTTATTACGTAGTTGCTCTCGCAGTGCTTGCACTGCTTCAAACGCAGCGGGTTCAGTGCTTTCAAGTTCCACCGCTGCGTCACGTAGGGCTTGCTCACCAAGCGCGTCGAGCATTTTACGGATGTATTGTCCTCGTTGCGTCAGTAGCTTGATTGATGATACGTCTACCTGTTGTGCCGCTGTCTCAACAGCAATAGCAATCGCTGCCTCATCACCGCTCCTTAGTGCATCCACTAATTCACTGGACAGATTTTTGGCGAGTTCGGGTTGCGTCTGCATTGCCTGCGAGAGCTGCTCGCCGAGCTCCTGAGACGAAGGGCTGTCGTCGGTGGCGTCATCCACGTCACGGGGCTCATTTTCATTTTTGGCTTTGTCGGACGAGGACGCACCAAAGTATTGCTCGAAGGCTTCGTTAAAGACCTCAATTTCAAACTTTGATTTTGCGAGCGCACTACCGAGACCATTTTTTAGCAGTGTTCGGTCGTCGTAGCCAACAAGCCCGGCAACCTCCATGGCCACTAATGAATCTGCTGGCGATATCAATATGTCGCGTCCACGCAGAAACGCGATGAATGCGAGCAGTCGATCGGTGGGAGCGTCCTGACTGAATTGCTCAGCGTTTATCATGACTGTTTAAGCGTTGGCCGCCTGTTTTTCGGTGTTAAGGAGATCCACCAGGTTTTCGATCACACTGGTCAGATCTTCTTCATACTTGAGCAGTGCATTCAAGGAGCTTTTTACAAGCTCTTCATCAAGAGAGTCCGCATGTAGCAGGACCAGGCTTTTTGCCCAGTCAATGGTTTCTGATACCGATGGCAGCTTTTTTAGATCCATCTCGCGCACTTTGCTAACGAAACTGACCAGGTGATCTGTCATGGCTTCCGTGATCTGAGGTACACGCGCTCTTACGATCCGCCCCTCTAGTTCATTCGTTGGAAAGTCTATGTGTAAATGCAGACATCGGCGTTTTAATGCGTCGGACAGGTCTCGGGTATCGTTACTGGTGAGGAAGACAAGTGGCTTTGACCTTCCCTCTAATGTGCCGAGTTCAGGTATAGAAACCTGAAAGTCGGACAGCACTTCCAGAAGTAGCGACTCAAACTCAAAATCAGCCTTATCGATCTCGTCCACCAAGAGCACTACACCACCTTCGGCATCGATTGCCTGCAGTAATGGCCTCGGCTCCAAGAACTCTTTTGAGAAGAAGACATCATCAAAAGTGTGCAATCGCTCAACCGATGCGCGTAAGCCTGTCGCCCCCTCCATTACCTCGGAGAGCTGCGTCTTCAGTAACTGTGTGTAAAGCAGTTGCTTTCCATACTTCCACTCATAAATAGCTTTTGACTCGTCAAGACCTTCATAGCACTGTAAGCGAACCAGCGGCGCACCTGTGACCTGCGCACAGCTTTTTGCGAGTTCCGTTTTCCCCACACCGGGCGGACCCTCTACTAAAATAGGCTTTTCTAGTGCTGCGGCTAGATACACAACTGTGGCGATTTGCTCGTTACAAATGTAACCCGCGGTAGCAAGTGACTCGACAATGCTGTCGACGCTCTCCAGCTTTGGAAAGGAATGGGACATAAACAAATCCTAGTGTGTGATGTTATCCGCCAGTCGCATTCATCAAACGGATAACCTGGGGTTCATCTGGCTGATCAAATGCATGACGCTCGGGTTTATACGCAAGAGCGGCAATAATTGCACGTTTCAAGCTGAACGAATCCATGTTGCTGCGCAGCATCTGGCGTAGATCCAGAGAATTTTCGTGGCCTAAACACAGCAATAATCGGCCGTCTGGAGTGACTCTGAGTCGATTGCAGTTATTACAGAAGTTATCGGTAATCGGGGAGATAACACCGACTTCGGTACTTGTTCCTTCCACTGAATAGCGGCGTGCGGGTCCATCAGTGGAAGATCCCAAGATGGGTACGAGGTTGAACCGGAGCCGAATTGTCTCCAAAACTTGTGCCGAGGGCACGAGGCTCAATTCGCGGTCGGTTTGGGTGATATGTCCCATCGGCATTTCTTCGATGAAAGCAATATCGATATTCTTGTCGAGTGCGAAGTCGATCAGTGGTTCTATCTGGACGTCATTTTTACCCGTAAGCAAGACCGTGTTGAGTCGGATGCGATCGAATCCTGCATCAATGGCTGCATCCAAACCGGCGAGCACCTTACTAAGGTCGCCGGTTCGCGATAATTCGGCGAATTGGTTGCCGCATAAGGTGTCCAAACTCACATTGATACGAGAGACTCCAGCGTCGACCAGGGGTCTTGCCAGCCTTGCCAGTTGGCTACCATTTGTTGTCATCACAAGCTCATTGAGCCCTTCGATATTGGATAAGCCGTGGGCGATATCAACGATGTCAGGACGCACCAACGGTTCACCACCAGTCAGTCGAATTTTCTGAACGCCCAGATCGACGAATAGTGTCGCGAGCCGAATAATTTCTTCAGCGGATAGCACGGCTTTACGTGGTAAAAACCGCATCTCTTCAGTCATGCAATACTGGCAGCGAAAATCGCA
>CEWG01008565.1_pt1 | contig 13899 bp, 16 predicted proteins | sample 361411 | NCBI WGS metagenome assembly CEWG01 (sample SAMEA2622173, study PRJEB7988) | marine metagenome | biome: marine biome (ENVO:00000447); feature: surface water layer (ENVO:00002042); material: "saline water (ENVO:00002010), including plankton (ENVO:xxxxxxxx)" | depth 5 m | reverse complement strand
GACTTCAAGGTTGGTACATTTGCTAGAATTGAAAACAGAACTGGTGCTATTACCTTTACTGGTACGGTTACAATTTCTGAAGTTGAATTCTTGAAATTAAAAGGTGGTGACGTTGTTGTTACTGGTTTTGATGCATCTAACACATTAGGTGGTGCTAACTCCAGTAACTCAAAGCTACCCACACAGAAAGCAGTTAAGGATTACATCACAAACAATCTAGGTCCTTACATCAACAAACCTTTCTCTACAAACGCTGTTCCAAGAAACCTTGTAGAACTTACTGACTCTGGTAAAATTTCTGTTGATCAGATTCCTGCACTTAGACCATTTGAAGTCTTTACAGTTGCTAACCAAACAGAAAGATTAGCACTAGAGGGAGCACTTGCTGGTGATATTGCGATTGAACAAGATACTTCTACATCATTCATTCTAAACAATGACTTAGATAGTCAATTCTTAGCATTCGGTGTAGATACAACAGTACAATTTACTATTGGTGATATCTTCACTGGTAGTATTACAGGTGGTCGTCTACAAGCAACTGAATACAGACAAGGTGTTGTATTCCAAATTAACATCACACAAGGTGGATCTGGATATGCAACTCCACCAACTGTAACTCTAACTGGTGGTACTCCTCAAGCTGGATCTATTGAAGCAAAAGCACAAGCTATTATTGCTAATGGTGAAGTTGTTGCAATTGACCTTATTGTATTCAACGGATTCAAAGGTGGTAAAGGATATACTGTCGCACCAACTGTTAATATCGCTGCTCCTGCAGGATCTGGTGTTGCTGCAACTGCTACATCACTTATTGAGAGTAGACTTTATGGAGACATTGTTAATAGAATCAAACTAGAGGATAATGACTTTATTGAAAGTAGTGATATTCCTGCAGTTGATATTGACATTACTAGAGTTGTTAATACATCATCTTCTAACTCTCTCAACTGGGTATCTCTATCATCCAATCAGATTGCTGCAAACCAGATTGTATCTGGCATTATTGAGACAGATAGACTTGCATCTGGTGGTGCTGCAAACTCCTTCACATTCTTACGTGGTGACCAAAACTTTGCATTAGCAGTTCAGTCAGTTAAAGGTTCTGAGAGAAGATACTTTGCTAAGTTAACTTCCACATGTAACAGTGGTGCTAGTGAGATGGTATTCTCCACACTAGCTGACGCACTTGTAGGACACGAAGTTAAGAATAACGTATCTGGTATACAACCAAATACAAACATCACTGGTGTTCTTACTACTGGTGGTTCAACCACAGTTGCATTAAACAACCCAGTCACTGCAACAATTGCTGCTGGAACTGTTATTGAATTTGAACGTGGCGAATCGCCAATGATCTTTGAGTCTACCTTTACTAGAGGTAACTTTGTTAATGATGTTATTATTTCTAACGGTGGTACTGGATTTACAAACGGACAATACTTTGATGTTGATGTAATTGGTGGTACTGGAACTGAGGCTAAGATGAACCTCATCATTTCTGGAGGCACTATCACAGAGATTACTGTGACTGATGGTGGTTCTGGTTACGATGCAGACTTCACAATGACAGTTCCACCCACAGAAATTGGTGGCGGTTCTGGTCTTGTTTTACTTGTTAAGATTAGTACTGTTAACAAACAGTTTGCAAACGTATCCTTAGACGTTCAAAGAGTTTCTGATCTTACTATTTCATCTGATCTATTCGGAACTATTGGTGTTGCAAGATTTAAGAAATCTCAATTCCTTGTAGGACAATCAGGTAATGGTTCTGTTGAACTAGACGTTGGTGCAGACTCAGGTCTTGATGCTGACCTACTAGATGGACAGCAAGGTGTTTACTATACCAATGCTACTAACTTATTCTCAGGAACAGTTCCAGAAGACAGATTAAGTGGTTCATATCCTATTGATGTTTCTGGTTCTTCTGGTAATACACTTAGACTTTCAAGTGGTACTAACAACCCAACTTCAAACCCATCACCCGATAACTTTGCTGGAGGTATTGTTGCTAACACTATTAACAATACAGCAAACGGTTTGGTTGATGGCGGAAGCAAGAATTTGGTTCTTACACTTAGAGCTGGTGGAACTAGTTTTGATGCATCGTTTGGTGGTGTAAGACAACTTGCATTTACAGATAACGATAACATGTATCTTCGTGGATCTGGAACTGGTGTTACAACCTTTGGATCTTGGGCGAAGATTTGGTCATCATTAAATGATGGTATTGGATCTGAATTAGACGCTGACAGACTTGATAACAGACAAGGTATTTGGTATCAGAATGCTCTAAACATTAACTTCGGAACTTTATCTGATAATAGATTACCGAACTTCATGAGTTCTAAAATTATCCAAGATAATTTAACCATCAAAGCATTTAATGGAGATCCTAAGTTTAGAATTTATGTTTCTGGTTTAATTTTAAATACAACACCATTTACACCTGGTTCTAACGTCAACCTATATGACGCAAACGGACAAGGTACAGGTACTATCGCTATTGATAATATCATTGTTAATAACGATCCAGATAACACTAATGACTTTACAATCATCATTGGTAGATTAACTACTGGTAACTTTGTAGGTGCAAAAACAATCGGTTCTGCATCAGACAGAAAAGAATTCCAAGATTTCACTATTGAAGATGGAAACACTATTCAAGTCGCTAAGTTAGAGAGTGATGGTGGTACTGCAAACTTAAGACTAGGTAGAAAGGATAGCATTGCATCCTCACCTGGCGTTTACTTCAATTCATCTATCTCTCCAGCTAACTACAACGTAGGTTTAGTTGCAACAGGTGGTAATGCTACTGATGGTTCTGGTACTCTAAACTGTTTAGTTGCAAACGCTGATGGTTTTAACGTTAACGGTAACGTTGTTTGGAACGCAGGTAACATTGACTTCCAATCATCAAACGTTGCAGACACTGGTGTTAAGAGAGATTCCAATGGTAACTTCGCTGCTGGAACAATCACTGCAAACCTAACTGGTTCTGCTTCACTAAACGTTCTTAAGGCTGGCGATAGCATGTCTGGATCGTTGAACATTACTGGTGTTGGATCTACCCTAACAGTTTCTGGTGATGCTAACTTTAGCAGTAAGGCAACCGTTACAGATGACTTTGCAGTTGACACCGATACACTATTCGTTGATGTGTCTGCAGACAGAGTTGGTATTAATGCTGGTTCATCTCCTGCATACAACTTAGATGTTCGTGGTGATCTTGGTCTTGGCATCTATTCATCAACAAATGCTGCTGGTGCTCAGATTACATTTAGTGATCTTTCTGGTGGTTCATTTGCACAGAAAGGTTACTTCCAATATTTCCATGCTGATGGAACTGTTTCTGGAACCAGCTTCGCCAACTACTTCATTATGGATAGTTCGGAATCTAGCTTGCTATTCAAGGTTGGTTCTGCTGCTTCACCTGGTACTTTATCTGTCACCAACAGAATTGGTATTCAAACAGATACTCCATCATATCCATTAGATGTTGCAGGTTCTGGTCGTGTCCGTGGCACACTCTATATTGATACTGCTAATGATAACTCAGGTGCTCCAATTGAATTCTTTGGTGCTGCAAACTACAGAAACTTTAGAATTGGTAACCAGTTAATTGCTAATCACATCTTCTCCATCCAAGCTTCTAATAGCAATGGTAATAGTGACTGGAACACAACTCCAGCATTACAAATTAAGGGAGATACAAATGCTGTTGCAATTAATACAACACAGCATTCTGGAACTGATCCATCAACAAGCACTGTTAGAAATTACAAACTTAATGTTCAAGGTGATGTTAACTTCAATGGTCAACTCTTCCAGAACAATGCAGAGTTTGTTACCTCTAGATGGACTGAGGCTTCTAACGGATCTGACATTTACAGACTATCTAAAGTTGGTATCAATAAGACAGATCCTCAATACACATTGGATGTTGATGGAGAAGCAAACATTAGAGGTATCACCCGTGTCAACGGAGACGCACAATACCTAGATACTTACGGTATTGTTAAGAGAAACAGAAATAGTATTTCTCAGAACCTCACAATCGGTGGTGCGGACAACGCTGCATCATACGGTCCTGTCTCTATTGCGAGCGGATACACAGTCACCATCTCATCTGGCGGTGTCTGGAATATACTATAAATAACACTAACGGAGAATTTTACCATGGCTTTTATAGATGGAAAATTGACAGTTACTACTGCCAATCCAAGTATTTCGGTAGACCTACCTATTCATGGTATTGGTGACATGCCAAGAGCAGAGGAAGGAGCTATCTGTTGGGAACCTGAATCTAAAAAAATCTATGTATATGCTCCCAATAATGATGGATACCTCATTTGGCAAGAAACACAGAGGCAGTAAAAAACTATGTCTACATTAAATGCTGGAACCCTTAACATTACAGGAACACTGCAGTTACCATCTTACAATAATTCTCAAAGGGATGCTCTGACACCTACAATTGGGATGATGATCTATAACAATGAAGATCCTAGTGTGCAAGTATGGGATGGAGAAGCTTGGCAAGTTTCTGTAGGTACAGGTGGTATTGCAGAACCTGGTCAAGCATATTATAGTTCACCTGGTTCTTATACTTTTGACGTTCCATCAGGAGTAACACAAATTTCTGCCGTATGCGTTGGCGGTGGCGGAGGTGGAGGAGGTAACAATGGTACCTCAGGACCTGGTTCATCTGGTGGTGGAGGCGGTGGTCTCGCATATGGAACATTTTCTGTGACATCAGGAGAATCATTGACTGTTACTGTTGGTGGAGGTGGTTCTGGTGGTTCACCTAGTTCAACAGGAGCTGCTGCATCTGGTGGAGATTCTAAGATTTCAAGAGGAGGAACCGATTTACTACGTGGTGGCGGTGGTAACGGTGGAGTAAGTAATACTAGTTCACAAATTGATGGTGGTACAGGTGGAGGTTCCGCTGGTACTGGAAGATCTGGTGGTGGTGTAGGTGGACAAGGAGGTCGTTCTCAGTGGAACGGTGCTGGTGCTGGTGGCGGTGGAGCAGGTGGATATTCAGGAAATGGTGGTATTGGTGCAGGTACACAAGGTGGCGGAGGTAACGGCTCTGGCGGTGGTGGTGCTGGTGGTAGAAATATTAACAGTCAACCTCCTGGCACTGAAGGTTCTGGTGGAGGAACTGGAGTCTATGGACAGGGTAGTAGTGGATCATTTGGTAGCTCTGGTAGCGTAACTGGTTCTCCTGACTCTAGTACATCTCCTCCCCAGTCTACCGTTGGTGGTATACCTGGTGGAGGTGGTGGAGGTGTTGAAGATGATACATTCTCCAATGGATGTACTGGCGGTAGAGGTGCTGTTAGAATTATCTGGGGAGAAGGAAGACAGTATCCTACTAGTGGTGTATCCGATGTTTAATAAATACAGTGGAGGAAAGTTCTGATCAGTTATGTCTACATTAAATGCTGGAACCCTTAACATTACAGGGACATTAAATTTACCATCTTACAGTGATTCTCAAAGGGATTCATTGTCAGCAACTGCTGGCATGATGATTTACAACTCTGAGCAGGGTGGTATTGAAGTATATGACGGTACAGAATGGAAAGCTGCTGTTGGTGCTGGTGGCGGATTTATCGTAGCTTCTGGAGGTGCAATCCAGAATGACGGTGACTTCCGTATTCATACTTTTAACAGTGCATCTTCTTTTGTTGTTACAGAAGTTGGAGACTCTACTCAACCATTTGGTAATACAGTTGACTACCTTATCGTCGCAGGTGGCGGTGGTGGAGGAGGATTTGCCTCAGGAGATTTTAATAACTTTGGATCTGGCGGTGGCGGTGGTGCTGGTGGCGTCTTAAGAACTGAAGGTTACAATTATGCTGTATCCGTTGGTTCTATGTCAGTCTCTATTGGTGGTGGAGGAACTGGAGGAACTGGTAACTCTGCTGGATCACCTGGTGGAAATAGTTCACTAGGAACACAAACCGCTATTGGTGGCGGTGGAGGAGGTCAACAGGATAAACCTGGTCAATCAGGTGGTTCTGGTGGCGGTAATGGTACTGACGGAGCAGGTGAAGGACCTGGCGGACCTGGCACATCAGGTCAAGGATTTCCTGGTGGATATGGTGCTAACCAACAGAATGGTACTTCTGGTGGTGGTGGCGGTGCTAGTGAATCAGGACAGAATGGTTACAATAGACCTAACTCAGGACCTGCAAGAGGTGGTAACGGATTTACATCTGCTATCTCTGGTTCTCCTGTAACATATGGAGGAGGCGGTGGTGGTGCAAACTATCCTGGCGGTCCTCATAACCCCAATGGTGGATCTGGTGGTGGTGGAGTAGGTGCTCTATCTCCTACTGCTAACGGTAATCCTGGCACAGGTGGTCTTGGAGGAGGTGGCGGTGGTGCTGCTGACCAAGATCCTCGTAACTATCCAGAACCTAAAGGTGGTAATGGTGGTGGCGGTATTGTAATTGTCAAGTATAAATTCCAATAAAATCATGGCACATTTCGCAAAAATAGATAGAGTAGGAACTGTCGTAGATGTCATTATAGTTGACGATGACATTCTTAAGAATGAAGATGGTGAAGAAATAGAACAGAGAGGAGTTAAGTTTCTTTCTGATCTGTTTGGCGGAGCACCTCAATGGGATTGGAAACAAACATCATATAATGCAGTTAAAGGTCGTCATAGATTTCAACCTGCACCAGCTAGTTACGGTGATGCTGTAGAACCAATCTTTGATAGTAAACCTTGCTTAAGAAAAAATTATGCTGCTGTTGGTGGTAAATATGATTACGTAAGAGATGCTTTTATTCCACCAAGACATAATGCAACTCATGTTATCTTAGATGAAAAGGCATGCCACTGGGAATGTCCATATCAATCTAATCAGATTAATGATAATGGAGGTGTGCCACTTCCATATAAAGATGAGTCAGATTACACTGTAAACGCACAAAGAAATCCTAAGGGTTGGGTTTGGGATGAAGGAAAGAAAACATATAAACAAGTGCTAGCTTTTGAGCAAAAGAATGTACAATATCAGTTTGATCCTCAACAACATATGTGGGTTCAACCAAATTATTAAACAACAATATGATTTCATTATGGTTTCCAAAAGCGATTTATTTTCAACCAAATATTTTAAATAATAAATTAGGCATCTATGAGAAACAAATCAAAGGTGCCTTTTCTAGTATTGGAACTTGTCGCGAAAGATTAAAGAATGTAGACTCTACACATAGGTTAGAGAAAAACATTTTTGATGTAGCAGAACTAGATGGTCTGGTAGAAGAATTTTATAAACATGCAAATTTGTATCTAGATGCTCTAGGTTACAAAAGAAGAAAGTCATTACATATTCAAAATTGTTGGGCAAACATTAGTTATCCTGGCGATTATCTTTTTCCACATAACCATGGCGGTTCTGTGATAGCAGGAGTTTATTATGTAAAATGTGGTATCCATGAAAAAATAAAATTTTTCAATACACCCACAATGCTTCCTGATCCAGATGAGTGGAATGATAAAAATCATCAACATTGTGAATACTCTTGTTTACCTGGCTCGCTTTTATTGTTTACAAGTGATATAATGCATGGTACAGAGAAACAAGACTGTAAGGAAAAGATTGCTATCTCTTTTAATATGTCATTATGATTGAGTTCAATGTTCCACAACAATCACCAAATTTTATTGCTGGATGGTATATAAGTGAGGATGTCTGTGATGGTTTAATTTCTTTCTTTGAGGAATCAGATGATAAAAAACCTGGCGCTATTGGTCAAGGTGTAAATGAAGATTTTAAAATATCAACTGATGTTACTGTCATTCCTAGAAATCCTGATAACAGAATTCAGGATTATCTTAGAGAGTTAACTGATGTGTGTAAAGAATATACTCTCAAATATCCATGGTGCTCTACTAACCAAGATGTATGGGGATTGAATACTAATTTTAATATTCAAAAATATAATCCTAGTGAGGGTTTTTTTGGATGGCATACAGAGAAATCTACTATGTCTGATCTAGTTGGAACTAGGCATCTTGTGTTTATGACATACCTAAACACAGTAACCAATGGTGGAGAAACTGAGTGGTTTCACCAACAGATAAAAATACAACCAAGGAAAGGATTGACAGTCATGTGGCCAGTGGATTGGACTCATGTTCATCGTGGTGTGCCTTCCAAGACCGAGACTAAATATATTACGACGGGATGGTATACTTATAAGATACCTAACTTTGATTACACTCAATATAATGGAGCCTGATGAATCTTTATAATAATTATTGGTGGTTTAAAAATGCATTTTCTCCAGAACAATGCGACCGTATTATTAAAATGGGTATGCAGGAGAATTTTGAATTAGGTGATATTAATAGAACTAATAGAGAAACAGTAGAAGTAGAGGATACAAAAGATTTATTTAAAACAAGGAACTCTCACGTCTCATGGTTAGACGAACCTTGGATTTATAATATTCTAAAAAAATATATTGATGCTGCTAATTCATCTGCAGGATGGAATTATGATTGGGACTGGACAGAGATGTTGCAGTTTACAAAATATAAAGTCGGTCAGTTTTATGATTGGCATCCAGATCAACATCACTATGTTTATCCAGAAGATGATACTAATGTAAACATGAGAGGAAAGTATAGAAAACTTTCTACAACACTACTATTAAATGATGCAAGTGAGTTCAAAGGAGGTGAGCTTGAATTTCATTACAACATGAAAGAAACCAAGATTGCTGAGGAGTTATCTTCTAGAGGAACCTTAATTGTATTTCCTGCATTTGTATATCACAGAGTTCGTGAAGTTACAGAGGGAACTAGATATTCTCTTGTTAGTTGGAGTATTGGAGCACCATTCAGATGATCCATATTTCACACATTAATCTCAGTGATGATTTTGTAGATAGGATAATTGATTTTTTCAAAGACAATATCCTAAAAACATATACATGGGATGAGACTAGAGTTCTCAGTATGGATAAAGGTGGGATTGGTAAATACAATCTACCAGAGACATACTATGATATCCTTAATCTTGCAAAGGATGTAAAGAGTAAGGTAACTAACAAAGAGTTTTCTGTTCTACAGAATGTTGAAATTGTAAAGTATCCATGCGGTGCTTGTAAAGTATTTCATAAAGATAGAACAAGGAAAACCACAACAGGAGCTTCAATAACTTATCTGAATGACAACTACATTGGTGGTCATACTGTTATTGAAGGAGTAGATGTTCAACCTCTTTCTGGAAGAACAGTTTACTTTGATGGAATGGAATTTCGTCACGGTGTATCAAATGTAATCAAGAGAGATAGATATACTCTCTCTATGTGGTATGGACTTGATACCACAATGCCACTAAACAAAGACTTCTTAGAAATTTAAAATGGAAATTATTGACAATTACTTAGCACCTGATTTGTTTAAAGTTGTTCAAGAAACAATTCTATTATCTCAGAACACACCATGGTTTTTAAATACTGATGTATCTGGTCATGGAGTAGAAAAACATCCATATTTTACACACCTTATGCATCATGATCACAGAGCAAACAGTAACCACTTTGATCAATGTATTGTTCCTATTCTATTCATGTTTGGAGCAAAAGCATTAATGCGTGTAAAAGTAAATTTATATCCTAGAACAGATACTCTATATCATTACCATGATCATTATGATTATGATTTTGAACATAAAGCTGCTATTCTCTATCTCAATACAAATGATGGATATACAATCTTTGAGGATGGAACAAAGGTTGAGAGTATTGAAAATCGTCTGTTAAAATTTGATGCTAGAAAAATGCATCATAGTACGACATGCACAGATCAACAGTATAGAGCTAACATCAATTTTAATTACTTCTAATGGCAAGTCAACTATTGAATGTTAGGAACAGTTATAAGTTTCCTGAATACATTGATGTAAAAAACATACCTGATACCAGAAGTATGGAGTATGGTATCAGAAAAGTATTACATGAAGAGTTTGGTATTGAAGGAGAGATTGACTGTATAGAAAAAATATCTGATCAAAAGGTATCATCAAATGCAACATTTACATCTGTTGTTTGTTTAGATACTGGAGATCTACATCTGTATGCTCTAGATGTTGAAAACAAAGAGGTTGGTTTTGAATTAATTCCAAAGGTAATGTATTTTTCAGATGCTATTGTATACCGATGGAAAAATATAAAGGAGATTGATAATGTCGGGTTTGACTTTTACTAAGATAGCTGATTTACCAGTCGCACATATTCAAAATTTTTACTCATCAGATGAGTTAAAAAAGATAATGAATGAATTAGAATATCTGTATAGCATTGACAGATATAAAGGTGCAGAAGAGGATGGAGGACCAGGCACTGCATATGAAGATGGTGTAGCACTTAAGGTAGGAAAAGGTCTCCATCTAAATGTTGTGTATGATGACGTAAAGCAATCTGATATACTAGGTATCAATAGAAAAATATTTAATGAAAGTTTGATGGAATCTCTAATGGGTAATCATCCATTCTTTCGTTATCTGTGGAGATCAAATAGAGATGAAACTAAAATTCATTACTTTGAGAATGGAGATCACTACAGACCACATACAGATGATTGTGTAATCACTGCTATTACTTGGTTTTATAAGGAACCAAAGATGTTTACTGGTGGTGATTTTATCATTGAAAAAGCGATCAAAATTCCATGTCTAAATAATTCTACGGTAATATTTCCTTCAATTTTATACCATGAGGTGACATCTGTCGTAATGGAAAATCTTTCTGGATTTGGAAGATATTCTATGAGTCAATTTTTGTATATGTAATTATGAGTCAAGTAATTTTATTTGAAAACGACGAACCGAAAACTATTTTTGCTCCAACATACAGATGGCATATGTATGAAGGAGAGGTGCAGGTAAGAGATATTAGAGATACTATTCTCAAAAGAGAGAATGAGATTATTAATACTCATGATTATGAGAGTGATTGGAATACAGGTCTAGGTAAAGATAGTATGACATCTAGATCAAGTAGCTATAATTTATTGGATTGGGAAGAGGCAGATCATATTAGAGATATTATTAGAAACTCTCATGATAATCTTGTTACCACACTAGATGCTAACATGTGGGAGGACAAGATATATGTTCAGTGTTGGGCAAACGTATTGAGGAAGGGACAAAAAATTAAACCACATCAACATTGGAATAGTCAGTACACATATCTTGGTGGACATATTTGTTTAGATGATTATAATACTCATACTCACTATGTAAATCCATACACTAAAAAAACATTTAAAAGTAAAAACGAAAAAGGAAAGGTGCATCTGTTTCCGAACTGGTTAGAGCATTACACTGATCCATATGAGGGTGATGATGTCCGTGTTACAATTGCATTTGATATCATTACACAAATTGTATACGACGAAGATATTTTTGATAATAAGAAGGATCATTGGGTACAGTTGTGAACACCAATCAAATTGTTGAAGCTATCAACTGGGTAACTAGGGATACTCCAATTATGTTTGATGTTACTGTTACTACACCACCTGATGATTTGATACGTCAAAGAGCACAAGACAATTACAATAGAGGAAAACCAGATTCATTAGATAAAGATTTTTATTTGTCTGATACTTGTAAATCTATTATTGTTTGGAATGTTTTTAGTGACGTTGCCTATGATTATTATTACAAAAATAATTTTCTACCTAAAATTATTACATACTTAAATATGAGATATGAATATAATTTTGGTTATGATGGTTACAATCTCAATCGTAAACAGTTTGCTATTAGATCTGGTGCTGCAACACTAGCAAAAACATCTTTAGCATTTCATAAAAAATTTGGGATGAATTATAAAATTGATCTCATCTTTACAAATGCAGAGTTTGAAGATGCTGTTGTTGTAGAAGGACAACCACATTATGAGAACTGTGAAGGATGTGACGCTCCATGTGAGAGATTGTGTCCTGTTGGTTGTACAATGAATTTTGATTTAGTTAACTGGGAAAAATGTTCAAACTTTGTGGACACTCCAGAAGCTTTTAAAAATTTAGATACCATATGTAGAATCTGTCAGGAAAAATGTCCTTACTCAGAAGATCTGAGAAAAGATATTCTAGCTATGAATATAAATTATGGAGGTAGGATAAATGGGTGAATGGCGTTCATGGAAATCTAATTTACCAAACAATCCGTTTGCTCCAAAATTTTCTGTTGACATGTGGTTTGATCTTATTAATCTACAGTTGATTGATAATTTATTAGACGTAGTTAAACAGAATGAGGACTTATATAAAAACCATCAATGGGAACACTACAATATTTTCCAATGGGAAGATAGATGTATCCGTGATCTCAAAGAGATTACCAAAGCTTCTTACCACGATTTTTGTAAAAAAATTGGATTTAAAACAGAAGAAGTTTGGATAAGAGGTTGGGTATACCCACAGAAACAAGGAATGGTATTGAAAAGACATTCACATGCTATGCATGAAAATGCATATATTAGTGGTAACATTTGTCTTACAGAAAACAATACCACAACAGACTATGACATCCCATATCTAGGATGGGTTACAACAGAAAACAAGAAAGGAATGATGACACTGTTTCCATCATGTCTTCCACATGCTGTAGATGAACTTAAAGAAGAGGAAAGATATTCCTTAGCCTTTGACCTAATCACAGAACAAGGTATGGATTTTTTCTGGAGTAACAATACAAAAAATTGTGATCCATTATTACTAGCAGTAGAACTATGAAACTAAATGAATTTTTTTGGCACAATGGATATTGTGTTGTTCGTAATTTTATTTCTGAACCAGAATACTTGAGTATTCTTCCAGAAGATCTTTATTCAGAAAGACATATTGAATATCTTTATGATGGAACTTTGGATGGTGATTTTAAAGAAGAGACACAAGTAAAAGGATCTTACTCTAGAACTTGTTTTCCTCCTCTAAGACAGTTTCATCAACAGATGAGAAATCAGATTCAAAAGTTGATCCTTCCTCCACATCAACTACATCCAACTTTCTATTTTGATAGAATTTATTATGCTGGCACTGAATTAAAACCACATATAGATTGGGAACCATGTGAGATTAGTGTTACATTACAATTACGAAGCACTCTTTCTAAACCATGGAAGTTATTCATAGAAAGAAAGAACGGTGGTGTTTCTGAGATTGAATTGGAAAATGGAGATGCTGTCATCTACCTAGGAAATAAAGTAAGACATTGGAGAGAACCAATGCCAGGTGGAAAGAAGGATTACCATCATCAACTCTTTATGCATTACGTTGTATATCAAGGAGATGCGATGAGAGAGCTACAGGATTGTGGGTATCTACAAGGAGTATAAATATTCATACATCGTTACCACTTGATTACTATGGATCCAGCACAACTTAAGAAAAATTTTGAGGAGCAAATTGCTACCACTGAGAAACAAATCACAGAATTAGAAGCTAATCTACTTAAAGCAAAGGAATATAAACTAAAACTGGTAGGAGGACTAGAAACTCTAGGTCTTCTAGAGAATGACTCTGAACAACCACCTGCTCCACCAGCACCAGAAACACCCGCTGAATAAATACCAGATCCCTTCTTCCTAAATAGGTAAGAAGGGATTTTTGTGTATAATGGCATCTCCAAGTTCTAGATCTGAACTCATCACATACTGTAAGAGGCAACTTGGTGAACCAGTGTTGCAAGTTAACATTGATGACGAACAGGTCAACAACGTAATAGACGACACGTTTCAGTTCTTCCAAGAGAACTGTTACAATGGTATGGAGCGTGCATATTTGTACCACGAAATTACTGCTGACGATAAAACTCGTTTTGCAGCAACAACTACTAAGACCGTTACTGATAC
>CEWG01217098.1_pt1 | contig 13904 bp, 23 predicted proteins | sample 361411 | NCBI WGS metagenome assembly CEWG01 (sample SAMEA2622173, study PRJEB7988) | marine metagenome | biome: marine biome (ENVO:00000447); feature: surface water layer (ENVO:00002042); material: "saline water (ENVO:00002010), including plankton (ENVO:xxxxxxxx)" | depth 5 m | reverse complement strand
TTGACTTGGATACTTGCATATGAAACTGGTAATGGTAAGAATACTGAAGCGATAAAAACTACTTTGTCTAAATTATTAAGTGATGAGTACCAAGATAAGGCATCTGATTTAGGATTTATTCCCTTGAATGGCAGAATTCTTGAAAAATCTCGTAATGCTGTAGATAGAATAGGTAAGTGATATATAGTTACGATACAATAACATTATGAATCGTAAAGTAAAAAAACTTGTTAAAGTTGGATTGCCTCTTGTTATAGTAATCCAACTTATTTCAATTACTTTCTTATTAGGAAGAGCAGGAAGACAAAGAGCATTCTCCTGTAAAGCAATTGAGAGTTATCTGGTATGTAGAGAAGTTGAATTACCAGATGGAAAACGTTAAAGTTAGAATGATAAAAATGGAACCAATAAGAGTTAGATGTAGATCCTGTGGTAAGGAAGTTAAAGCTTGTGCAGGAAAATCTGTATGTTGTGGATGTTCAAATATAACTACGATAAAGGGAGATGTAATATCTGCTGTTGATATGGGAAAGGTCATAATGTTAAATACATATAATCCCATTGATGTCGAACGTAGTCTTACACCATCTGAATTAGAATGGCAAGAAGATAGACGCAAACGTAAAGTCCGTAAATTAGATTTTGAAGATAGATCTTTTAGATAGGACGTAGTATACAATTCTCATCATAACGAGCATATTGAAAATCATCGTCTTGTAGATTACCAAAACCAAATCTTTTAGCAACCATTGCTCTTTGTCTTTGTCCAATAACTAAAGATGATTCTGTGAATCCTTCATTTATTTTTGGACCGTGTGGTTTTGCTACAAGAACATCGCCTGGTCTTGGAGATAATTCTGCCATACCATCTGCAAGATGAGTACAAGTCATTTTCATAAAATCAAGAAGTATTTTCTTTCTTTCTTTTAAACTGAATTGATTTGGTTGTTGAGTATACTTTGCTTCATATCCAACCTCTGCAAGTCTTGTCTTTTCTTTATACCTAATTCTTTCCGCTAGTTTTGAAATGATATTCTCTAAATTATCTTCATCATAATTATCCAGATACTCTAACCATAAGTAACTCTTTTTGGTTTTGTACAGTATGATGAATGTAGAAATCATGATTGCTCCAGTGGAGCACATATATTGTTTTTCTTTTATTCTTTTTTCTTCTTGCGGAAAAATAGGACTTCTATCTCTATAACCAAGTTTTCTTAGTAATCTCTCGAATTCTATTCGTTTTTTATCTTTTACTAACATATTAGGTATCAATAATTACTAAAACTATCTCTTGGGTATTATAGCATGGTAAATACTATTGACACAATACCGTAAAGATATTATACTAAATCTATGGCTAACATACAACAATTTATTGGTAATTTTCCTTTAACGGATGTATCAAAAAAGAAAACAAAACAATCAGAAGATATGGATTTCCATTCTCTTCCTTGGTTAGGAAGTTTCTACACAAAGAAAGAAGTAGATGCTTTGATAAAGGCAGCAGTTGATGAGGCAAGAGCAATTGATGAAGAATCAATGCGTAAGCATAATCGAGATGCAACTATTATCAGTATGATATTAGGATTTACAACTCTTGCATTATTTGTTGATGGATTGTTAAGAATACTAGGAATTATTCCACCATTTGTAGGAATTGATGTTAATATATTAGATGACATTGCTGAGAAGACTAAAGTAATTGTAGAAAATGATTTAGTTAAATCAGGTTTGAATAAATTACCCAAAATTTTGAAATGATCATTTTGAACATTATTGTTATTTTAATTATCCTAGCGATAATTTTATGGTGCCTAACATATTATAATCCACATTAATGACAAAACTTTATGAGTTCTCTAACAATCTTGGGTATGTTGATGATACAGTGCCAGATGATGTATACAAGATTGTTTTAGAGGAAATAGAAACTGCTTTTAACCTTAAACATCCACATAATACTAAGTTAGTTGGGAACATCGAAGAACAGTATTATATGGAGTTTAACAATCAAATTAATCTTTTTAAATTAGAGACTTATCTGCGTGGTTTAGCAGGTAAATATGAAGATAAGTTTAAGTACATGTCAAGTATGGCAAACCAGTCTATGTCTTTAGATGAGGGAATGTCATTTGACCTTAGACTTAGGAATTGTTGGGTAAACTATATGAAAAAGTATGAGTTTAACCCACTCCATAATCATAGTGGTTTATACAGCTTTGTAATTTTTATCAAAATTCCATACTATTTAAAGGATGAATTTAATTCTTTAAGAACTCAAAATATAAGTCAAAGATATCCAGGTTGTTTTACGTTTTATACTGGTAATGGTGTTGGTGAGATATGTCCTCATGTTATACAAGCAGATAAAGAATGGGAAAAGGTTATTCTACTATTTCCATCTATAACACAACATTGTGTTTATCCTTTCTATACAAGTGATGATTATAGAATCTCTGTATCTGGAAATCTATATTTAAATCCTGTTACTAGGTCTGCAGTAAGTTACTATTGACAAACTTGAGAGTTTAACCTATAATCTAAAGGTAAACCGTTATAGAGCAATGGGTCTCACAACTAAATTTAAAAAAGACATAAGCACTCTCCGTGCAGCAGCAAACAAAGAAATATTCTTGGATGTTAAATATCCAAAGTTGTACAAGAAAATAAGAAGATATTACGAAGGGTTACAATATATTGATTTAAAGGGAGAAGACCCTGACGCAGACTATAATGCTGTGATAGAATGTATTATAGAAGACCTAAACCAATGATCGCAGCATTTGTAACAGGAGTTGTCGTTGCAATTCCAACTTCACTTATCACAATGAAGTTATTAAACAGTTCACTCTTTATCAGCAATGAGGAACTGAAAGAAGCAAACGCAAGAATCAGTCTTATCATTAATAACCTAGATGATTTCCGAGAGGAAAGAATGAAGGATAAAATGGAGAGACTAGGCATTACCGACAAACTCGATGAGAGACTATCAACTAGAATCAAATGATTGAAGTACTATGCCAACATGATCCATACAGGTATGTAAAAATGCCTGATCTCTTAGAGAATGGAAAACCAGATTATCGCATCCAAAAATGGAATAACTATAATGGTTATAAAGATATGTACCTCTGCGATAATTTTATGCAGTTTAAACTTGCTATTGAAGACCATGAATATACAAAGTGGTTAGATCCCGCAGGTGTACCTTGTTATGTAAAAGATGTCTAAAGTCGCCCTGATTACTGGTATTACAGGACAAGACGGATCATACCTTGCTGAACTTCTTTTAGAATTAGGATATGAAGTTCATGGTATAGTCCGTCGTTCTTCTTTGATTAATACCCATAGAATAGATAAGATTTATAATGATATACATCTTCATTATGGAGACTTAACTGATGCTACTAATGTTATTAGTGTAATTCAAAAAGTTCAACCAGATGAAATTTATAATCTTGGTGCTCAAAGTCATGTAAAAGTTTCTTTTGAATTACCAGAATACACAGGACAAGTTGATGGTCTTGGAACCCTTCGTGTTTTAGAAGCAGTTCGTCTTCTTGGTATGGAGAAAAAGACAAGAATATATCAAGCATCTACATCAGAACTCTATGGTCTTGTGCAAGCAACACCACAAACAGAGACAACACCATTTCATCCACGTTCTCCATATGGAGTTGCGAAATTATATGGTTACTGGATAATTAAGAACTATCGTGAAGCATATAATATGCATTGTAGTTCTGGTATTCTATTCAATCATGAATCTCCACGTAGAGGAGAGACTTTTGTTACTCGTAAAATAACACAAGGTCTATCAAGAATATCTGTTGGACTACAAGATTGTCTGTATCTTGGTAATCTTGATGCAAAGAGAGATTGGGGTCATGCTAAAGATTTTGTAGAAGCAATGTATCTCATGCTCCAACAAGATGAACCTGATGATTATGTCATTGCAACTGGAGAACAACACTCAGTTCGTGAATTTGTAGAAGAAGCAGCACCAATATTTGGTATGAAAATAGAATGGATGGGAGAAGGATTAGATGAAGTTGGTTATGATTGGAATACAAAGAGATCTGTTATAAAAGTTAGGGAGAGATATTTTAGACCTGCAGAAGTTGAATCATTATTAGGAGATCCCACAAAAGCAAAAGAAAAATTAGGTTGGGAACCTACAACATCATTTAAACAATTAGTTGAGGACATGTGTATCTATGGACAGTAATTCTAAAGTATTTGTTGCAGGTCATAAAGGACTTGTGGGTTCAGCAATAGTTCGTAACTTAGAAAAAAAATCCTATAAAGATGTTTATTGGGTTAGAAAAGAAAATTGTGATTTAAGGGATAAGAAAAAAGTAGATGCGTACTTTGAGCAAGCAAAACCTGATTACGTATTTTTAGCAGCTGCAAAGGTAGGTGGTATTGGTGGTAATTCAAAATATCCTGCTGAGTTTATATACGATAATTTAATGATACAAACTAACGTTATTGATTCTGCTTATCGTAATGGTGTAAAGAAGTTAGTGTTTCTTGGATCGTCTTGCATATATCCTAAGTTTCCTAAGATTCCAATCACAGAAGATCAATTAATGACAGGACAATTAGAGGGTAGTAATGATGCTTATGCTGTTGCAAAGATAGCAGGTATTAAAATGTGTCAAGCATATCGCAGACAATACGGATTCAATGCGATATCATTAATGCCTACAAATCTATATGGAATAAATGATAATTTTGATTTAGAAAATTCTCATGTACTACCTGCTATGATTAGAAAATTTCATGAAGCAGCTTTGCTCCGTCATGGTAAAGTTACTTTATGGGGAGATGGATCTCCAATGAGAGAATTTTTACATGTAGATGATCTTGCTGAAGCATGTTATGTTTGTATGAATGATTACGATGATGAAGAGCATATTAATATTGGAACTGGAGAAGATGTAACTATTAAGGAACTTGCTGAAACAGTTGCTAAAGTAGTTGATTACAGAAACACTATAGAATGGGATACTAGTAAACCAAACGGAACTCCAAGAAAAGTTTTAAATGTAGACAAAATAAAATCTTTAGGTTGGGAACCCAAAATAAATTTACATGATGGTATTCAATCTACATACAAATGGTATCGTAATAAAAAATGAAATATCACTTATACGACGACAAAGAAAAACATCAAGGATCTTTCTCTTCATTAGAAGAGTTAAGGAGATTTTTAACCAATAGAAAGTATGAAATAAATGATAGAACATACATGGCAGATACTTTTGATTATATCAAAGAAATAAAATGGCATTTTGATATAGAAGAATGATTGATCAAAACAACATAGTTGAATTATTTCCTACACCTTTGTATGTTGTAACTGATGTCTTAACAGAAGAAGAAAATCAAGAGTTAGCAGATCATATTGTTTCTGTACAAGATCAGCAAGTTGGAATAGGAAAAAATGTTTGGCATTCTGGTGAGGGAAGTCCTAAAAATTCTTTTGGATTAAATGTAAAAGATAAACAATTCAATAGAATACTTGGTCATATTCATTATCATATGGGACAATATATTAATACCGTAAAAGCTGATGTTAATGTAAATACTATGAAAAAAGAATGGTGGTGGAATCTCTATCAAGGACATAACTATCAAGAGTATCATAATCATTTTCCCCACTTGTTTAGTGGAGTATATTATGCTAGAATACCAGAGGGATCATCAGATATAAAATTCAGACATTATGGATGGGGTTTAAATATTCCACATCAAAATGAAACTGCATACAATAGTGATGCTTGTAATTTTAAACTTTTTGAAAGAGTTATGATAATTTTTCCTGCTACTCTTTTGCATTGTGTCCCATCTGGTCAAAATTCTGAACCCAGAATATCTCTCTCATTTAATTATGGTTAATTATGCTATCCATTAATCGTCTTGGTAATTTAGGCAGACTTGCCAATCAAATGTTTCAATATGCATCTTTGAAAGGTATTGCTACCAATAGGGGATATTCTTTTTGCATACCTCCTAGAGAAGCATTTGGTTCTCAGGATAACTTAGTATCTCAATCAGATACTACCATATATGATGTATTTAAAAATATAGAAAATAATAATATAGGGTTTCAAAATAATCAAACTCTATGGGAAAGACGACATGAATTTGATAAAGAAATATTTGTTAATTGTCCTGATAATGTTGATTTAGTCGGATACTTTCAAACAGAAAAATATTTTAAACATATTGAAGATGAGATAAGAAAAGATTTTACCTTTTCAAAAGAGATCACGGAAACTTGTAAAGAGGTGTATAATGATGTTATAGGAGAAAATGAATCAATTTCTCTACACATTCGTAGATCGGATTATACTGTAAATCCTAATCATCCAACTCAACCTATTGAGTATTATGACAAAGCACTCAGACATTATGATGCGAAGATTCCAGTGTTTGTATTCTCAGATGATCCTTCATGGTGTCATGAACAAGAATTGTTTTCTGATGATAGGTTTATGGTCTCTGATAATAATACAACAGAGTTTGATCTTTGTTTGATGTCCATGTGTACATATCATATAATCGCTAATTCATCATTCTCATGGTGGGGTGCATGGTTAGCAAAGAGCAAAAAAATTATTGCACCTAAAAATTGGTTTGCTGCTGAATGCTCTAACAAAAGTATTCAAGATGTTCCTTTTGGTGATTTTACATTCTTATGAAAACAATTATTATTTCTTCCGACCATAATGGTGTCGAAGACAAACAACAACTAAAAACTTATCTAAAAGGAGAAGGATATAGAGTTATTGATATCGGTCCTTATACTCCCGAAGTTAGTGTAGATTACGTTGATTATGCAGCTCAATTATCAACAATCGTAGGTAACAAAGAAGCAGATAGAGGAATTCTTATTTGTGGAACTGGAGTTGGTATGAGTATAGTTGCTAATCGTTTCTCTGGAGTTCGTGCTGTTCTTGCACATAATGAATTAACTGCTGTCAAATCAAGAGAACATAATAATTCAAATGTTCTTTGTCTAGGTTCATGGTTATCATCTCAGTTAGAAATGAGAGATATGTCTAAGATGTGGTTAGATGAGGCATGGGGAGAAGGTAGACATGTTAAGAGAGTAGAGAAGATAGACAATCATAGCGGTATTGTTCTTACTAATGGTGTATTTGATATTTTACATAAAGGACATATTGAACTTCTAAAGTTTTCAAAGAACCAAGGAGATAAACTTATAGTTGCTATAGACTCTGATGAAAGAGTTAGATTGTTAAAAGGAAAAGATAGACCAATTAATAATGAAGAAGATCGTAGAAAAGTATTAGAAACAAATAGATATGTTGATTCTGTAGTTACGTTTAGCACTTCTGAAGAACTTAAAAATTTATATGATACATTACTTCCTGATGTTGTAGTTAAAGGGTCAGAATGGACTGCTGATGAATTAAGAAAAAGAGATGAAATACCAGATTCAATACAAGTAAAAGTTTATCCATTAGTAGGGGATTATTCAACCACTAATACTATGGAAAAAATCAGGAGTATGGATACATGCGAGAAGATTTAAAATTTCTAATAGTTGGAGATACTATAATTGATGAGGATATCTTTTTGATTGCATCAGGTTTATCTCTAGAAACTCCTACATTAAAAACTGTTTATGATACAAACAGAGTTAAGTATGGTGGTGCTGCTAATGTCGCAAGACGTTTAGCAGATTATGATTTAGATGTTACATTCTTAACTTCAGTATCAGAAGAACATATCAATCCTATTAGTTCTACTGGAGCAAAGATTCTTAATTTTTATCAAGGTAAAAATAATACTAAGACTAGGTATTGGGTATCTCATGGAGACTCTACATACAAGTATCTTCAAATTAATAATGTAAATGATGAAAATGTTCATCCTTTAATTGATGTCGATCTATCTGATTATGATATAGTTGCTTTCTCTGATTATAGATGTGGATTAATAACTGAATCTTTTATTGATACTTGCACAAATCATAAAGATGTTGATACATATGCATCATCTCAAATATCAAGTAGAGATTCAAATTATCATTTATATGGTAATATAGATTATATCGTATGCAATGAAAAAGAATCTCAATCAGTTGATAGAGATATTAATCTATGTGTTACTAAAGGAGAAAGAGGGTGTTCATTTAATGGCACAGATTATCAAGGATTTGAAGTTAAAGATGTTGTAAGCACCATGGGTGCAGGAGATGCGTTTTATGCAGCATTTTTAGCATCTGGAGATCCAGAGTTTGCAAATATAGAAGCTTCTGATTTTATAGAAAGTCAAACTTATGTATAAAGCAATTGAAGATTGTCTTTTACTTAATAAAAGTATTAAAGATAATAATTTAGTTAAACTTACTTGGGGTAACGCTAGTGTTCTTTCAGAAGATGGAAAACACATTGCTATAAAACCTTCTGGTGTGAATTTTTCAGAGTTATCTTATAGTGAAATATGTATTATAGAATTGTATACAGGAAAGCAAATAACTGGAAAGAAACCATCTGTAGATACCCCTATACATTTAGAGATATATAAAGCATTCCCAGAAATAAAATCAGTAATACATACACATTCTAAGTTTGCAAGTTCTTTTGCACAAGCACTAACTTCTATTCCAATATTAGGAACTACACATGCGGATTATTTTTTAGATGATATTCCTGTAGCAAGAAAATTGGAAGAGTGGGAGTTAGAAGATTATGAAAAGAACTTAGGTATATCTGTGGTTGATCATTATCAAAAATATAAGATCAATCCACTTAACATACCATCAATTCTTTTACCACATCATGGCACAATGACCTTTTCAGATTCTCCGAAAAGAACTTTAGAATGTGCTATAGTGTTAGAAGAGATTGCTGAGATGGCACTATACACACTCAAACTAAATTCAAATTTAGAATTAGATCCTTTGAGTGATGCTTTGTATACAAAACACTTTGAAAGAAAAAATGGAATCCACAAATACTACGGACAATAGTTACGGTAGACAAGAACTACCTCCTGTCCTTAAGTGCGAAGAGAAGAGAGATAAGTATTGGGGTTATATTACCACAGTATTTGCAACTGATGATTTTACTTTGAAAGAAGTCTTCATGAAAGCTGGCACTCAGAGTAGTATGGAGTATCATGTAAGAAAGGATGAATATTATTATATTCAATCTGGAAAACTAAAGGTGGGAATGAGAATTGGTCGTGCAAAAAATAAATCTCTCATACTTGAAAAGGGAGATGTCTTCCATATTCCACCAGGTTTGATGCATATGCGTATTGCATTAGAGGATACTCTTGTGATAGAATGGTCAAACAAGGACGATGATACCGATTCAAACATCGTTGAAGACGGAAAAACTTACACTTTTATTGAGGACTAATGAATTATCTTTTTGCTGATACTGCCAATCTTGATGAGATTATAAAGGCAAATGAAATGGGTGTTATACAAGGTGTAACCACAAACCCGTCAATTATTGCGAAAGAACCAACAGGAAGTTTTGATAGTCTTATAGAGAAACTTGCTAAGTATTGCGGAAATGAGGGTTTATCTTTAAGTGTGGAAGTTTTCGCTGAAGGTTATGAACCTATGGTAAAACAAGCTTCTGAAATATATGATAAGTTTGTTGGTTATTGTCCAGAGTTATATGTAAAGATTCCTGTTAGTGTAGATGGTCTAAAAGCAATCAAAACTTGCAATCAAGCAGGAGTTAAAATTAATGCTACTATTTGTTATAGTGAACAGCAATTAATACATTGTGCATCTGCAGGTGCTAAGTATGTTTCATTATTCTATTGTAGATTAAAGCAACACGGTGGAGATGTTAAGAGAGCACTTAGAAGAACTAAACAATACATCAAAGAGAATGGTTTAGATACACAGATCATTGCAGGTAGTATTCGTACACAACAAGATGTATGTGATGCTTGGGATTATGGTGCTGATATTGTTACCACAGGTTTACCTGTTATAAATGAAATGATTCATCATCCTAAAACAGATGAATCTTATGATGGATTTATGAAAGACTTTGCTGCATGGATAAAATAAAAACTTATGTGGTAGATATAGATAACACCATTTGTACTCAAACTTATGGTGACTATTCTAAAGCAGAACCGTATCAAGATAGAATTAATAAGATTAATGATCTACATGATGCAGGACATAAGATAATTTACTTTACAGCAAGAGGCATGGGTAGAACTAATGATGATCAAGTTTTATCTTATGCTTTCTGTTATGAAGAAACACACAATCAATTGTTAGAGTGGGGATGTAAATTTTATAGACTCATGTTAGGCAAACCTTTTGCAGATCATTACATTGATGATAAAGCTATTTCAGATGAAGATTTTTTTAACAACAAATGACTACAAAATATGAACCATCATCAATAGAAAATTTCTGTAAATTTGTATCTTACAAATTTAAAGATCCAGATGAGGTAACTGTTATATTTGATATTGGTTCCCTTCATTCTCTAGAGTCTGTAGAATTATCTAAGGTATATAAAAATGCACACATATACGCATTTGAAGCAAATCCAGATTCTTATAAGGTTTGTCTAGAAAATACAAAAGATCATGATCGTATCACAGTGATTAACAAAGCAGTAAATGATCGTGATGGTACATGTGTTTTTAATGCTATTGATCCAGAGAAAACTGAAACTCCTTGGTTTGATGGTAATAGAGGTGCATCTAGTCTTTTTAAATCAAATGGCAAGTATGATCATATAGAAAAGTATATTCAAAAAGAAATAGAAGTTCCTTGTATACAGTTAGAAACTTTTTGTAAGGAAAACAATATTGATCATATCGATTTAATATGGATGGATCTTCAAGGTGCAGAATTGATTGCTTTGAAATCTATGGGAAGAGAATTGATGTCTACAGTAAGAGTTATCCATACAGAACTTGAGATGACTCCTATCTACAAAGATCAATGTTTATATGAAGATGTATACCAGTTTCTAAAAAATTATAATTTCTATAGAGCAGAGGGAAATAATGCAATGCAATTCGGACAAGACTTTATCTTTGTAAAAAAATAATGAAAGTATACTTTGGACAACCTTGGGGTGGGTTAGGAGACAATCTTCAATTTACAACCTTACCAAAACTATTCTCTGAAAAGGGAGTAGATTTTTTCATATCTCAATATAATACTTACAGAAACCCTGAGATCTATGAATTTTGTTGGGCAAAAAACCCATACGTAAAAGGCATAGTTAGTAACGTTGCAAATGTTGGAGCATGTGCACCAGACATTAAAAAAGGAGTGACAAATAACATAGTGTCTGCTGCAGAGATACGTCATGGATTTTCTGGGTTTGGAAGATACCCTGAGATATATTACGATGCAGAAAATCTTGGAGAATTTAAATATAAAACTATCGTTGATTTATCTGCACATACTCTATTAAAGAATAATGTTGGAGAATTTTATGATGCAGATAAATTATTCTCTTTGGTAGGGAAGTATATTCCAGATGATGCTTTATTTGTATCATTTAAAAATGTAAATTCTCTTTCTTTATCTGGTGGATTTCCTTTTGAGAAAAATCAATTAGTAGTTGAAAATATCTTTGAGTATGCTAATATAATTAATAGTGCAGGGAAGTACTTCTGTCTTTATTCTGGAGGAAACTCTATGGCAGCTGCCATTAAACATAAGGAACAATCTAGTGTAGAGTTATATTGTTTCCTTCATGGAACGGTTCAAGAACATCAAGATAAAGGATTCTTTATTTTTGATAATGTAAATTACATTGAGGTTTAAGATGAAAATTCTGATACTAACAATCGCAACTAACAAATATATTCAATTTGTTGAGAGATTGTATGATAATATTGCTGATAACTTTTTAAAAGGACATGATATGGAGTGTCTTTTATTTACTGATCATGAGGTAGATGCATCTAGTAATGTTAAAGTATCTAAGATAGAGCATGAAGACTGGCCAATGCCTACACTAAAAAGATACAATTACTTTGTGAAAGAAAAAGATTTTATATCACAATTTGATTATTGTTATTACTTTGATATCGATATGGGAATAGTTCAGGATGTAGGAGATGAAGTATTAAGTGATCTAGTGGCAACAATGCATCCATATCAAACCTTTTCACCCAAAGAACAAAGGACATATGATCGTAACCCTAATTGTTTAGCATGTGTAAAACCTGGAGAAGAAGGAGATTATTATTATGCAGGTGGTTTTAATGGTGGTAGCACAAAAGAATTTTTAAAAATGTCTGAAGTTATTGCTGATCGTGTAACTAAAGATCTTGAAAATAATATTATTGCATTATGGCATGATGAATCCCATATGAATCGTTACATGATAGATAATCCTCCTACATTAAGTTTAACACCATCTTATTGTTTTGCAGAAGAACAGATGCAAAATCCAGATTATCCTTTTAAACCAAAAATTATTGCACTAAAGAAAAATCATTCTGAACTTAGAACATGAAATTAAAACTAACTGATATTCCAGTAGTTTATATTAATCTTGATGACCAACCAGATAGAAAAGAGTCTCTTGAAAAAAATTTAAAAAATCTGGGATTTAAAAATATTATCAGAGTTTCTGGTTTTAAAGATCCTAATGCAAATAGAGGATGTGCATATTCTCATGCACTTGCTTTGGAAGAAATAGATCCTCCTTTTATATTATTAGAGGATGATAGTGTACCTCTTAACTTCATTGATGAAATTGAAATACCAGATGAGACAGATGCTCTTTATCTTGGAATATCATCTTGGGGACGTATGAATGGACACTCTGGTCCTTGTGTACAGTGGGAATATGTAGATAAAAGAACTGATTTAGTTAGAGTATGGAATATGCTAGCTGCACATGCTATCTTGTATATAAATCCAGACTACATTGATCTATGCAAGAGAATTGCATATCATGGATATTTAATTTCTGATCATCATGATATTGGTTTTGCTGATGTTCAAAAATATTATGATGTATATGCGTTTGATGATCCAATGTTTTATCAGACAAGTTCTAATGGAACTGATAAACCTCTATCATCATATCCTAGTGTTAGATTGATGGAATATGATAGTAGATTTTGGCTACCTCTAGAAGTTAATGAGCAATGAAAATAGTTATTTGGGGACATAAATTACATTCTCATACTCATTCCTATATTCATTATGGATATTGGAGAGCAGCAGATTACTTAGGACATGAGGTGTTTTGGTATGATGATAACGATGATGTAGAAGATGTTGATTTTTCAGATGCTATTTTTATATCAGAACATCAAGTATGTAAGAACATACCATTGAGAAGAGATTGTAAATATTTTATTCATAACTCTGATGAACCATTTAAGTATGAGAAGAGACAAAAATATATTGGATATAAAGTTTATAATTTTGTTCATGACTCAGGACACTGGCATTATGGAGAAAATTATGTCTGGCCAAGTGTAGAAAATATAGGAGGAAGTTATTATGAACATCCTACCAGAACTATAGTTACTAAATGGGCAACTGATCTACTACCTTCAGAGATCGATAAATGTCCAGTAGATCCATATGATGAGAATAAAGAAAATATATTCTTTGTTGGATCTATGCAAGGAGAAAATATTAGAAGATTTGAGAATATTATAAAATCAAAGGGAAAGAATTTTGTAAACGTTGGTGGATATAGTGGTAGATTTTCTTTGTATGATGGCAACCCACCAGATATAAATCAAAATATTGCAATGGTTAGGGACTCTTATATATCGTTTGATATTAGAGAGAAACCTTTCTTTGATATGGGTAAGTATTATCCATGTAGAATATTCAAAAGCATTAGTTATGGTAAATGGTGTGGAAGTAATATGCCCGCATTAAAAGA
>CEWG01026648.1_pt1 | contig 13932 bp, 10 predicted proteins | sample 361411 | NCBI WGS metagenome assembly CEWG01 (sample SAMEA2622173, study PRJEB7988) | marine metagenome | biome: marine biome (ENVO:00000447); feature: surface water layer (ENVO:00002042); material: "saline water (ENVO:00002010), including plankton (ENVO:xxxxxxxx)" | depth 5 m | reverse complement strand
GAACCTTTTTTAAATAATAATAATCCTTCTTGTTTATTAATCCTTTCCTCATTAATGACTTTTAAAATAATGGGTTGTAATTCTTTCTCTACACTTTTTATATTAAATGAAATGTCAAGCATTTATTTAGATAAAATAATTTTTTTTACACTTACTTCATCATTTGTTGTTATAATTTTAATGAAATATATACCATTATTTAAATTACTTATGTCAATCTGATTATTTTTGATTGTATTTATGACACTAATGTTTTTATTTAAAGTGTTGTAAATATATATTTTTGAAATATTTCCTTTTCCTTTAAATTTTAAATTTCCATAAGTTGGATTTGGATATACTTCGAATTTATAATTATATGAATTGTGTATACTTGAAATTATACCACTGCAATTTGTTGATACTGTTGAATTTTGTAAATTAAGTCTTCCTCCTAACCAATCTTGTCTATTTAATGTTGATCTCATTACATCAACTTGACCTTGAGAAAACATCCATGTATTATATGAATATGACATATAATTTTCGTCCATATCCATCGGATTATTACTAAAACCATAAAGTAAATCATTACATGTATTGTTATTCGTATTAGAGGAAACAACACCATAATATATATCTTTCGAAGCAGGAGTGTCATCTACATATCCTCCCCAGTTTGTATTGTCATTATCACAACATATCCAGTTTCCAGATGCGTCCATATCTTCACAAAAGGTATGCATAAGCCCTAAATAGTGTCCAATTTCATGAGTTGCTGTTCTTCCATCTGACTGAGTTGCTGCAATTCCTATACTTCCAAACCATCTGTAATCAACGACTAAACCATCTTTATAGTCATTAGAACTATTAAAATCTGCTAGTAAACCAGGAAGGTAAGCATATCCAAGTGTCATTCCATTACTTTGAGAGTTAGTTAAATCACATACCCAAATATTAAGATATCTTGAAGGGTCCCAACCATCTTTTCCACCACAAATTGTTTTTTTCATTCCGTTTGCTTCATGGCAAGTTGAATTACTATTATCATCAGCATCCCAGTTTATTTGAGCTGTTGAGGTTCTAGTTATTCCGGTTGTAGGATTGCCATTTGGGTCTTCAGTAGCTAAGCAAAATTTAATATTTGCGTTGCCAGCAATATTTATAAAATTATTTCTTGGTGGATTTGGAAATTCAGAATTAGTTTTACTATAATCTTCATTTAATATTTTTATTTGGTCTTCAATTTGTTCATCTGAAATATTTGTACCAGAACCAATATTGCTATGTGAATTTCTATGAATTATATGAATTACAATAGGAATTTCTATAATTGTTTTATTTTGATGATTTTTGATTTTCTTTGGTGAATTTAATATATCTAAATAACTTGGAGATATAGTGGTCTCATCATTTATTAACTTAGTAGATAAACATTTTGATAAATGTTCTTGAGAAAAGATGATTTTTGTTATTAAAAAAAATATTAAAAAAAAGATTTTTTTCATAATAATGTTTTTTGCAAATATAGAATATCGTTATTTAATTATATGAATAAATGCTGGCTTTATTTACTAATAAACTCTGTATCCGATAAAGTTTTGAGGAAAGCAATCAAATCTTCTTTTTCTTGGTTTGTTAGTTGAAGTCCAATCCCAATTTTTTTCATTAAAGGGTCTACAGTTGAAGAATATTTACCTCCTGAATTGTAATGTTCTATTACTTCTTCAAGAGTAGCAAATCTTCCATCATGCATATATGGTGCTGAAAATTCAATATTTCTTAAAGTAGGTGTTTTGAATTTTCCATAATCATTAGGGTCATTTGTTATTTTTCCTCTACCTAAATCATTAAAGGGTTCAACATCAAGTCCATTATTGTGAAATAGATTATCCATAAACATTTGTGATCCATGACAATGAAAGCAATCTCCTTTTTCTGAGTTGAAAATTGCATATCCATTAAGTTCAGATGAATTAAGCTGTTCTTCTCCTTTAAGAAACTTGTCAAATTTACTATTTGTTGAAATAAGACTTCTTTCAAATTGTGCAATAGCCATAACTACATGATTAGAGTCTATGTAATCTATGTTGAAAGCATTTTTAAATAACTGAGGATATTCTGGATGATTATTTAATGTTAATTCAACATTTTCCCAAGTATTATGCATTTCGATTGGATTAGTTACAGGCTCAAATGCTTGCTCTTCTAATGTTTGTATACTCCCGTCCCAGTTTAAGCTTGCTGTCCAGCCTAAATTAATTAAAGCTGAAGCATTTCTATTTCCAGCTATATTATCAATGCCAACACTTAACGGGTTAGGGTCTGAAAATGATGAATTTGTTTGATGGCAGCTTATGCATGCAAGTGAATTATCTGCACTTAAAATGGGGTCATTAAACAACTTTTTACCTAAGGATACTCCTTCCATAGTTAGAGGATTATTTTCAGGAATATTCATGTTTGGAAAGCCATAAGGATTTTGAAAAATATATGGCGTTGTGCTAAAATATATACAATCATCTGTACTAATGATTGCATTTGGATTATAGTTGATTGCTAAAATATCAGTACATCCATTAATTGGAGCCGGATCTTTTTTACATCTGCTAAAAAAGAGTAATATAATAATTGTTGTTAATATAGAAAAAAACTTCATTTATTTACTGACATCTATTGTGAAAACATCAGTTATGCCATTTTCTTTTAGCAGTAATTGAATATTTGAATTATCCATGATACCGTCATATAGATTAACAATATTAGGATTTGAGTACCAGTTATTTATTTCCATAATAATTGTTATCACACTTTCATCAACAATTTTTGCACCTAAATTAAAGTATTTTGTAAATGAATAATCAGTCCCATTAGTTGGTCCAGTGTGAGTAGCATAACCAAGAAATTGATTATTGTAATCTCCTTCTAGTTGCATGTAGTGATACCCTCCTCCTAAAAATTCAGGCCATACAAATGAAGGAAAAAAGCTTTCATTTAAAAATAAATTAGTTTGGTTGTCATTTTCAACTAGCCCCATTGTAAATGATATTTCGGTATACTCTTTGTCTATAAGTTCATTAATTAATATCGAACTACTTTGAGGATTATTTATATCAATAAAATGTACTTTTTTAACTAAAATACTTGTATCTGGGGCATGTAAAAAAATATTTGAAATAAGATATCTTACAGTTTGTACACTGAAATTATCATTTGCTTCATTTGTATAAATCATTTCATTTAAAACTAATGGTTCTTGATTTACAGTTTGCGAGAAGTTAATATTTATTGAAATAGGACTGTAACTACAATCTCCACTTTCAACGCTTGCATTACTATTGTAATTAATTGCAATTGGATCCATACATCCTTCTTCTTTTTTACAAGAAAAAAAGAAGAAAAATATAATATATATAAAATACTTTATCATATCTAATATGCAAATTTATGTAATTATAAATAAACATTAAATTCTTAATTCATATTATGTTCTTTATGCTTTAGTTATTTTTTTTTTAAATTTAAAATAATCATATTTGCTATTTATGTCTAAAGCAACAAAATATGTAGATGTTATTTTACCATTACCAGTTAAAGATTATTTTACATATTCTACAAACATTGATAATATCAAAATAGGGCAACTTGTTGTTGTTCAATTTGGTAACCGTAAATTTTACTCAGCAATTGTTAAATCTATTCATCTAAATAAACCGAAAAAATACGAAGTAAAAAGTATTATAACAGTTTTAGATGATATTCCTATTGTTGATAGTATTCAGCTAAAATTTTGGGATTGGATGGCTAATTATTATATGTGTTCATTAGGAGACATAATGAATGCAGCTTTACCAGCTTATTTTAGAATAGCTAGTGAAACTCAAGTCGTGATTCATCCTCAATTTGCTGGCGAATTAGATGGTCTTACAAATGATGAAATAAAATTGTTAGATTTTTTAAGCTTACATACTAAATTAACATTAAAAGAGATTTCTAAATTATTAGATACTAAACAGGTTTTTAAATTGATTAATGATTTAATTAGAAGGGAAATTATTCAAATTCAAGAAAATTTAAATGATAAATATAAAGCTAAATTCATTAAGGTTGTAGAATTAAATATTTCTGAAAATGACTTAAAAAATATAAGAGTAACAGTTAAACAATCGCTTCTTATAAAAAATTACATAGAACTTAATAAATACAAGACAAGTTTTATTAAAGTATCTACTCTTTTACAAAAAACAGAGTGTAGTGTTTCTATTTTAAATTTATTAGTAAAAAAGAAGATTTTTAATATATATAAAAAAAAGGTAAGTAGATTTTTGGAATTTGATAGTAATTTAATAAAAGAAAATAATTTAACTGATTTTCAGAATAAAGCTTACCAACAAATTAATCAAGAATTGGAAGATAAAAATGTTTGTCTTCTTTATGGCGTGACCTCTTCTGGAAAAACTGAGTTATATATTAAGAAGATTAGTGAACAGTTGCAACAAGGCAAACAAGTTTTATACTTACTTCCTGAAATAGCCTTAACTAATCAAATTGTTAAACGTTTACAAAAATATTTTGGGAATAAAATTGGAGTAACACACTCTTATTTAAACTCCTCAGAAAAAGTTGAAGTTTGGAAATCTATTCAATATAAACCAAATGATAAAAAATCCATATCTATTATACTTGGAGCTAGGTCATCTATATTTATGCCTTTTAACAACTTAGGATTAATTATTGTTGATGAGGAACATGATATATCTTTTAAACAACATCAACGAAACCCTAGATATAACGCTAGAGATTCAGCCATATATTTGGGTAATTTACATAGTGCAAAAGTATTATTAGGGACGGCAACACCTTCTTTGGAATCTTATTTGCATGCAGGCAATGGTAAGTATGGCTTAGTAGAGATGCGAACAAGATATAAAGGTATAGAACTACCCAAAATAGAGATTATTAATATACATAAGGCTTATCTTAAAAAAGAAATGGTTAATCATTTTTCTTTCCGTATGATAAATGAAATTAAGAAGGTTTTATCGAGAGGAAAACAAGTTATTTTATTTCAAAATAGAAGAGGATTTTCATCATATGTATCATGCTCTAGATGTGCCTATACTCCAACTTGTAAACAATGTGATGTTTCTTTAACATACCACAAAAAAGAAAATATTTTAAAATGCCATTATTGTGGATCTTTTGAGCAAAAGTATAATTTGTGTCCCGAATGTAAAAACATCAACTTTATAAGCCCTTCATTTGGTACTGAACAAATTGAAGAATTCCTAGGAAATTTATTTCCTGATAATATTATACGTCGTATGGACTATGACACTACTAGAGGGAAATATGCATATAAACATCTCATAGATGATTTTGAAAATGGTATTATAGATATTTTAGTTGGAACTCAAATGGTTACTAAAGGTTTAGATTTTGATAATGTTTCTTTGGTTGGAATTTTAAATGCTGATAATATGTTTCATTTTCCTGACTTTAGATCATATGAAAGAGCTTTTCAATTAATGACGCAGGTTGCAGGTAGGGCGGGTAGAAAAGAAGAGAGAGGTAAGGTTTTAATTCAAACTTTTGATGAGGAAAATGATATATTTAATAAAGTAAAAAATAATGATTTCAAAGGTTTTATTAAACAGCAAGCAGCGGAAAGAAAAGCGTTTTCTTATCCTCCTTTTTCTCGCATGATTTCTATTTTAGTTAAAAATAAAAATAAAAATAAATTAGATATTTCTGCATCCATTTTTTCTAATATGTTGAGAAAAAGTTTTGGAGATAGAGTTTTAGGACCAGAGTACCCCATTATTAATAAAATACGCAATTATTATCAAAAAAAAATATTTATTAAAATTGAGCTTGAATTGTCTTTAAAAGTTGCAAAAGAAATTTTAAATGAAATTGCAGAAAAGAGTTACAATAATAAAGATTTTAAGTCAACGCGTATATTTATTGATGTTGATCCTTATTAATACAAGCTCTCCATATTTTGCTGTCAGGAATATTTGCTTTAATTTCAATTTTTTTGTTAGTTACAGGATGAGTGAATTTTATTTTGTAAGCTAAAAGACAAATACTCCCATCCTTATTACTTCTTTTTGCCCCATATTTTAGGTCTCCTTTAATTGTGCAATTGATATTTGATAATTGTACTCTGATTTGATGATGTCTTCCTGTTTTAGGTGAAATTTCTAAGTGATAATATTTATTTAATTTATTTAGTATTTTATATTTTAAATATGCATGTTTTCCTTGCTCTTTGTTTGAAATGTAAGACTTATTAAGTTTTTGATTTTTTTTTAAATAATTTTCAATTAACCCTGATTTTTTGGGAGGAGAGTTATCTACTAATGCCCAATATGTTTTTTGAACTTCATTTTCTCTAAATTTTTTATTCATCCTTGTAAGAGCCTTACTGGTTTTTGCAAAAATAATTACCCCTGATGTGGGTCTATCTAAACGATGAATAGTACCAAGAAATACGTTACCGGGTTTTTTATACTTTTTTTTAATATATTTCTTCACATAATAGGATAAAGGTAGATCTCCAGTTCTATCTGCTTGGGTTATGTCTCCTGGTTTCTTATTAATTGCTATTAGGTGATTATCTTCAAATAGAATCTCAGTACTAGTATTGTTCATTTTTATTCGGAAATTTTTTAGATTTAACATCTGATATATAGTTTTTTACAGCTTCTTTAATATCGTTGAATAAATCTAAATATCTTCTTAAAAATCGTGGATTGAATTTATGAGTCATACCAAGCATGTCGTGAAGTACCAAAACTTGTCCATCAACAGCATCACCAGCACCAATTCCAATTACTGGAATAGAAATATTTTTTGCCACTTTTGCAGCAAGTTTTGATGGAACTTTTTCCAAAACTAATGCAAAGCACCCAGATTCCTCTAATATTTTTGCATCTTCAATTAGTTTTTCTGCTTCTGCTTTTTCTTTAGCTCTTACAGTATATGTTCCAAACTTGTAAATGGATTGAGGAGTTAAACCTAAATGTCCCATTACAGGTATACCAGCTTTTAAGATTCTTTGAACAGAATCAATAATTTCTTTGCCGCCTTCAACTTTTATACAGTGCCCTCCACTTTCTTTCATTATTTTTATAGCTGAACTAAGTGCTTTTTTAGAATTTCCTTGATATGAACCAAATGGCATATCTACAACTACTAGCGCTCTTTCAGTGGCTCTAACTACAGATTTGGCGTGGTATATCATTTCCTCTAGTGTTATGGGTAAAGTAGTTTCATGCCCCGCCATTACATTTGAGGCTGAGTCTCCTACTAATATTATATCAATACCAGCTGAATCGATAATTTTAGCTAATGTGAAATCGTATGCAGTTAGCATAGATATCTTTTCACCACTAATTTTCATTTCTAATAGACTATGTGTAGTTACTCTTTTGTATTCTTTTTTATTTATCTGCATTTTACTCTTCTTTTATAATAACATAACTGTTTTTATAACCTAGTTTTTTAATATTATTTAAATGATTCTGTGCATCGATTGGATTTTGGAATTCACCTGAGTAATAAATGTAATTTCCATCATCTGTTTCCTCATACCATATTTTGTTATTAATATTAATTTGATTGTTTTGTTGTATTTTCATGTAAACACCAAGTTTTACAGTATAAAAAATCTTTGTATTAATTTCTTCTTTTAAATATTTATTATCTTTTGTTTCGATAACTTTATTTGTATTTATTCCATTTACCTCAAAGTTTTTTTCGACAAATAAATTTTTAAGTTCTCTAATTTTAGTTTCAAGTTCTTTATTTGTATTATTTAAATTTTTTATGCTGTCTAAAAATGATATATTTAATTTTTCTAGAGCCAGATTTGAGGAGGATTTTTGAGCCTGTATTTCTTTTAATGAATTTATTTCATCATTTAAATTATTTATTTGAGATGAAATTTTTTCTATTTTCAGTATTTGATTTTGAATTGTGTTTTTGTATTGTTCGTTTTCTTCTTTTATTTTTTTTATGTTTTGATTTGCGTTAATGTTTAGTTGACTAATGTTGTTGTTTTTCTCTTCTAAATTTTTAATATTATTATTTGATTCGTTTTGCAATTTTTTAAGAGAATTTTCTGACTTTTTTAAATCTTTTGTTAAATTATTAATAGACGCATTTAAGAATGATTTTTCTTCTTTTAATTTTTCTAAGTCAATTTTATTTTTTTCTGACTCTTTTGTTAATATACTGTTAATGTTATTTAATTCAAGTATTTGATTTTCTTTATCACTTATATCTTCTATAAAGCTATTTTTGAGATCATTTTTTAAATCTTTTTCATTAGTTATTATCAAATTTAATTGATTAATCTCATTGTTTAAATTGCTAACTAATATATTGTTAAGAGAATCAATTTTTAACTTTTCGTTGTCAAATGCTAAATTGATATTAAGTATTTGAGTTTGATATTCTAATATTTTAGTATTTAATGATGTCGTTTCTTTACTTAAATCTTGGATTTTTGCATTAGTGGAAATATATTCTGAATTCTTAATCTCTAGCTTTTTTTTAATAATATTTATTTCTTCTTTTTTATTTACTAAACTGTCATTTAAGTAATATATAGTTGCATTTAAGCTGTCGATATTGCTAATAAAATATTCATTATTACGATTAATTTCACTTATGTTTTCATTCAATTTTTGTATTGAAAAATCTTTTTCCTTAATGTTACTTTGAAGTTCTGCATTAAATAATTTTATCTTTTCAATTTCAGTATTTAGGATACTTAGATCGGTAATTTTTTCTTCAATATCATTGATTTTATTTTTAAACTTATCAATGAGATTTTCTTTTTGAATTATTGATTCTTGAAGACTTTTATTCTTGTTTTGAAGTTTTATAATTTCTTCATTTTCTATTTGAATAGTTGATTCTATTTTACTTTTGATTTCACCAATTTCATTTTTTAAACTTAAAATTTCCTGGTTTTTATCCTTTAAGGAGTTTTCTAGATTTAAGTTTCTGGTATTTAACTGAATAATTTCATTATTTAATTTTTCTTGAATATTATTATTAAATTCAATTAATTGAAGATTGTTTTCTTCTAGGATTTTAATTTTTTTACTTAAATCTTCTGTACTTGAAATTTCTTCCAAAAAGTTTAATGTGTCCGTATTTAATCCTTTTGAGTATAAGTAAAAGTATGAAACTCGCGCTTTTGTTTTTGGACTGATAATTAATCCACACGAACCAAACGCATATTCTGGAACAAAGAATGTAGACAAATATTCATTATTGATATAAACATCATAAACATTACTATTAGATCGAATTTCAATATAATTTATTTCGTCAATTCCATTTAAAAGCTTAGTCTTTTCCCAACCACTATTTTTGCTATTTCCACTTAAAATTTGATATTTATTTTTAATTAGTTGCTTAATTCTAAATTCTTTTTGCTTATTTATTTCAAATATAATTGCACCATTTGCATTTTTTTGCGCTTTTAGTATTAACCCTATGCTTGCTTCATTGTTTGGTGATGGGCCTATTCTAATTGCTGTTTTAAGTAAAAAATCAGAAACTTCAGAATTATTTGCAAAAATTGCAAATTCACTATTACTATTGTTTCTACTTAAAAAATAATCTCCGTTATCCAAAATAAAGTAATTATCCGATGTTGTAATTATTTTAAAAGTTTCTGCCTGTTGATTAAAATCTTCTTTTATTATTTGATTTTGAAACAGGTCTGCTGAAATATCTTGTGCATAAATATTGTAGCTTATGATTTGCATAAAAACAAATATTAGTAATAATGATTTTTTCATATTTTTTTATTTAATTTAGGGCAAATTTACAAATAAAGTGTGTAAGATATAATTTAAAAGGATAACTTTGCATAGATGAAAAAAATATTCTTAGTATTTAGTTTTTTTGTGTTACTATTTACATCTTGTGAAACAGATTTTGATGTAAATGCTGATGGAGATGAAATAATTGTTGTATATGGTTTATTGGATAGAAGTAAGGATACTCAGTTTGTTAAAATCAATAAAGCCTTTTTAGGTGAGGATGATGCAATGATAATGGCGCAAAATTCTGATATAACTAATTTCTCTACTGGTGATTTGAAAGTTATAATTTATAAATTAAATAACAATGAAATTATAGACTCAATTTCATTAGATGATACTTTATTATCAAAGAACGATGGTGTTTTTTCTACTGATGATAACATAATTTATTATTTTATAAATAATAATTTTTTGACAGGAAGTAGTAACTATTATTTGTCTGTTACAGATATCAATTCCGAAAACTCTGTTAATTCAAGTACAAATTTGATAAATAATTTTAGTTTTAATAATTTTAATCCTAACTCTTTTTTATTTGGATTTTATAATCCAAATCAACCAGATTCTCTAAAATTTTTATCAAAGACTATGGAATGGAATAAAGTTCCAAATGGAGAAATATATCAATTAGATTTGAGGTTCAATTATTCAGAAGAAAATGGTGTAAATTATAATATAAAGAGCGTCTTATGGAGTCAGCCATTAGAGGAGTTTACTGGAGGAGTTATTACTTCTACAATAGAGGGTATAAAGTTTTTTAATTTTTTAGAGCAAAGTATTGAGAAGAATGAAGATGTTTTGAGAAGATTTTTATCTATTGATATTATTATGACTGTCGGTACTCCAGAATTAAATACATATATAAAGGTTAATGAGCCAATTACAGGCATTGTACAACATAGACCTCCCTATACAAATATTACTGATGGAATAGGCCTTTTCTCTTCTAGATACACATATGTGGAAAATAACATTGGTTTAACAACCGATTCAAAAAACTACATTATTAATGAGTTAGATAGAAGTTTCGAATAAGTACGACTTTTTGTCAGGTTTTTACTTGCTTACCTCTCTTGTTACTGAATTTTTGTCATTTTTTTTTCTTTTTTTGTACTGGTATACTTATTGCTTAGATTATTTGTGTAAACAATTTTAAACTAAAAAGAAAAAAAATGAGTAAAATTATTGGAATTGATTTAGGAACAACAAATTCGTGTGTTTCTGTAATGGAGGGTAATGAGCCAGTTGTTATTCCTAATGCTGAAGGTACGCGTACAACACCGTCAATTGTAGCATTTATTGATGGAGGAGAACGTAAAGTTGGTGATAGTGCAAAACGTCAAGCTATTACTAATCCTACAAAGACTATTGCCTCTATAAAGAGATTTATGGGAGAAAGTTTTTCTGCAATGGCTAAAGAAATAAAGAACGTTTCATATAAGGTTGTAAAAGGTGATAATAATACACCAAGAGTTGATATTGATGGTAGGTTATATACACCTCAAGAAATATCAGCTATGGTTTTACAAAAGATGAAAAAAACTGCTGAAGACTATTTAGGTACTTCTGTAAGTCAAGCTGTAGTTACAGTTCCCGCATATTTTAATGATGCACAAAGACAAGCTACCAAAGAAGCTGGTGAAATAGCTGGCTTAAAAGTTGAGAGAATAATTAATGAACCAACCGCTGCAGCATTAGCTTATGGTCTTGATAAGGCTTCTGATGATAAAACAATAGCAGTTTTTGATTTGGGTGGAGGAACTTTTGATATTTCTATTTTAGAATTAGGGGACGGAGTTTTTGAAGTAAAGTCAACAAATGGTGATACTCACTTGGGTGGAGATGATTTTGATCAAGTTATAATTGACTGGCTTGCAGAGGAGTTCAAGAAAGACGAAAAAATGGATTTGAGAAATGATCCTATGGCTTTACAAAGACTAAAGGAAGCTGCTGAAAAGGCCAAAGTAGAGTTATCTTCTTCTTCGCAAACAGAAATTAATTTGCCATATGTTACTGCTACTTCATCTGGACCAAAGCACTTGGTAAGAACATTAACTAGAGCACAATTTGAACAATTAGCTGATAAGTTAATTCAAGCAACAATTACACCATGTAAAAAGGCTGTGGAAGATGCGGGTTTGAGTACTTCTGATATTGATGAAGTAATACTTGTGGGTGGATCAACTAGAATACCAGCGATTCAAACTGTAGTTGAAAAATATTTTGGAAAAGCTCCTTCAAAAGGAGTTAATCCTGATGAGGTTGTTGCGGTTGGAGCAGCAATACAAGGAGGTGTTTTAACTGGTGACGTAACAGATGTTTTATTACTTGATGTTACCCCTCTGTCATTAGGGATTGAAACTATGGGTAGTGTTATGACCAAGCTTATTGAATCTAATACAACTATTCCAACAAAAAAATCAGAAGTTTTTTCTACCGCTGCCGATAATCAACCAGCAGTTGATATTCATGTTCTACAGGGAGAACGTCCCATGGCTAATGATAATAAATCAATAGGTAGATTTCAGTTGGCTGATATACCTCCAGCTCCTAGAGGAGTTCCGCAAATTGAAGTCACTTTTGATATTGATGCAAATGGAATTTTAAATGTTTCTGCAAAGGATAAAGCTACTGGAAAAGAGCAAAATATTAAAATAGAAGCCTCTTCTGGACTTTCTGAGCAAGAAATTGAAAAAATGAAAAAGGAGGCTGAAGCTAATTCTGATGCTGATAAAAAGACTAAGGAAACAGTAGACAAAATAAATGGAGCTGATGCTATGATTTTTCAAACAGAAAAACAACTTAAAGAGTTTGGAGATAAGCTGTCTGATGAAAAAAAGAAACCAATTGAAGATGCTTTAACTAATTTAAAATCAGCTCATGAAAGCAAGGATTTAAAATCAATTGACGATGCAATGGAAAAGATTAATGCTGCATGGAAGGTTGCATCAGAAGAAATGTATAAAGCAACGCAGCAGCAGAATCCAAATGACACAAATTCTCAACAAGAAGACCCATCATCAAATGGATCTGACGATGTGACGGATGTTGAATTTGAAGAAGTAAAAGAAGACAAATAATCTTTTTTGAATTTTTAACATGATAAAGTCTTTCAAATTTGAAAGGCTTTATCATTTAATTACAGTGAGATGATTTTCTATTGAAAAAAATAATTTAACTTTGAACCATAAAACGTAAAATTTTATTTTTTTACTAGCTAATAATATATCGTGTATTTTAAAAATTAAATTATGAGTAAATTATTAAATTCAAAAAATATTATAATTACGGGTGCCAGTAGAGGTATTGGAAAAGGAATTGCTAAATTGCTTGCTCAACATGGTGCTAATATTGCATTTACACATATTTCTTCTGAAGAAGATGCTAAAAAGTTGGAGCAAGAATTAGAAATATTAGGTACTAAAGTTAAGGCATTCAAATCTGACGCATCAAGTTTTGATGCAGCACATAAGCTGGCTAATGATGTATTGAAAGAATTTGGAAGCATAGATGTATTAGTAAACAATGCTGGTGTTACCAAAGATAATTTGCTAATGCGTATGTCAGAAGAAGATTTTGATAGAGTCATGAATGTAAATATGAAATCTGTTTTTAATTTAACTAAAGCAGTGTTAAAACCAATGCTTAAAGCAAGAAGTGGATCAATTATTAATATGAGTTCGGTAGTAGGGGTTAAGGGTAATGCCGGTCAGTCCAATTATTCTGCATCAAAAGCAGCAATAAATGGATTTACTAAGTCTATGGCATTAGAGCTAGGATCTAGAAATATCAGATGTAATGCTATTGCTCCAGGATTTATCGAAACAGAAATGACACAAGCTCTGCCATCAGAGACAGTTCATCAGTGGATTAGTCAAATACCATTAAAACGAGGGGGTAATGTTGATGATATTGCAAATGCTTCATTATTTTTAGCCTCAGATTTATCTTCATATATTACTGGGCAAGTTATAAATGTTTGTGGAGGAATGCTAACATAATTTAATGCACAATTTTTTTTTTGATTATCCAATTTATTATTTATTCATTTGTTTGTTTATAGCATTTTTTTATGCTTATATCCTTTATAAAAATGAAAAAA
>CEWG01078341.1_pt1 | contig 13940 bp, 17 predicted proteins | sample 361411 | NCBI WGS metagenome assembly CEWG01 (sample SAMEA2622173, study PRJEB7988) | marine metagenome | biome: marine biome (ENVO:00000447); feature: surface water layer (ENVO:00002042); material: "saline water (ENVO:00002010), including plankton (ENVO:xxxxxxxx)" | depth 5 m | reverse complement strand
CCCAGCGGATACTTACCTACCCAGTTCTTCACGGGCAGGCCCTCTAGTAAAGTAACCGCTTCCTCCCGGTCATTAGGCCCGCCCAAGCAGACCACCTGATGTCCCGCATCGGCAAGGCGCTCAATAAGTGCTCGCCAATGCGCGTGGGTCCAATGTTTTTGCGGTCGTGTCGTAAAGGGTGCAACAACGACATACGAACCCTCAGGCGCAACATTTGTCGCTCGCGCATCATCTTGCACTGACAGACCCAAGACCATGTCAAAATTAGACGTATCCCAGCCCAAGCTATCGGCCAACGCGAGATACTCGGAACTAATGCGTGATGTGATGCTTTTTTCACAACGCTTCGTTAGGAATATCCCATTAGGTTCCTTCGACTTGAAACCTATACGCTTACGACTGCTAGTCAACCAGGCCAGAAAGGCACTCTTTACAAGACCTTGAGCATCGATCACTAGATCATAGTTATGCTTGCGAAGCTTTTGTCTGAAGGCCATCACAGCACTCAGCAATGCTAAAATACGCTTTTCACGCCAGAGGTCCTGCCATTCTTGGCGCGGCCATAAAATGACCTCGTTTAACCCGGGTAGTTCGGTAAGCAGGGGGCGAACGACACCCTCTGCTAACCAGTCAATCTCGGTATCCGGATATCTTTTTTTACACGCAGCAACCAAAGGCGATGCAAAGACCACATCGCCGATTGCACTCAACCGAATTATCAAAACACGCTTGGGCTCAGGGGAAATCATCGTTTTGTTGGCTGTTTACGGTGTGGAGATCTCATTGACTTGCGGGCAATCTCTGTCCAACGCAATCAGCAAGGTAAAAGTAAGAAATATGAGATTACCGCCGATGTAGGAATACATTCCCACGGCTGTTCCCAACGGGAATACAGCAAGCAAGGCCGTCAAACCAGCAACAGCGACGTGCATTCGCTCGTCCTGCACATAGCTCCAAAGCCAACGCAAGAGTAAACCGTAGCCAATCAGTCCAATCAACCCTGTCTCTGAAATCACCTCAAGAATGGTTAGATGTGAGTGCCATGTTTTGGCAAGGCCCGGGATGGTGCTGACGTCGGCTGCGAGTGCATACGTGCCAAAGCCACGCATACCCACACCAGTGAGCCAGTAATCCTTAAATGCCTGCCAGGAGAGCTCCCATAATTGGGATTGATAAAGGAATGATTGATAACGTGCTGGCGCCTCTGCAAACGTGCTCACCTGCCCCGTAACCACTGAAAGATAAACACCGAGCAGCAATCCAATAATCGCCGAAATGACAAAGCCAGTGACCTGCCGCTTTGCTCCAACTTCGCGGTTGCGCAAGGCGAGCATTGCCCACCCCGCAAGACCAATCAACGCCAATACGGCCGATGACTGATGACCGCTCATTACCACGGCTGCGTACACCGGAAGCGAGAGGATACCGACGCCCATACCACCGGCACGCCTAAGTGCTTCAAGGAAAAACGGCGACAGAATGGCTAGCGTTGCGCCGTAACCTAACTGCAGAGAGCCAGTCACAATCGCACCCTCCTCACCCAGCTCCACCAACGGGTCGCCGAGCAGGCTCACACCCGTAAGTAGCTGAATAAAACCGTCTACGGCCCACGCTACCAACAAAATACCGACGAACGACATAATTCGCTTCGCATCGCCCTCTTCGATCTTCACACTCAAAACGACCCAGGCCGCCAGCGCATAGGCGGCAAATCTAAAAACAGCAGAAATACCTCTGTCAAGATTAACCGAGAACAGAAGACTTACGAGGCCTGGGAGTGCAATGCATGCGAATAGCAAGGCCGCTTTCCTCATGCCAGGCGTGGAGAGTATCGCCTCGCGGTTGGTAATCAATGTCAGCAGGCTGACAACTACCATCAACCAGATTAATTGGCGGGTTGCCACACTAACCGCGAGCGAGAAAAACAGGAATACCCACATTAGGGGCGCTGGAATAAGATTTTGCTGTGGCATTCAGTGACTCTAATGGCGTTCTTTATCCCGAATGAGGGGCTTCCAAATCTCTCCGCAGAGTAACTAAATCGCCTATTGAACTCCAGCTGAGGGTTGTAAAATATCCAAAAATCAACAATTTAACTTGCGCCCGCCAGGGCGAGAGTGTTTCATCGCGACATGCTGTTATCTCATCAAAAAAAGTTCCTTTTCGTACATATCGCGAAGACGGGCGGTACAAGTATTCGTGCTGCACTTCAAAAGTATCGATGGCGCGACCCCTACTACGCGCCCATATGGGTCGCCAGTAAGCTCAGCGGGCTCGTAAATCACAAAGTCGGCATAAAAATACCTCGCCACGCCAAGGCAATTGCAGCCAAAGAAATGCTGCCGAGTGACTTCTACGATTCGCTCTTCAAATTTGCGTTTGTTAGGAACCCCTGGGACCTGCAGGTCAGCTCTTATCACCATATACGGCGAGAGCGGCCCCAATTGCTGGCGCCAAATGAGACATTCGAGGAGTTCTTGCGTCGTAAGTTAGATCCCTCACGACCTTGGCAGTACCATATTGACACTTCCATTACGCCGCAAAGCGACTATTTAGTCGACTTGAAAGGCAATCTAATTGTGGACTTCATAGGGCATTACGAGACGCTTCAGCAAGACTTCGATGAGTGCTGTAAACGAATTGGCATTGAGAAAATTGAGCTTCCCCATCGTCGAAAAGCTTACGACCGTCTAGCCTACCGCGACTACTTCACTGCAGAGACGCAGGCGCTTGTAGGCGATACTTTTGCACGCGATATCGAAATACTAGGGTACGAGTTTTAAGCCGCTGCCAGCAGCACTTTGCAGGCCTCCGATAAATCATGTACGGCAATACAGTACTGATGAGGCTCGCCACTAACAACCTGATAGCGATGAGGAATACCCGCCGCCAGTGCAGCCTCCATATCAGAGTGCTTATCACCCACCATCGCACTGCGTGTCAGGTCAATATCCAGCTCTTCAATCGCGCGATAAATAAGCCCCGGTCTTGGCTTCCTGCAATTACAGATCTTCCTATACTTAAGCAGTCTGGCGTCCGGCAGATGAGGACAATAGTAGACCCCAGCGATGTCGACACCCTGTCCGCTGAGCTCGTCGCGCATACGCTCAGTCAAGACATGGAAGTCCTCCTCGGTGTAAAACCCTCGGGCAATACCCGATTGGTTGGTGACAATGACCAAAGCATAACCGGCCTCACACAGCGAGCGCATCGCCTCAATCACACCCGGTAAGAATATAAATCTTTCCCAATCCCCTACATAGCCAGCATCGACGTTAATGACGCCGTCTCGATCGAGGAAAACAGCGGCGATTGTCATGGATCAGTCGGCGCCTAAGTTCAGATAGTCTTCAACGAGCACACAAATGATGTGACCAATCAGTATGTGCATCTCCTGAATACGCGCTGTGACATCCGACGGCACAACAAGTGACACGTCACTCTTGGAATTCAGTGCACCACCCGACTTGCCCGAGAGCCCAATTACTGAAGCACCTGCGCGATTTGCGGCGTCGACAGCCTTCAGTACGTTCTCAGAGTTTCCGGAGGTGGAGATAGCAATCAATACGTCGCCCTCCCTGCACAGACCCGCAACCTGCCGGCTAAATACCTCGTCGAAGCCGTAGTCGTTACCAATCGCGGTTAACGCAGATGTATCTGTTGTTAATGCTATTGCAGGCAGTGCACGACGGTCGTTGACAAAGCGTCCAATGAACTCAGCCGCAATGTGTTGCGCGTCAGCAGCAGAACCGCCGTTACCACACAGATAAATACATTGGCCTTGCGCCAAGGCGTTCCCACACAACTTACCAGCTGACGCGATTTCACCTTCAAGCGTGACCATTTTTGAGACTACTTGCCTATGCTCTTCCAGCGTCGACTTTACCAACTCGCGCATGGGCACGCCCCTCTATTTTAAAAATTTGCAACAAACGGACTCAGACCTAGTCTCGCCGGACATGACGGCGTAAGGTTACCACGCGTGGATACCCTCGGAGCAAAAAAGATGTTTGATGAAAACTTCGTCGACCCTTCCAGAGTTAATTTCGATGCGTTTAAAGCGCTGGATAGGACAACGCCTATCTTTATGCTTAATAAGCTTAAATTTCATGACCAAGCGCGATATGAGGTGGGTCATCCCCTAGAAAACACACCGATGACAGGTGCGGAGGCTTATGCCAACTACGGAACTGACAGTGGACCCATATTTTCCCGAGTCGGCGGCTCGATTGTCTGGCGCGGCAAGTTCGAATCGACAGTAATTGGGCCGAGCGATGAAGCTTGGGACCAGATATTCATTGCCCAATATCCAAATGCGGGGGCTTTCCTTGAGATGGTGACCGATCCCGTGTACCAGCAAGCAGTCAAACATCGGCAAGCAGCCGTATTTACCTCGCGCTTACAGCGCTTTACTGAACTCGCGCTCGGAAACACGTTCTGAGCTGCAGGTCTGAAACGAAGAAAAGAAGTATTGGTTTTTTTAAGACTCAGGTTGTTTTTATCGAGGTATAGATTTGGGGCCCAAAAATTGCGGTCTAGGAGGTTGAGGTCGCCTGTTAATTATTAAACCCGATGGACCTTGTCTGGCAGCCTTAGCGCAACGATTTTTACCACGAAACTCATACTTGTCAGGCTTCAAAATTAATTGTCCCTGTCCTCAAAACGCTCGGCTTTTTTTTCGCCAAAACGCTTGTAAATGATAGGTGCGCACAGCAAGACCAAGAGAATGATCGTTAACATATATTCACTATCCATCAACGGGGCCCACAGCTGTTCCCCAAGCTACCATTTCCGAGACACCCTGTGACACCATAGACGACGCGAATCGCACACCGACGACCATCGTCGCGCCCATTCGATCAGCATCTTCTTGCATCCGGTAAATCGCTTCCTCTCGAGCATCGGCCATCAACTTTGTGTAAGAAGTCACCTCTCCACCCACCAAATTTTTCAACCCTGCGGTGATATCGCGAGCGATATTTCTAGATCGAGCTGTGCTACCTCTCACCAACCCCAAGGTACGCATACCATCGGGCACTGATTCAATGCTGATTAGCGCAATATTTTTAGGGTCACTCATAGTGGTTACCTTTTTGTCTATACATGTTTAGAGAGGATCTTTACTCGCTAGGATAAGCAGCGATGCATTCGACTTCCAACCTAGCTCCCAAGGCTAGGCCATTGGCGCCTAAAGCAGATCGGGCGGGGTACGGCGGCTGAAAAAAGCTCGTGTAAATAGTATTGAACTCACCCCACTCTGCCACATCCGCAAGAAACACCGTACATTTTACCACGTCGGAAAAGCCGAGACCTCGGCGCTCAAGCACGCCCTCGATGTTACCCATGATTTGCCGCGTCTCGGCGGCAATACCGCCCTCCACCAACTCGTCATTTTCGTCGACTCCTACCTGGCCAGAGATGAATAAAATATTGCCCACGCGCACGGACTCAGAAAATGGATAGCCTTTTCCTACCATTGGTCCCTCATCGAAGAAGCTTGGATCGGCATTAATGTCCAAAGGTGTCGTAAAAAAAGCAAGCAATACCGCAATGTAAATCCGCATCATCCTCCAACCTCCCCCGATACGCGTCGTGACTATTGAAATGGTTGATAAAACCTACATGTGCTCATACACAGATTCAAATCCTGCTATGATCCACCACCCGCGAGGTGCTCATGGCCCCAGATCTCACCCTTCTATTCATCCCCACCATTGCCTCTGTATCCTTTACGCCCGGATTGTGCATGATACTTGCGTTTACATTGGGTTTATCAATCGGGTACCGGCGAACGCTCTGGATGATGCTGGGGGAATTGAGCGGCGTAGCAACGGTTTTTGCGGCAACGTTTTGGAGTCTTGGTTGGCTGCTATCGCGAGATCCCATCTACTTTCAGGTGCTTTCATTCATTGGTGGGGCGTACCTGTTGTATCTCGCCGTCCACCTCTTCAACCAAACACATGAAGATCTTAATGCACGCCGACTGGATGAAACCCACGCAGGTGCACTGATATCGCTAGGTTACGTTACAGCCGTCAGTAATCCCAAGGGTTGGGCATTTTTGATTGCGCTCCTCCCCGGCTTCGTGCAAAGCAACGTCGCTTTTTACCCGCAATTCATGACCATGCTGGTCATCATGATGTGCACTGAGTTCATTTCTATGACGACCTATGCGACAGGTGGTCAGTGGTTGGCTAAACGTCTAGCCGCTTCTAAAGGACTCATGAATGTGAATCGCATAGCGGCTATCATGCTCGGCGTAGCCGGTCTGTGGGTGTTCAGTGGCGCCGTGCTCTAGCGTCGTCAGGGATTCTCGGCAATGAACTTTCTGATGAACTCAACAAGCTCGCCAGGGATGTCCTCCTGACAGAAGTGCCCCACGCCCGAAACCTCAATGACCGGCGCCTTCGGGAAGAGACCTCGAAAATCACTGACAGCGTGGTCAGGCGCGATACCGAAATCCTTATCGCCTGATATCAACATCGCTGGTTTTGATTTCATGCCCTCAATGTCACCGCTCTCCATCGTATCAAAGACAAAAGGTAAGAAGCGCCCGTAGTGTACGTCGAGCGGGAAGTTGATCGCGCCTATACAGCTCTCACGGTCCGGGAACGGCGCCGAGTAGGCCTCGATCCAGGTATCATCCACCGCAGCCGTATTCTGAAAACCGATGATTTTCATTACCGACAATACAGTGCTGCCGAGTTCCCCCAATATACCGCTAAGTGTGCCCGCCTCCTCGTGCTTCTCAATCCACCGAAACCAGGGCGTTTTTCCTCCTGCCGACTGACCACCACCGTAACCAAGAACGGTGTTCATGAGAAAAAGTCGTTTTACGAGATCAGGGTTTCTGGCTGTAAATGCACCGGCAATGGGACCACCCCAGTCCTGACAGACGATCGTAATAGCTGACAGGTCGAGATCAGACACGAATCGCTCAAGGTTTTCAACATGAGTTTGCAGCGTGTAGACACGATCTTGTGGCGTTTCAGATTTTCCAAAACCCATATGGTCTGGCACTACAACCCTGAAATTCTCAGCTAGTGGGCCAATCATTTTTCGGTAGAGATAACCCCAGGTAGGCTCACCGTGCAAACAAAGAACGACCTCTCCGTCAGCAGGTCCCTCGTCAACATAGTGCTGTCGAAATCCTGCTGCCTCTGTGAAATTCGGTTTGAATTGCCACGTACCTTTGAACGTCTCACTTGCTGGGATCATCGCAATCACCTTAATGTTTTTCTTAATTTATGCCGGCTGTATGCTTAAACTTGGGACATGAAGCTTATAACGTCTGCTAAAGACCCCAACCTTAATTATAGCACCCGAATGTCGACTGGCGATTACGTTCCGTACGCCTACATAGACACCAGCGCGCGAATTTTTGACGTTCAAGGGAAGGCGGGTGAGCCCAATATCCTGTTATTTCTAAAAGATAGTCATCTAGAATTGACAGGTCGAGCGTTACAGCTGCGCCTGCCTTTCAGACACTTTGTCTTCACGCCGTCACTTGTTGACATGGAGCATGGCCGGTGGTTTCAGTCTGCCGAGTTTTGTAACCTTTTTCAGCACGAGCTTGCGCCTATCAGTGCTTTTATCACCGACAGCAACCTTAAGATTGTCGATTTCGTGGACGCGCAAAACCTAAAGGAACTGCAGGAGGAGCTAGAAGACTTTATTTTGCCCAATAATGAATCGTCTGCTCCCGTATTAGTCATCAATGATGCGATCGACGAAGCTCTTGCGGAGGAGCTTATCGAATATATCGATACACACCAGGATGAGGGATTTTTTGCCGACAAAGACTTCAAACGACGACTGCATATTCACCCATCGACCGATTTAGAAATGCGTCTCGACGACAAATTGACCAAGTCCGTATTACCCGAGATTGAAAAAGTTTTTTACTCTGAAATTACCCATCGCGAGACTTATAAAATTTGCCGGTACGCGGCAGAAAATAGCGGCAAGTTTGGGAGGCACCGCGATACAATCTTTCCTCACCTTCATCGCCGCTACGCCATAACGCTGGTTTTAAACGATAATTACGAAGGCGGCGGCATCGTGTTCCCCGAATACAACTCACGAGTTCTGAGCGTGCCCAAATACGGCGCTGTCGTTTTTCCGGGATCGCTTTTTCATCAAGTAAATGAAATTGGATCAGGGAATCGCTACGTCATCATAAGCTTCTTCTTTGGTGAAGCGGAGGCTAGCAAAAAAGAAGGCAGCGAGCGCTATCGCTTCAAAGTTATGCGAAACGTTGCCGGCCTAACGCTAAATAGTTTGATACCCAATTAATTGTTAGCGTAACGGTAGTTTGGAAAGACGCGCTTTAGCTCGTCATGTATTCCTGCGAACTCATAGTAAGATCGCAACGAACGGACATCGCCTACACCGAAACGCACAATACTGTCGTCCAGAGAATCGGCAAAAACCGGATCTACCTGCTCAATATCGTCGAGACCCAACAAATATTTCACCTTTGACCACGTGGCTTCCGGCCATCCTATGCGATTTGTATTGCTGATACGTTTGACCTCATCGGGAATTCGATCACGAGATCCCTCATAGTCTGTTGCCAGAGCGTGCTGAGTGGGACAAAAAATGTCAAAGCCATGAGTCCAGAGACGCACGGCATACAACACTTGCTCTGCAGCATGTAAGCCGAAATCAAGTTCCGGGTCGTAAGGAAACCGCTCGCGATCTTTCGCCCGCATGAACAACATTGCAGCGCTTATACCCAGAGAAGTAATCGGCACCTTCGGTAACATAATCAATGAGCCATGACTCTTAATCGAATCTACCTCGATATACCGATATCGATTCACATGACCAATGCGGTCGAGGTGATCGGGAGACGCCATGTTCTTAATGTTTATTGGATAGTGCGACAACACAGCGTTGTCATTGAGCTCCAAGGCTTTACCGTACTCTTGGATCAGGATCTCGTCCCATCGGGGGAAAAATCGTGAGTGACAATCGATCTGCAAGAAGTAATCAGCGTCAGTCATCAGTGCTTCACAGCGCGAGCGAGCATAAATCGGGCCCCGCGCTTCGGTTACATCGATACGATCAACTGTAACTTGCGCTATGTCATTTAGGGAGTCGTACGAGACGTCGTTTGATTTGGCCTGAAGACACACCCCTATCTCTACGCGAGCTGCGATGGCCGCCTTGTGAAGACAATCATTTACCGTATCTAAAACATCAGGATCGCAGAAACATGCAATTGACACGAAGATTTTTTGCGGAGAACTGTTGTGTTTTAAGGCATCTAACGACACGACTTTATTATCTCACTAAAGTTTGCAATGGCCTTCGACTCTAAAAGCCCACAACATGGAGTACCGTCTGCCTTTCCGCCAAGTAGTGAACGGTTTTTCCATCAAATAGTGCACTCTGCTCAAGCTTCATTTGTACCCGCTGGTAATCCCATTCGGAAACCCTTACCACAACGTTACCTTCAATGGCGTACCCGGTCATCGGATAAAGAGGCCAATCTCCGCGTCCGATAGTGGGTCCCTGGTTGTCCCACATACCGATGGTGGGTCCGGGAGCATGTCCGTAGACACCTAAGGGGTGCGTATAAATAGCATGTTGGATGCCCAATTTTTCTAGGCTACGTTGCGCTGCCGAAAGAATCTCATTGCCTGTTCGACCGGTGACAAACTCTGCCGTCAACGCGTCTTGCCAACGATTGCCAATGCGCATGGCCTCGGTCAAGCCCACAGGCGGCTTCGACTCACCCAGTTTAAGGACATAACCCATCTCCTGAGTATCGGTACATAAACCGAGATAACAGAGTCCCACATCGGTATGAAGTAAATCACCACGTCGAATAATCCCATCGCTCGATCCATCCCCAAGGAACGGCGCGTTCTCACCGAAATCAGCGCCATGCCACTGACGATTCACATCCGGGTGAAACCACGGCTCGAGGCCCTCTTCCTCAAAGCGAGTCCGTATAAACCATGACACATCACCAACAGTGGTTACACCAGGGGTAATGACCTCGCTGCTAAAAGCCCTCGCAATGGTTTCACGTGCAATGGCGACCGCGCGCTGCCAGACCTCAACTTCCGCCTCGGTGCGAGTCTCCATCCAACGCACGACTAAGCGCTCAGAAGACTGCAGCCGAGCTTTCAATTCGGGACTCAAGGACGATGCAAGCTTGCTGTACAAGCTATGGCTAATGCCGTCTGCTACAGGCCAGGTATCGCTCGTATTTACAGCGATCGACTTTGGATCCCGCTCGGCTATCACCTCGGCAAGCCGCTTCCACTGAGCATCTAAATCACCTCCCTCCCACGCAGCCTCATACATAGCGCCGAGCGGATAGCGACTGACGGTTAAACGCTCAATACCTCCATCCCCGCGGTCAAAAAAAACCAACATGGTGGTGCGACGAGCCGTGAAGCGAGGTTTCGGGACAAGAGAGAGGAACACGGGGTCATCGTTGTACTCGCGGGCAATTACGAGCCACATATCCACACCGGTCTCGCGCATTAGGGTTGGTAATAACGAATTAAGCCGGTCCTCAAGCAACCGATTTTGAATTTCAGGACGCCGCTCGTAGTCTTCTATAGCGACGCCTGCAAAGGCTGCTTTTACTGTCAGCAAAAGGAGCAAAAAAGCGCCACAAGTGACCGATCGTTGATGCATCAAGCACATAAGTCTAATTTCCTTTTTATAGCCGTGTTGACGTTGTTCCTGTTATCTCCACTAATTGTTGAAGCGGATCTTGTCTACACCTCTTTGAAAGCCATCGATAGAATTCATGAACACGATAACCCCAAAAAAAACTGTTTCGTCACTTAACGCGACTTTAAAAACCGAATGCCTTTATCTATATTTGCTATGAAATTAAAGTCATAAATCTATGTTTTTAATAGTAAAAATATATAGATTAGCGCTTACTCCAAGCCAAGGTAAATCACGCTTTTTCGATAAAGTCCTGCCAGACACCCATCAATTTTCCAGGTTCCCATATTTTGTTTAAATCAGCCTGGGCCTGTTCCGCAGGCCATCCAAGTCGTTCAGTACGATATTTAAAGAAAAATGCGGAAACCCGCATGTTAGCGGCGCAGTGCACCCAGATGCGATCATCATCACAGGATTCAAGTGCGTTTATAAAACGCTCAAAGTCGCCACGCGTAGGACTTGTAAAAATCACGGGCAAGTGGATGTAACGAATTCCCATGCGCTCGAGAATCTCGTCCTCATTGCCTAGGGCGTTCTCGTGGCTTTTCGGCGCTAGATTGATGACTGTGGTGTAGCCAGCATCTCTAACAAGGCCAAACTGCGCCTCGGTAGGCTGCCCTGAAGTTGCCACGCGGTCATCTAACTGAATGAAATTGAAAATATCGCTAAGTGAATCGAGTCTGCCATCGACACCCAAACGCTGTCGCACCCTTGTTCCCATATAGCCAAGAACTGTCGTAAACGTATTTGTCACGTAACCCCCAAATTCAGCTAGCCTGATAAAAATCTCCGACGTCCAGCTGCCTTTGGTTAGAAGCTTACAGGCAGCGGTTATTGATCGGCTCGCTTGGCGTCCTAAGATTTTCTACAAAGCCAATAAGGGCACTGAAACCAGCAGTTTGATCTCGATGAATCATGCCCTTGCGCCCAACAATTTTTGTGCCCGCAGCGCAGGTCCAAATCTATCAGCTCTCGATATCATGAATAGTCAACCCACCCGCGGTGATAAACGTCAACGAATCAAAATCGTGCCAACGAAATTCATTATCATTCGCGGGGAAACCCAACTTGTGCGCGATATATCCAATCGCCTCGCACTGAGCGAACGCATCAGTCCTATTCGCAAAACGTCCTAGTCGTTCGTCCATGACCCACTTCTTCTTATTTGATGGTGGATACCATAGTTTGTCACAGCTACCCTATGACGTACCACCACTCTTGATTCGGCGTACATTCCAATTAAATTTAAATTCACGATAAAAAATTTAGGTGGGCGGTGTGATTGCTTTTGAGGCCACTGGAGCCATTGACGGTAGCGACGAAGCCTTTGAGCCAACTTCGCTCATACCCGGCATTGGTGCCGAAGTTAGAGACGTTTGGTCAGCTAAGCTGAGTGATTCAATGGTTGTGGTTGTCGAGCAGTCTGAGTCGCAGCGTCCTAAGACGACCGCAGGTATCTCGGACCACGATGTCACCGGGGTAAAACACCGTAACCTAATTTTGTTATTGAAGGCCACTGAGGAACACCTCGGTGCTAATACCACATCGGTAAGTGCCTCGGCTCCATTTGGAGATACCGCATGAGCCAGCGATTGGCGGGGCCCATTTTCCTGCTTGTGCTCCTCATCGCACTCAATATCCTCAGTCTCACAGATCGGTTCTTAATCGCCGCTTTCGGCACACAGATTGTTAAAGACCTCGACCTCAGTCATCAACAATTTGGGTTACTGACAGGATTTGGCTTCATACTGTTTTACGCGCTCGCAGGTCCTGTCACGGGTATCTTAGCCGACCGCTTTGGGGCTAGTCGCATACTCACTATCGGCATTCTGCTTTGGAGCGCTATGACTGCGCTGACAGGGCAAGCAAAAAGCTTTATCGGCATGATGCTGCCACGTGCCTTCGTGGGTATCGGTGAAGCGACGTTAAACCCGGCTGCTACCGCTGTTTTATCTCGGGCGTTTGACTCACAACATCGGGCTGTTGTCCTTGGACTCTATTTTATGGGCGGACACATCGGTGTCGCTCTGGCCTATCAGATCGCGGGCATGCCGAGCATTGAATGGCGAGGAGTCTTTACATGGCTAGGCATCATCGGGATTGGTATGGCTTGCTTACTAGTCGCGTTCGCTCGTGCTATGCCTGACGCGCTTGGCCGACCTGAATCAGCAGACAGGAAAGACACCGCTCCGTCGATGATGGGGCTCATAGGCGAGTTATTAAGTCTCGCGAGACGGAACAGCACGCTGCAACTGGCTATCCTGGGAATGGCTTTACTGCATCTCATCTACGCGGAGATACAGTTTATGCAGATTTGGCTTGCTTCCGAGCGAGGCTACAGCCCAGATGCGGCATCCGCACTTTATGGACAGACCTATTTATTAACAGCGGTCCCGGCGTCACTTCTCGGCGGCGCACTCGCTGACCTGATGGCAAGACACCCGTCGTTTAATCGGGCATCGTTCATCGTCGCAGTCATCATGGTGACATTACCTTTAGTCTTTCTTTTTCGGATAGCGGAGCCGGGGTCGACGCTCTTTCTTACCGGAATGGTCGCCAGTATTGCCCTGTTTACGCTTCCTTATGGCGCCATGGTTGCCATTATCTTGGATCAGGTACCTGATGGCATCAAAGCTTCCACGACCGCGCTAACCATGTTCACTGTCAATGTCCTGATCATTGGCAGCGCGACCTATTTCCTGGGGTTGGCTTCGGATATTTTTGCCTCGATCAACTTAGACGAGCCAATGTCCTCGGCACTGCTCATCATGGATACCTTGCTGATTTTGTCGCTCGTGGCCTATGCTCGACTGCACACCAAGTTAAAGGCAGAAAGTTAGCCTACTCTGCAACCCAACCGGAAGATGCATCTACGCATAAAATTACGTTGAATAACGTTAAAAGCTACGTTCATGGCTGGGAGAACTTGTGTATGAGCGCCAGAATAAGACTCCCAAACGCCGCATAAGCGAGATTGGATAGCACCCGACTCCAGTCGAGCCCTCCGAGTTCTATCCAAGCAATACAGGCGATTCCTATAGGCATAAAGCCAATAAAGAAACGTTTCATATTCCTCGACGTATCTTTGAACTCTCCCAAAGCCCAAAATAGCGGGATATATACCGTAAGGAGACAAATGACCGACAAGGCGAAATACGAATAGCCTGACATAGTGCGAAAACTCTAAAGAACGGGACTTAAAAGGTTACAGCGCAACGCTTAACTTATACAGCCCACACGAG
>CEWG01056345.1_pt1 | contig 13943 bp, 17 predicted proteins | sample 361411 | NCBI WGS metagenome assembly CEWG01 (sample SAMEA2622173, study PRJEB7988) | marine metagenome | biome: marine biome (ENVO:00000447); feature: surface water layer (ENVO:00002042); material: "saline water (ENVO:00002010), including plankton (ENVO:xxxxxxxx)" | depth 5 m | reverse complement strand
GTAGTATCTTGTGAATAACAAGTGCCGAGTTTTAAAAGTTAATAGCATGAAAAGATTCAAGATATATAGAAACCTGCACAAGCAAACCTTTTCAATACAAGGATTTGTCCCAGAGAAAAAAGGCTACAGAGTTACTGAAAGAGCCAACACAATGCTTTTGAATGATGTTGAATTCAAAGTTATGGAAACTGGGAGGCAAAAGGTTTTGCAGGAAAAGAGAAAGAACGTTCATGCCTTTATTACGCCCATCAAATATCACGTCTTACAAGATGGTAAAACATTAGATGACATGAAGCAGGTGATGGAGTTAGAAACAGCAAGAGAGATTTATTATAACCCCTACAAGTTTAATTCATTTGTTTACAAAGACACTGAAGAAAGTCTAGAGGGAAAATCTTTGAAAGAGGTTTTAATGATAAACAACAAAGTGTACGAAATAAATTAATTAAATATTTTTTGATTAAAATGAAACTTTATTACTACATTAACGTATAATACAAATATGAATACAAAAGAATATAACATAGCGACAAAAAAGGGATTCTCTAAAGAAGACCTTGAAGATGTAATGAACATTGAAAAGTTTAAGCAAGGAGATGTTTCGGCATACGGCAATATATATCAAAAGTACTATAAAGTAGTTTTGTTTGAATTGACTAAAAAGTATTCTGGAGATGTTGAAAAAGCAAAAGACTTAACGTCTGAAGTAATGATTAAAGTTATGGACACTATTACAAAGTATAGTGTTGAGAAGGGTAGTGGTAACTTTGGAGGTTGGATTAAAAAGGTTGCAAGAAACACTTTTGTAGATAGAACGCGAAGCAAAAAGTATAAGTTTGCTAAAAATGTCGATAGCATTAACAAAACTACAAACATAGGAAGTGAACAAGTTAACTTAATACAAGTTGTTGAACCAAACTTAAATGCAGAAGAAAATCTAATTACTAATGAATTACAAAATGAAATCAATAGCAAGTTAAAGAATTCAATTAGTAACTTGAATAAAGAAGAACAAAAGATTTTGCACTTAAGAATAGATTGTAACTTATCTTTTGAAGACATAGCAAAAGAGATGAATAAAACAAAAAACTATTGCTTGGTTAAGTTTCATAGAATTAAAAGCAAAATCAAAAAGGAATTGTAGAAATACAATATTCTAAACTACATACAAAAAGACTGACATTAATTTGTCGGTCTTTTTTTGTTTTACACAAATGGATGTTGTTCCCCTGGTAATTCACCGTAGCCCGGGACTCACGGTTATTAACTTTTACTTACAAGGGTATACAATATAACTACAACATTTTTGCAGAAATAATAAAAAACTTTTGTAATAATAATGAAAAAGTATTGTATACCTAATTGTGTTTGTGCCTGAACCTACAGTGTATCCTGGGATTTTGATTAGTCCCAACAATTATTACTATATTGTATTGTATTGTCGTAATAAAGTAGGAAAAAAAAACGTTAATAAAATATGCTATGTTTTTTGATTAGTTTAAAAAGTAATTACTATATTAATGTATGGAGAAAAAATTTCAAGATAAACGTATGAACATAATTGTAAACAAAATAGGTTTACAAGAATTAGTTGCCGAGTGGTGTGTGAACAAAAGCAAAAAGTATGCTATATGGATTGCAAATCAAATTAGAAACAACAATATGGTTAGCACATTTCACAGAAGCAAAAGTGGAGAGGAAAAATTAATCAATTTCAATAGCGATATTGATACAATATTGGATTGGAAAAAAGAAGTTCAAGACATTAACTTAAATGAACACAATTTTGATACTGCATTAAGAAAAGCAAAGAAGTTTCACAAAGACTTATTTGTACCAAACTTAAATGGGTTAAAGAATACAAATGTTGTATTAGATTGTGGAGAATATAAGTGGGTACAATTAATTACAGTTCAAGATTGTAAAGAGGAAGGCAAAATGATGGGCCATTGCATTGGTGGTAACGGGCATAACACAAGAATTTCAACGGGTGGTAGTGTTGCGTTTTCATTAAGAGACAAATACAATAAGCCACACTTAACATTAGAGGCACATTCAGACAACAAAAGTATTTTTGAATTTAAAGGAAATTCTAATAGTGTACCAAAAACGGAATATCTTGATTATTTTGTTAAATTAAATGAAAAATATAATTTCTCTCAAATAACAGACCACACAGTTAGGTCGTTTGAAAATAATATAGAAGCCGTAGAACAAATTACAAATGCAAATGAAAACTTTTTTAGTTTTGATTTTAAACTTAAATTAGGTTTTTTACCGTTTTCAAATGGGGAGAGTTATGTTGATACCCTTAATATAACAACACAAAAAACAATAGAAATACCCGACAATGTTAGTTTCTATTCTTCAATATCAATAGCAACAACGGAAAAAGTTACATTGGGGGAGAATTTATTGGTAGGTGGGAATTTAACTTTACAAGTAGCACCAAGTAACTTAACAATAAAAAATAATGTAGGTGTAGGTGGTAACTTGTTTTTAGGTGGTAACTTATTAAAACACAAAGACATTAATAAAATATCTTATTTTGGCGAAAAAAGTGAAATTTATTAATAATAATTTTGATTAGTTTAAAATACGATTACTATATTATAGTGTAACAAAAACAATAACATTTTAATAAAAGAACAAATGAAAATCAAATCGGAAAAAAAAGAGTATCAAATTTTAGGTGCAACAAGCAAACAGTTTAGTGTAGATACAAATGATACAATGGTTATTAAACTGTTGAGAGACAAAATGTATAAAAACAAAATTGGTGCAGTAGCAAGGGAAATATCATCTAATAGTAGAGACGCAAATAGAGAGGCAGGAAAAGGTAATACCCCCATTACTATAACTGTCAAGACTGATAGTAATTTGTTAGGTACTGATACTTCAAGTATATCTTTTCAAGATAATGGAGTAGGAATTACCCCAGAACGTATGGATAACATATTTTTGAAATATGGTGGCTCAACAAAAAGAGATAGCGACAAATTTACTGGTGGGTTTGGTATTGGTGCAAAAACCCCCTTTGCATATACTGATAACTTCTTTATCACAACTGTTGTAAAAGGAGATAATGGTAAAAATGTTGAACACTTATATCAAGCACTAATAACAAGCGATGGAAATAGCGAGGTTAGTAGAATGATTGACTTAGGCAGTTCTGAAACAAATGAGCCAACGGGTACTAAAATTACTGTGCCTTTAAAAAGTGTAGAGGACCAGCTTAAATTTGAGAAAGAGGTTGTTTATTCTACAAACTTTTGGAAAGTTAGACCAAACCTTATTGGTTTCACTACATATAATCATAACACAACAAATGTTTTTGAAGATGATAATTGTATTATCTTTAAAGAAGCGTCAAGCAATAGCATAAATACTGATAATTCACTATTCAATAACAACGTAAAACTTGTTGCTCTAATTGATGAAATTCCTTACGAGGTTAATGTTGAAACATTAGAAAAAGAGTTAGGAGTTAAAAAGTTATTTAGTAGTAATAGTAGTTTAAAATGGTTGTTAAAGTTTAATACAGGAGATATAACGGTATCTGGTAGTCGTGAGGACATTGAGTATGTTGAAACAAATTTAAAGACTATATACGCAAAGTTTAAAGACGTACTTAAAGTGGGGGAGAGTTTATTGAAAAAGTACCACAGTTCTGCAAAATCTTATTTAGAAGCGTGTTTTCAAGCAAGTGTTTTACAAACATTATCACAAAACTATTATAGTAGTAGAAATCTTGATGAAGATATAAACGGTTTTAGTGTGTCTTACATTAGATTTCTGGGAGAGGTTATTAGAGTTATTGAAGATAATTATTCAGACCTGATGTTCCCAACGTATAATGGAGTTAAAACAACAAGCAATTTTAATTTCAAAACATTTGATGTAAGAAATTATATAATAGACGACAATGGTAGGTTTAAGCAACACAATTCTTATCAAGTGAGTCAAGCAAGTTCTGATATTTGGACAAAAACATTCTACAATTTAGATGTAGCAAAAATTGAACCTACAAGAACTGCAAGACTGAAATTGGTACACGGAAAAAAGGGTTGCGTTATAGTTAAGAAAAAAACTTATGAAGAACACAATTCTGCGCTCTATAGGTCTAACAAAATTCCACAAGTTACGTTTGACTCTCAAAGAAGTGAAGATGAAAAACTTTTGAAGTTACTTGGAGTAGAGTTAAAGCCGTATTCTGAAATTGAAAAACTTAAAAAAGAAAGTGTTAGAGGCGTAAACAAAACTGATATTGTAAAAGTAAACGTAAGAGTTTTAAAGAAAACACACTACGAAAATTCTTGGGATAGTCTATCTATCAAGTACGATAAAAAGGGAGAGGTATTTGTAAACGCTTTACAAGGTATTAGGGAAATGTCAGATGATAATGTAGTCGTAAACAGTTTTTGCTACATAGAAAAAGAAAAACTTTCTGATTTCAAAATAGAAAGGTGGACTGGAAGTAAAATGACTAATGGTCTTAAAAATTCTCTAAATGCTATTCGCACTTTGTTGTTAGCAAATGGAGTACAAACCTTAGGAATTTCAAGTTCTAAAGTAGGTTACTTTAAAAACATACCAACAATAGAGGAAGCGTTTGAAAGTTTGATAAAAAATGACAAAAGCAATAAAGTAATAAATTGTGTTAAGTCGTCAATAATTCAAGACAATGGTTTGCAACATTCTGATTTTCTTTCTCAAATCAATGTTAAAGATAGTGTTAAGCAATCATTTGAAAAATTATCAACACTATACGCTCAAACAATGGTAGAAGCAACAAAAGACTTGTCAGTAAAAACAATGTTAAACATTCTAAAAGGAAATACAAAAGGAGAATTTCTTAAAGACTTGAATATTGAGTTAGACAAAGATTTTGACAAAGACTTACAAGTTGGTTTGAAGTGTGTTGAAAAAAATCCATTACTTGCTTTAATGTTAGAAGTGAAAAACAGTAAAGGTTATGGTGGAGTTAGGATAGATAGAAACACAGACAGATTTAGAGCAATAGAAAAATCTTTCTTAAACACTTGCAAAATAAAGTAGTCTAATATAGGACATAGGCAAACTTGAAAGAGACCAACATTAATTTGTTGGTCTTTTTTTTTGCAATAAACTTACCTGGTTACCTGGCCTGGATACCTGGATTCACCTGTTGGCCAAAAAATAAAACACAAGGTATACAATATAATTACAACATTATTGCAGAAATAAATAAAAATACTTGAAAAAATAATGAATTTTTATTGTATATCTTTTTGAAATAAAAAGTAATGGTTACGGCGCATCCTGGGGTTTTGATTAGTCCCAACTTTTTTTACTATATTATATTGTGGTAATAAAATAAGAAAAAAAACGTTAATAAAATATGCTATGTTTTTTGATTAGTTTGAAAACTGATTACTATATTATAGTGTAAAGAGACAAATTAAGATTATGAGTAACAACAATAACATTAGCGCAGTACGTTTAGGAGACAAAATAATTGTCTTTTCAAATGGAGAGAGACAAGTGGTATCAAAGTCAATGTCTCCAGAAATATTTGAAACACTTTGTGGATATATTCAAAACAATGAATTGGATAAGATTTCAAATATATTCAACAACTTTGAGAGCAAGTTAGAAACGTACTTACAAGATTATTTTACACTTGACGAGGGTAAATTAAAAGATATTTTTCACAATCAAAAACACCATTTTACAAATGTTATAATAAGGAAGGCAACGGAAATGATGTCTTTAAATGCAAGTGTTGAACCCCTATACAATTTTTCTAAAAAACTATTCTTTGCTTCTGAAAGTATAGAAGAAAAAGCAGATACTTTTTTCACAAAACTATCAACTATGCACCTTACTAAAGAGGGCAATCTATTACTTCCAGTTACAAGTATAAACAATAAAAGTGCAGGTAAAATACAAGGAGAACCTGTTGGAGTAAACAAAAGTGTTGAAAATGGTTTGATAAGAAAAAACAATAGAACACCCCTATCTTTGTGTGTTACAAAGACAGATTTTACACACCTTGCTTTAATTAGCCCTTTTGATATTGTAGGTTTTACAAATTCAAACATTATCATTAGCAGATATAAACTATATAGCAAAGAAGAAATAGGGAACGAAAAAGGTACAATCAATATACCTAACGAAAAACTTTTTGATATATCCTATGATATTTTTGAAAAAGAATATAAAAAAACTAAATAATTTTTGATTAGTTTAAAATACGATTACTATATTAGAGTATAACAGAGACAATTAATAAAAAGAGACAAAAATGAAATTACAAAAAACAAAAGGTAACAAGGCAGAAACTTTAAATGTAACCAACAAAAAAGAGTTTACAGTAGATACTAGCAATCAAATGATAGTTAGTATATTGAGAGACAAACTATATTCTAACAAGGTCGCTGCGGTATGTAGAGAGGTAGCGTCTAATTCAAGAGATGCAAACCGAGAAGCGGGTAAGGGCGATACGCCAGTACTTATAAAAATTTCTGAAACTTCAGTATTAAATGATGGCATGTCTATATCTTTTAAAGATAGCGGCATAGGAATTTCACCATCCAGAATAGATAATGTATTCTTAAAGTATGGTAGTTCTACCAAAAGAGACTCAAATAGTCAAACTGGCGGATTTGGTATTGGTGCAAAAACCCCATTTGCATATACAAATGAATTTGTAATATCCACAGTTTCAGAGGAAAACGGTAAAAGACTACACACTGTTTATCAAGCCCTGATTTCAAATGAAAACGGACAAGAGACTTCACAGCTGTTAACCGTATCATCTAACGAAACAACAGAAGAAACTGGTACAGAGATTATTGTACCCATTCAAGAGGTGCACCTTAATGAATTTATTGAGGAGTGTCGTAAGGCAACAATGTTATGGGATGTGCAACCTGAAATTATTTTCAATGACAATAATGTTAGCACAGAAATTCACAACCTGATAGAAGAAAAGGATTTTAAAGTTATATATGGTAAATATAATTCAGGCATATTTGATGAACACCAAGATGGATTATTTCTTCAGGTAGATGGTATTCCTTATAGCATAAATAACAGTCAAATAGGGAGAGTAAGCCAGACAGCCAAAACAGAACTGGAGGACTCGCATATTTCTCAAATGTACACACGTTATTACTATGAGAATACTGGGAGGAACACTGTTTTGATTTTTAATACGGGAGAGTTAACAATGTCAGCCAGTAGAGAGGCAATAGAATATACAGAGGATAATGTCGAGAAAATTATGGCTAAACTGGAAACAGCAGAAAACCATATTAAAAAGTTGATTATAGATGATTTCAATTCTCAAAAAACAATTCTCGATAAAATTACTACATTCAATTCTTATTCAGAAGGAGAAGGTTCAGCAGAGTGGATAAACAAGTCTGATGACCTTAAACTTAAAAATTACTTTAAGAAGTTTGGTGCAAGAGATGTTATTAAAGAGGCACACCCAGACTATTCCAATTATGGTACTATTAAGAAAATATCCGACAATGCTATTGATTTCTACAAAATTAATAAGCACGATAGATTTTCTTTCTCAAAGAAGAACAAAATTAACGGAGTAAGACCTTGTACTAATTTCATAAAAAATAACTTGTTTGTTATGAAGTATGCTGGGGAGAGTAATGCTTACGCTAAAAACTTGACCCTACAAACAATGATGGCAAACAAGGGCAAGGATGCAGTTGTGTTCCTCACAGGGATTAGTCTTTACGAAAAGGAAGGCAAAAAGTGGAGTAACCCTTTTACTGATATGCTAAAAGAGGCAGGAGTAGATGTTATTGAATATAGCGATGTTGAAAGAACAAAGGTAACAAGAACTTACAGTGGAGGAGGTTCTACAAAACCTAAAAACTTAGGTACACTATATGGTAGATACATTCAGGGTACTAGCAGTTACGGTTACAGACCATTCTCTATTAGCAAGTTGAAAATGGAGTATGACAAAGTTGAAAATGTAGTTACTGATTTCGACTTTACAAATGAAGACAATAACAAAGTTGTATTTATACCTTGTGGAATTTATGCTGAACTTAAAGACCTTGACAAGAAAAACTGTTCTGTTGAGTCAGTCATCCAGAAAACAGACATAAACCATTACACGATTATGACACAAGAGACTCAGGCGGATGACAGCATTGAGGAAGTATCTTGCAGACCCGCATATAGCCAATCAATTTACTTGCTGTGCAAATACAATTATAAAGTTGTAATGTTTAAGGGAGAGGATTTGCACAAGTTTGAAAATGATAAAAGTATTATTGTAGGACTTAATAAGGCCTTTAAAGATTTAGTTAAAAACAAGCAATTTAGAAAAGATTTGGTTTCTAAAAATAGACAAGAGATTATCAACGAAGTAAACCAGTTTCACAAAGGAAGCCATTACTACGATAGGTATTGTAAAAGCCAATTCTACAAAGATGTAATTATGTTAGGAGGGCTTGATATATCAAAACAAAAGACACCTGTTAATGAGGTTGAAACAATAAGAGATAGAAGCAATTTGTATGCTGGTGCTTGTTTAAATGAATTGTCTAAAAAGTTTTCAAAGACTATCAAAGGGAGAGACTACACAAAATACTTGACAATGGATAAAATTGATTCTGCTCTTGAAAAGATTAAAACAAACCATCCAATAATACACTACCTTTATGAGCAGGTTGACACAACAAGTAACTGGTCCTTTTCAGAGTATGACAAGTACGACAAAACAGGAGACAACGTTATCCAGAAAGGACTTGAATTGATGAGGGGCAAAGTGCACAATATGGTTAAAGCGGAATTAAATAAAAAATAATGTTTCTGATTTGTCTCTGAAACAAAACCCCCTCAATCTATATACTTTTAGTTTTGAGGGGGTTATCTTAAAAAAAATGTTATATTTGTTTGATTAAACACAAATATTATTACTACATTATAATACAATGAAACAAACTGAATTCATAATAAAGGTTCATACAATTACTGAAAAAGACAAAGAGAAACACTACTACTTTGAAGTAGATGGCTACAAGATTATTATAACTGCCTGGCATCTTTGTGGTAAGTTTCTTGTTGAAAGTTGGATTACTGAAATGTATCCTCAATTGAGACAGGTAGGCATTGACGAGATGGATAAGGGAGAAATGTACTATAAAGGAGATATGACCGAGGAAGAGATTATAGATGTGCTTGAGAGTTGGGGATTCATTATGTTTAACAGCGAGAAGCACAAGATGGCGTCCGCTGGTCTAGAAGTAGAATGTAGAATAAATCCAAAAGATGAAATAATAGTAAACCAGCGATTAGAAAGAATAGAAGACTTAAAAAAAGACCTGGATACAGCCATAGAAAGAGATGATTTTGAAAGTGCTATAATCATAAGAGACGAGATAAGTAAACTTAAAAATAAATGATGAAGAATATATTAATTTTCCTGGCATTATGTGTAACTAGTTTGTTGAATGCTCAGCAGTTGGCCGATGGTTCACATATGTATGTTGATAACAACCTGAACTTTACAATGACAATTATGGTAAGTGATGGAGGTGATATCATAGATGAAATTATTCTAGACACCAAAGGAGGCGAACCTTTAACAGGTGCTGGATACTGGAGAGAGGCGCCAGTGCACAGCGACTTCAAAGAAGAGGGTTGGTATGAAGTAACTATAGATGGGGTGGATTTGTATCTAGAACTTGATGTGTTGTCCAGTCAGGAAATTGAAATAACACAAACTATTGATGGAGTTAACATTGTTATGGTAGTAAGCAAATACCATTGTAAACACTAAATAAAATATTGTTTTTCCGAGTGAAGGGGGTATGTTGGGGGACATGCCCCTTTTTTTATTGTTTACTTTTTTTATATTGATGCTATATTAGTTTCACTTGTTCAGGCGATATAATGTGTCATAACTTTATATCGTCACAAAAAGAGAATGCATTTTATGTGTTCTCTTTTTTTTTGCACAAACTTTACTGGTCCAGTACAGCTTCATCCTGGTTCACCTGTTGGCCAAAATAAAAACTACACAGATATACAATAATACTACAACATTTTTGCAGAAACAATAAAAAACTTTTGCAATAATAATGTAATAATATGGTATACCTTTAGAGGCAAACATTTTCTATAATGTTATGCATGCATAACAAATTTTTATTTTTGTTTTTTTTATATATTTTTTGATTAGTTCGAAAGTTGATTACTATATTAGGGTATAACAATAAAAAATAGAGACAATGGGATTAGATATGTATTTAAAGAAATCAAAAAGAGTAGAAGGTTTAAGTGTAGATGATTACGCAAAAGTTCAAAATGAACTTCCTTGGGCTAAAGAGGAATATGATTTTAATGCTGGACTTAAAGGTCTTTGCCCTGATATTGAAGGGGTAGAACAATTAGATGAAGCAGTTCATGAGGCAGGACAGTATACGAAGTATTTATCACTCACAAAAGAGATTGGTTATTGGCGGAAAGCCAATGCAGTACATAGTTGGTTTGTTGAAAACTGTCAAGACGGAATAGATGAGTGTCAACTTTCAGAAGTTTCAAGAGAAGACTTGGAAGACCTTTTGGAAAAGTGCTACAATGTGGTACACAAAAAGTCCAACCCAGAAGAAACTCTACCCCCAACATCAGGATTTTTCTTTGGTAGTACTGAAATAGACCAATACTATATGGATGACATTAAATCAACCATATCAATTTTGGAAAATGCAATAGGTAGAACAGATTGGGAAAAAGAAATCGTTTTTTATAGAGCATCTTGGTAATATAAATCAATTTATTACGTTGTAATATTATGGATAAGAAAAAACTACAAAAACAAATAGCATCTAAACTACCAAAAGATGCAGGTATTGTGTCACCAGAAATTAAACCAAAACATCAGGAAGGAGGTGCAAACATTGAAGCAAAGCTAATGGAAAAAATTGTTCTATTGAATTTGTTTTACTTGAGACTTTTCGGACAATCAAAAGATTTGCTAATGGGAAAAGATTATACCAAACTAATAGACAATCCAAAGCCTGAAATCAAAAATATAGATACAAGAGATTTTACTGAAGATGATTGGGCTGAGTATACGGAACAATGGAATTTTAGTATTAAAGAAATTATTACCCTTGAAAAAGAGTGTGAATACATGTTTTCTCTATTAGAGAAGTTGGGAAAAGTGACGTATTTGGCGGAAGGTGTAAGTTATCTTAATGATGATGATAATCCAAATTCATATGAGGATGACGAATTTGCACACACAGAAACCATAGGCAGATGGAGATTTAATACAAAGAAAATTGATAATAAAAAAAGTTTAAGACATGATTAAAACAATAAACAGATTTGATGCGGCGGTTAATATGATTCCCAAAGAAGGTTGGGTAGTACTACATGTAGATGTAGAAGATGACCCCTTTTATATTCATTACGATACAGAAGAAGAGTATAACAAAGACTTTCATGCGTTTGAGCACCCCATATACAAATGCGCCTTTATAGAGCCGCATAACATAGTAAAACAGTGGGGAGACTCAGTAGACATAACTATTAAAGAGGGCACTCAAGAAGTGTATTTAAACCCTAGTTGTCTACACCTTTTTATAAATGGAGTTAGACAAATACTAGTTTAATATGAGCGATAGAGATATGAATGATTTAGATAAGCTAAAAGCTCAGAGTCTTGTGTTTCCACAAATGTTCAATGAAATTGAGAATTTAATGGATGAGTATGAAACGAAATCTTTAAATTCAAAAGAAAATTACTTTGAAGGAGTTGTTGACGGATTAAATAAGGCTTGGAAAATTTTAGACAAAAAATTGAGAGAAGTTCATGGTATAAATAAAAACTAACAAAGATGAGTGAGAATTGGCAAAGAGAAAGAGGTACAGAAGAAATTCTAATCTATCGTCTATTAAATGAAATAAGATATACTAAAGAAGATATTGATTTGGATGAAATTATGGGTGAGATAATACATATAATGGAAAACAAAAACAAAATCACAAAGAAAAGTATATTTGATGCACGAGAAATACTGAGAAATACTGAAGTAAAAAATAAAAGACAAAGAAGATGAGCGATAAAGTAATAATACTTCGTGAAACATACGAAGACCAGGAAGATATAGTTGAAGTTTTAAACTTTAACAATGTCCCCAAGGAGGTGCAGAAAAACTTAATCCATGCTATTGAATACTTAAAGTCAGACATGACTATTGAGCAAGATGCAATAGGAACATTACAATGGTTATACGAACAACCTCATCGCGATGAATACTATCATATGAGGGGAGAGTGTAATCTAATGGGTCGTGTAACGTTTAGAACTCATACATACAACCCAGAAAGATATAATTAATTGTAATATTTCTGAAATAATTACGTTATAGCAAAAAGACATTTAAAATGCCCAAAGATAATGTGTAGAGTATTAAGAGGCACAAACCAGTTGGTTACTTCGGTAACTAGGTACTACGCTCTTTAAATCGCACGGTGGCAAGCTGGAGTTCAGTCCGTGGAGCATCTTATCTTTATAAAGGAGTATAGTGATTGTATACCGTGAAATTCGGAAGCGTTGAAATAAACGAGAACAGAAAACCTTTCACTTGCTTCTTTTACCTAAGGGGGTTGGTCCTCATCTACCAGCCCCTTTTTTTTAATTAAAAAATTATACTAAATGATAAAGGTAACAAAAGAAAATCTTAATTTATATATTAAGCACCACGTTTCTGAACAACCTGTAATGACAAAGGAAGAAACACACATGTATTTACTATTGGCTTGCGAATTAAAAGATGAAAATGCACTTCGCAAAGTATTTAACTCTTATGCAAGATTTGTTATATCTGTAGCAGAAAGGTTTGAGGGCGGAAGATTGAAACGTGAAAAGAGTGAATTTGTAAAAGCAATCAATATAGGAAATAAAGCTCTTGTTAGACTTATAAAAAGCTACTATAAGTTTGATGCAATTACAACAGCTCAACAAAAAGTACCATTCATGTCAACATTGGTAAATACGCTTGCATATAAACTGAAAAGAGAATTTCGTAAATAATCTACATACTTTTTGATTAGTTAAAAATACGATTACTATATTGTATTGAACACAAAAAATAAAGACAATGGGACACCAAACAAATAACTTACACACCTTTACTATTTGTAAGGATAATATAAGACAAGGATTAATTTTTCTCTTTGACATGGATGAAGACTATAACGGAGGTAACGGAGACGAATACTGGGAGTTTAGTGACCAGGAAGATGAAGATGGAAACCCAATATCTTTGGCGGTGTTAGAGGGGTTTGAAACTGAGGCAGAAAGATTTGTTGATAACATATGGAGTGAGGCAGCAGATAAAGAAGAAGAGCCTAGTGCACACAAAATGATAACATCAACTTTATACAAAGTAGAAGAATGTCATGGAGACCACTCTAGTCAATTTAACTTTTCAATAGTTGAAACAGACTTTCAATTTGTAGTAGCAGTATCTTACTTAACATAAAACAACAAACACATGAGATTATATACAACAGAAAATAACTACTCCCACTTCGGAGTAAAAGATAAAGACCAAAAATATTTCAAACTATTGTCTTCAGAAGATTTTACTGTAGAGCCAAGAAAACAAGCAAAATTAGATGGCTATCGTGTTGGCGAAAGATTATTGGAGGGCATGCATTTCTTACTAACAATTAACGATGATGGAAGACTATCTGTCGAAACCCCCCAATCCGCAAAAGATTACATGAGTAAACTAAACGAAGAGAGGTGGCTCAAGAAAGCGTTGGATTATGCTAAAGATAATGACTTCTTTGAAGGGCTTGATGGTTTAGAAGATATAAATCTTGTAATGACTAATGGTAAATATAATTTTGAAAAATATCCACTTCCAACTCCAAAAGTTATTGGAAAAGTAAAATTGTAACAT
>CEWG01027295.1_pt1 | contig 13971 bp, 21 predicted proteins | sample 361411 | NCBI WGS metagenome assembly CEWG01 (sample SAMEA2622173, study PRJEB7988) | marine metagenome | biome: marine biome (ENVO:00000447); feature: surface water layer (ENVO:00002042); material: "saline water (ENVO:00002010), including plankton (ENVO:xxxxxxxx)" | depth 5 m | reverse complement strand
AGGAAGCGATAGAAATAGTAGGTCAAATATTGAAAAAATCTATACCTAAAATCTTAAATCTTGCCGAGGATCAATTATAATAGAGACATGGATATCTCTAGTTTGATCAATGCTGTAACAGGTCAGTTTGGTGCTTTGTGCCTTGCCTGTGTTGTTTTGTGGAATCTAATGCAGTCACAGAAACAATATATGGAGAGACTGTATAAGGATAACAAAGAAGATCGAGAACTTTATAGAACTACTCTTACAAATCTCTCTCAAAAGATTGATCGTATCGGTGAAGACGTAGCAGAAATTAAGAAGGAATTAAGATAATGGAAATGATGTATGATATTCTTCTTAATGCAGGTCCTATTGGTTTGCTTGCTCTTTATGCTATTTATTCAAACTCGCAAAGTGAAAAAAAGATCGAAATGCTTCTGCAGCAAAAAGAAGAGAAAGAAGAGCAGATTAGGAATAGATGGATCGCAGTTGTTGAAAAAGTACAGAAGGAAAGAGACGATATTGAAAAAGATATTGCTAGGAGATTAGAACACATTGAAAAGATACTGGAAAAACAGCATGAAAAATGAAACTGAAAATCGTGCATGTGCTCTAGAGTTGAATAATGTAATCTACGAGTTACAATCAAAAGGTCATTCTGACAACGCAATAGCGAACGGGATCTTATTTGCTTTGAGTATTCACATTATTAATTCACGATTTTCTCTCAACGAAATTATAGAACAGCTAACAAAACTATTCCACAACATAAAAACAGAACTTGGTAAATTAGATGATGATGATCAAATAGATATAGAAGAATCAAAACCAGTTAATTCTCAATGGGATTGATGGATTGCTCCTTTAAAAAAAACTTTTCTGTTCTTGGTTTTTCCTCCTGCTCCTTTGGGAGGTTTTTTCTTTTTGTTGTCAGTTTTTGTAGTCTGCAATATATTGTTATATAATACTGAAAAGAACAGGATTGAGATATGGGAATGAGTGACGCGAGATCTACGGGATCGGTATCAGGTATAGGCAATACATACGATATATCAAAGAAGATAGAGATTGATCTAGGTTATACACCTAGAACAGCCCGTTTTATTGCTCATGTATCTTTGATAAATATACAATGCTCAAATGCTTCTCATAGCAATCATCCATCTCAAATAACTGTCTGCATTTCTGAAGATTCAGCAGGTGATCAAATGGTTCTGACAGATACAGTTACAGATCTTCAAAGAGGTCTTACTGATACAAATTCCTCAACAGGAATCATTAGAATAGATGGCATCATCTCATTAGATACTGCTGATACAGTCTATGCACATGTAAAAACAAATCAAGGAACTCTAACGATTGATCAGATAGTCATAACGTATAACGATGGGAAGAAGTAAACATGGCTATAGGTAACGCATTTAATAGGCAAGGAGGAACGGGTTCAAGCGGTGGCGGTGGTTCTTCTGATGGTACGATCAAAGAGGTAACATTTACAGATCAAACCTCTCTAACGATTACACACGATTTTGAAAATATTCCTACAGTGATAATTATAGATTCATCCGGTTATCTCGTACATGCTGAAGTAAGACATGCTACAAGTAGTCAAATATTGATAAATTTTTCAGATTCTTTATCGGGTACAGTGATTATAAGATAGAATAGTAATGACTTTTAACCCCAAAATAAGGATATTACTATGCCATTCAATAACTATTCACCTACATACGTCTTCAAAGGTCAAGTACAGTCTGACACTGCTCCTAGCAACAATAATGATCTAGTCCGTAAACAAGATGTATCTGGTCTTTCTTTCATCTCCTCGATCGCTTCTGGATCATCATCCTATCTATCTGTTTCCGGTGGTGAGTTATCCGTATCATCACTTTTGATTTCTGATGTACACGTTGACAATTCACAATCATCCCTAGCAAACTTTATTTCAAACGAATCTTCTACAGCTGCAAATTTGAAAAAAGGTGACTTCTTAGTTTTGACTGCTGCCACAGGTGGAGCGGAAACCTATATCGTATCAGGTGCTGATGGATCAAATGCTTCGAATTATACAGAGGTCGAATCAGGCCTAACTTCTGCTGAGATCGTCGCAAAGTTGTCAGCAGGTGCAGGAATTAACATTTCTGCAGGTGGACAGATATCTAGTACAATCACACAATATACTGATTCTAATGCTCGTGCTGCGTTGTCTGGTGGTGCTGGTATTTCCTACAATAATTCTACAGGTCAGATTTCTTCTAGCATTACACAATACACTGATGCAAATGCAAGAGCCGCTTTGTCAGCAGGTACAGGAATATCTTACAACTCTTCAACGGGTGTAATTACTAGTTCAATCACACAATACACTGATGCATTGGCAAGAGGCGCCTTTTCGTATGGAAAGGGTATTGATATTAGCATATCAGGTCAATTATCATTAGACTTTACAGAATTTGATACTGATGATTTAGTTGAGGGATCAAACAAATTATTTTACACTGATGCAAGATCAAGAGCGGCTGTGAGTGCTGGAACAGGATTAACCTATAACTCCTCAACAGGTCAATTTGCTTGTAGCATTACACAATATACTGATTCTAATGCTAGATCCGCATTGTCAGCGGGAGCGGGTATTGCTTATAACTCTTCAACGGGTGCAATTTCTAGTACAATCACACAATACACTGATTCTAATGCTAGATCCGCATTGTCAGCGGGTGTAGGTCTTAATTACAATTCGGGAACTGGTCAATTTTCATCTACAATCACACAATACACTGATGCAAATGCACGAGCTTCTATTTCTGCTCCTGCTGGAAGTGGATTGCAATATAATAGTACAAACGGCGAAATCAATGTTGATAATGGATTTTTTAGAGCAACCTTCACAAATCAATCTTTGACAGCAAATGTAGCAAAAACTATCAATCATGATCTTGGTGAAAAACTTGTGCATGTTTCTGTTTATGACAGTAATGACGATTTAGTCCATGTTCAAGTATCACTTACAGATAATGATAATCTTACAATTACTTCTTCTGATGCTTTGACAGGTGTTTCAGTAGTTGTTAGTATATAATTAGTTGTTTCGTTATAATTGCGTTTGATTATAATGACTCCGTTTTTCTGGTTAGAACTCCTCTAGATTATCTAGAGGAGTTTTTCTTTTTGTATTTTTTATTAAATAAATGTTGAAAAAGAATCAACATCTGTTATAATATAATTACTAACCAATTAACAACTAACCAAAGGCAAAACAATGAAAGAAATATCTGAAAAAATGCAACTTCCTATAGCATTCCCTACAAACGCAACAACAGGCAGAGAGTACACAGAAGGAAATATTTTACGACTTCTTGACAGTCCATTTCTAGATCAAAGATGGGCTACATTTAAACAGTGGAAAGATGCAGGCTACAAAGTTATGAAGGGATCAAAAGGAACCGAGTTGATCAAAATCGTATCAGTTACAGATAAGAATGATCCTGAAAAGAAAAAGAGTGTCCCCAGAAGATTCTTCGTTTTTAATATCGAGCAAGTAGTAGAAAGAGCATAATCTAACCAACTAACATGGGAGGGTCAAACCTCCCTTTTTTTATCAAAGGAGTACAACATGATCACATTTACATATCAGTTTGATCAAAATGGTGTATGGATTCACAAATCTAGCATAGGAGAAAAGGAATCTAGTACACACTATGATAATCCAAAGAACGCAGCAGAAGCATGTTACCTTCTACTTTCAGGTGTTAATTTAATGCTTATGAATAATGAAGAATGCACAGAGAAGAAACCAGAAGGAGATCACAACGACCTACTTAAGATCGCAATCAATTATAACTATGTAAAAGATCAGTATCCTCTTTTCGAGTCTGTATTCTATGAAGAGATCAATCTAGCTATACTTATTAAAGGATGTATCAATGAGTAAACAATATACAATGATATTCAAAGATGAAATACATCAAATCAGAACATTAAATTCAAGTGGTAAGCATTTATTTTTAACATTATGCCTACATACTAAATTTCAAATCAAAGAAGAAGAAGGGAAGCAATACAGAATAAGAAAGTGTTTTCCTTCGTATGATCGTTTGATGAATCTTACAGGATGCTCAAGAGGTTATGTAGGAAAAGGAATTGCAAATCTCAAAGAGAACGGTTTTTTAACGTCACAACAAAGAGCTGGAACAACTGCTATTTTTACAATCAAAACAGAAGTCTACACAGTAGAGACTTCAGAGAATGAATCTACTTCAGAAGTCTACACTGTAGAGACTAGTGAAAATGATACAGTAGAGACTAGTGTAATCCACACTGTAGAGACTAGTGAAAAACACACTGTGTATAAACATATCAAAAATAATGAACAAAAAGATTTAACAGAAAGTATTAACAGATTGATATTAACCGATAAGCAAAAAGAAATGATCAATAAATTCTCTCTTTATTTTGGATGGAAAGGAAAGAACTACATTGAAGAACTTGAGAAGGTTCTTCCTGCAGATTGTTCTGATTATTTGACTGATGAGTTAATGCTGATCGGTGCATACAATCTAAGAATGAAGAAAGAAGGCGGTAGAGTTTGGACCGGTAATTATATAGTCAAAGGGATCTCTTATTGGATCAAGAATGGAAAAGGGAGATCATCAAAACCCAATGTACACACAGCCATGTTAGTTGAGGAAGTACATGAGAAGATTCTGCAATTTAAGAAGCAGGAACCAAAGCCAGAAGAACCTGATTTGAAAGTTATAAATACAGATGAAGGTCAAGAGGATTTTGATTGGTTGCTTGATCACAACATAAAGCAATATACATCATATCCATCTATATCTAACAAAACAATGATTGAAAATATGAAGACCTCACCACATTGTCATGATCTCAATCTTCAAAAGATAAAAACAGCTATAGGAGAATAAAATGAAAAGTTTATCAAACATTATCAAAGCAGAATACCCAGAGAAACTAGAAGAATATGAAAGACTCGAAGCAGAAGCAAAGAAGAAATTACAAAGTGATCTTGCTCTTTCTGTTGGTGATTTGGTGCGGTTCAGGAAAAAAGAATTGTCTATGGTTCAAATTGTGGGTAAGATATTATCAATCAAAGAAAACACTTATCATGTCAAGACGTTTTTTTCGTTCGGTGGTATTGATGAATTCTATCTTGATATCAGGGAGATTAAGAAGTATGATACAGCATCGTATAGCAACAGCAATAAAAAAGATAGAAACGATCAATGATAGTATAAACTTTTATGAGATTGCAAAGAAAGAACAACAGGAAGCACTTGATAATCTTATCTCTTCCTATTTGCAGGAATGCACAGCAGAGGATGACAAAGAATCTGTATCTAGTTTGATTCGTTATTTGTATTGGTACACTGATATTACAGCGATGAAAATTAGTGATATGACAGGAGTAGATAACAGAGCATTGACAAAAAGAGCGGGATCCCTCATTCTTTCAGCAAAGTGTCAACGATGCGGATCTACCTATGCAAGGGAGAAGAAGAGCAGAACAGATCAAGGTTCTCCAATTTGCCCAAACTGTATTCATGCCGATGCTCTGGATAGTCATAAAGCATTTTTAGAAGATTGGATTGATAATTCATGGGCTACTCATAAAAACCCTAAGATGGATCAAGGAACATATGCTGCATATCTTCATTCTGCACATTGGAAAAAAACAAGATCAGAGGCTTTAATGAGAGCCGGATATAAATGTCAAGCCTGTAGCACCAAAGAAGAGATCTTGGATGTTCATCATAACTGTTATGATAGACTTGGAGCAGAAGAGCCACAAGATTTAATAGTTCTTTGTCGCACCTGTCATGCAAAGGTACATAATAAATGACTTGTTTAATATCCACAAAACGAAAAGAATCAGATGGTTCCTATTCAGTTCTATGTACTTGTTTATCTTGTGGGTATAGTGTACGAGTGGATCATAAGTTTGATATGATTATTTGCCTATCTTGTGGCTCTAAGTTGTACAAAACAAAGTATCTATCACAGAAGGCACTGAAGCAAAGAATAAAAGAACTTAGATCAGAACTAGAACAGGAACTGGATGCAACTGCTAGAACTGTTGTAGCTGGATTCTCTCCTGCAAAGCCTTTTCAATCCTACAGGAAGAACAAAGAAAGACTAAAAAGGATCGCCGCTCTTCCTCAAAAGATAAAAAAAGATAAGAAATAATAGTTTTTTTCTCTTTTTATGTTGATTTATTTTCAACATCAGTTATACTGATTGTATACCAAAGGAGAAAACAATGAATCATTTTATCGCTATTGATGTGCAAGACAAAGAAGGCAATATCCTATTAACGTGTGCATCTATGAGAGTTGCAATTTCATTCTGTAACTTGCACAACCTTCAAATCATCGATCAGGATCTTGTCCCTGAGTTGGATGATGATGGAGAGTTCACTAACGAAAACATCTTAATCATAACCGTACAATAACCAAAGGAGTACACAATGAAACCAACAAACGAAGAAACCGTGGAAATATTCCGCAAAGAATGGGTAGCAATGAAAAAAGCAGCTGTTCAGCATTGTAAAGATGTTTTTTTACAAGATAAAAATGTGTATTCTGTCAGGGTGAAATTATCAGGATGGATGGCATGGGATGAACAAGAAGAGGACTGCTATTCTTATTGGTATTCTGAAGAAGGAAAACCATCAAGAGAAGATCTAGAAGAGTGGGGAGAAATGGATATTTTATTCTCAATCGAATTAAGAATGAATGATGCAGAACCATGGGAAAAGAAAAATATAATATGGGCTGATGTAGGAACCTGTAGAGCATTTTTCTATGATGATGGATTTGCAAAAGAAGACGGCAAGTTTCTGTTTGAAATAAGATAACCAACTAACATGGGAGGGTAACACCTCCCAACTAACCAAAGGAGTACACAATGGACTATATAGACAAACTAAGAGCAGATATTCAACAACTAGAAGAACAGATTGAAGTTCTATCTGAAAAGATACCTGATGCAATCTTTAAGGGAACACCTCAAGATCTTCAGGGTCTGCTGTTTAAAATAGACAGGATTAAGAGTAGATTAATATCAGAACAGCAAAGCCTAATTAGATCATTATCTAGCAGATTACAATCAGAATCCGATAGATTAGATCGCATGTTGGGGGTGTCAAAATGAATATGATTGACTTTGCAAACGCATGTCTTGAGCATCGTACAGAAATATACACATTTCTCTTCTTCCTCTTCCTTATCTCTTCTCTTTTTCTTCTGGGAGCAACCAATGAATAAACAGGAAATCATAGAACATCTTAATCAGTATGTTGATCAGATTGTCGAACAACATAAATTTAAACTCTTCTCTAGATATGTCAAAAGTAAGAAGGTGCAATTTGTAGCTTGTTCTGTTGCTCCTAATCTAGAATATACCTACATGACAGGAAAGACAGTAACAGGAGGATATACTGTAGAGATATTTGATCGACAGGGTGAAAGAGAGCCTCAAAGAATGTCTTGCACTTGTGCAGATTGGAGTCATAGACTAAAGAAGCAGCAAAGGCCATGTAAGCATATATTCGCATTTATTGAAAGATACCAAAGTAAAAGAACCCATATAAACAATACAATCAAAGGAGAATAAAATGAAACTCAATCTATACATAAAAAAACTACTTAGAGCAATTATTTGTAAAAAAGGAAGACAGGAAACACTCGATCTATTTAAAATTGAGAGAACTACTCTTTATAAGTGGGAAAATAATAGTAAATATACTTTTAAAAATATTACAAATCTTGATGTTATTTGTATTGCATACTGTGAGGTATTCCCAAAAGAAGATCTTAAAGAAGTATTCATGCAAGGTCTAGTATTTTACATGGAAGATGCTTTGAAAGATAAAGTATAACAATATATTGTCAATCTTCTGATAAAAGGCTAGTCTATACTAGTCTTTTTTTATAGGGAGTTCTTTATGGCAAAGAAGAAAAAAGAGAGTATAGGAGAATATGTAGATATTGATTCTCTTGTTGAATGGGAACACAATCCGAGAATAAACACTGAAGCAGTTTCTAAGGTTGCAAGGTCTATAGAGCGTTTTGGGTTTGCTTCTCCTGTAATAGCACGAGAAGAAGATTCTATGGTTATTGCCGGTCACACAAGGATTGCAGCTGCACGTAGTCTCGGATTATCCACAATTCCAGTACGATATATGAAACTATCTAGAACAGAAGCGGAACTCTTAGCAATAGCAGATAATAAACTTGGAGAGATATCAGATTGGAATGAGGATATGCTGAAAGATATTCTGTCTGCTCTTCCTGAAAATGATCTAGATGATATCGGATTCTCACAAGATGAACTTGATTCACTTTTGGAAAACATAGATACAGAACTACCTCCTGAATCTGATAATGCTGTTTATGATGATTATGAAGATGCTGATAATCTAGACCTAGAACGCGTGAAAATAGCAGAAGAAGGAGGAATCTATGCTGTAGGGGATCAATATGTTCTATGTGGTGATTGCGTTGGAATATTGCGGTCTTTTCCTGATAACTCAATAGATAGTATTGTTTGCGATCCGCCTTATGGTATCGGGTTTATGGATAAAGATTGGGATCATTCTGTACCAACTGAAGAATGGGCTAAAGAATGCTTCAGAGTATTAAAGCATGGTGGTCATATTGTTGCTTTTGGTGCTACAAGAGCAATACATAGAATGGTTTGTGCTTTGGAGGATGAAGGGTTTGAGATTAGAGATATGATCAACTGGTTGTACTTCTCAGGTTTTCCAAAGAGTATGGATATATCAAAGCAGATTGATAAGATGAAAGGAGTTGAAAGAGAAGTTCTAGGAAAAAGAACAGATGGAAGATACAAGCATTCATTTCAAGAAACTAATAATCAAATGGGCAAATTAAATCCAAAAAAATCAAATGTTGATAAAATTGGACTTATAACAAAACCAGCTACAGAAGAAGCGCAATATTGGTCAGGATGGGGAACAGCATTGAAGCCCGCCTGTGAGCCTGCAATCCTTTGCAGAAAGCCGATAGAGAAGGGGTTGAATGTATCAGAGAATGTTTTGAAGTGGGGAACAGGTGCAATTAATATAGATGCTTGTAGATTTGGATATGGTGATCCTTGTTGGGTAGGAAATCAAGAGCCTGCCATGCCACATGGTAGAATAAGAGATAAAAGAGGGCATTTTGAGAGTCATAAAGATCAGGGTCATGAAATGATAGAACCACCACAATATAATGATCTAGGTCGATGGCCTGCAAATATATATCAATGTGCAAAACCTTCAAGATCAGAACGTGAAACAGGGCTTGATGAATTTAAAGGCAAAACTTCAGCACAGATAACAAATAGAAAAGAAGGATCGGCAGGTTTGAAGAATGCGAGAGCAGGAAGAACGGCACAAGGAGAATTAAAGAACTTTCATCCTACAGTAAAACCTACAAAACTGATGGCATGGTTATGTCGTCTTCTCACACCAAAAGGAGGAATCGTATTAGATACATTTCTAGGCTCAGGTACTACTGGTGTATCTGCTTCTATGGAAGGCTTTAAGTTTATAGGTACAGAGATGAATCCAGAGTATTGTGATATTGCTCTTCAGAGAATCAAACATGCGACAGGTCATGATATAGTAAAAGTTGAGGCTGTTATCTTTGAGGTGTCAAATGTCTAAAGTTGGAAGACCGTCAAAATTGAATGAAATCGTGATTCAAATGCTTGAAAAGGCATACAGTTTAGGCATGTCTAAAAAACTAGCATGTCACCATGCTTCAGTCTCACAATCAACATATAATACATGGATGCAAAGAGGAGAACAGGATCGATATGATGAACTGGATTCTATATTTGCAGATTTGAATAGGAGAGTAAAAAAAGCAAAGTCAAATCATGCACTTGCAAATCTTGCACTTATTCAGAAGGCAGCAAAAGAAGATGGTACTTGGACCGCAGCGGCATGGCTCCTCGAAAGAGTACACAAGGAATATCAGAAACAACCTGAGCAGATTGTTGAGGTGAATGTAGATAATAGGCAGTTATCAGTGGTTCAGTTGATGAAAGAGTTACAAAGTTCTGATGAAGAGATCAAAGAGTTGATTGCTAGACCTGTGATTGATCTAGATGAGGAGTAGAGAATGAATGCAAGCATAAAGAATGTTCATTTTGGGAAATGGTTGAATAGAAAGATTGGATCAAAAACACACTTCTGTCAAAGGTTTGAATGGAAATCTAGAGAGTTACTTAGATGGTGTCAGGGTAAGAACTTTCCAAAGTCACCAGTATTATCTCAACTTCTCTATGATCTGCATCTTCATATAGGTCAGGAATACACATCATTACTAGCAGAATGTCACGAGCAACTTATGAAGGATCACAAAGTATATAAATATGAACAGGAAAAAATTAGAAGACAATCTGAGAAAGAAGCAGCAACTGATAGAGAATGCTAAGAAATATCCTCTATCGGTTTCTCTTCTTTGGGTTCCTCATTGCCACAACTACACAGGTATAACAGGAGAACGGGATCGGGGTTGCGGTCATCCTATGAAAAGAATCAAAGGTGATCTATATAGGTGTGATCATTGTGATATTACAGAGAAGAGAACATCACAACAGCATTCTGTTCTTTCATTGGGTTCTGAAAGCACTTTGATATCAGGCGGCAATAGGGCGGGCAAAACGGAGGTGGGTGCATGTCTATCTGTTGCCTTTGCGAGCGGTTCAAAGGAGCAATATGTCAAAGATTGGTTGCAACTTAATAACCTACCTGTTGATCTAGTTCCTGAAAATCCTTCTACTGTTTGGTGTGCTTCTCTGAGTTATAAAGACGGTCTAGAATACCTACGACCAAAACTAGACAAATATCTTCCTATAGGCACAAAGAAAACACGTTGGAATTCTCAAGATCGTGCTGTTGCTATTCTTCCCAATGGTGGCAGGATCGTTTCTATGAGTTGTGATTCAGGGAGAGAAGGTTTTCAAGGTGGATCTGTCTCTATGGTTTGGATTGATGAAGAGCCTAATGATGAGGGTATATTTCATGAATGCCTTCTTAGAACAGTAGATCTCAAAGGGAAAGTGATAATTACAGCTACACCATTAAAAGGTTTATCTTGGATGTTTGAAAGATTTGTTGAAAATCCGGCAAAGGGTTTTGAGGTTGTAAAAATATCAGGTCTAGATAATCCTTATGTATCTAGTTTCAAGATGAGGAGAACAGTATCTCATCTAACAGAAGCATCTCAAAGATCTAGATTGTTTGGTGAGTTCTCTTCTCAATCAGGTCTTGTTTATCCTGAGTTTTCAAAAGATACCCATCTGATAGATATAGAAGAGATTCCTGATCATTGGAGAAGATACATATCTATTGATTTTGGATCTAGTCATCCCTTCTGTGCGTTATGGGTTGCAGAGGCTCCTTCAGGTTACTACTCTTCTGATACTACTCTGATTGTATATCGTGAGTTGTATTGGGTGAATCATACAACGATAGAATCAGGAAGAGAGATCAATAGAATCAACAAGTTACATAATGAAGAAATACATTGGTATGTAGCAGATCCAGAAAGTAAAGATGGCCGTCTAACATTAGGAAGAGAGTGTAATATAAGAACATTACCTGCTCCTAAGCATCTAGGAGTAAATGAGGGGATCAATATGGTTAGAGAATATCTTCAGATTGATAAAGAAGGCAAATCTAGACTTTTATTCACGAAAGATGTAAAGAATACTTTAAGAGAGTTCAGGCTCTACAAGTGGGATAATAAATCAAAGAAGGATGTCGTAAAGAAGGACAATGATCACGCGATGGACAGTTTAAGGTACTTTGTCATGCAATTTATGAGATATAATGCTCATCAATAGGAGAATACAATGAGTGATAATTATTTTGTTAGGTTATATAATGCTATATTAGGCAAGAGTTATACAAAGCAAATAGAGAAGCCAAAAGAAGAGAATCGTGGTGCTAGTTGGAACTCTGCAGGCGGTGTCAACAATACATTCTCAGCACAAGTCTCTATGGATGCCTTTGGGATTCATGGCTACACTCATGCGGGTGTAAAAAGACTATCTCAAGACCTTGCTGCTCTTCCTCTTCGATTGATTAAAGGGTATGGAGATCAAGCGGTTGAACTGATGGATCATCCTGTTCTTGATTTGATTAGAGTTCCTTCAACTGATACAGATGAGTTTTTATTTAGAGAACAGATAACCATCGATCTAGTGTTATCAGGAAACTGTTATATTCTTCTTCTCGGTTCTTCTGATCGTCCTGTCTCTATGGTTAGATTACATCCTGAAGAGGTTCGAATAGTAACAGATCCACAAAAAGGTCTTGTAGGTTATGAGCATAATTCTAGCGGTTCTGTAGTGATGTATCCTCCTGAAAGAATCATACATGGCAAGAATGCAGGATATCAAAAAGGACCCCAAGCCCTATATGGAACAGGTGCTATTCAACCACTTGCAAGAGAACTTGACGCTGATTTGAACTCCCAAAAACTCGTATCAGAAGCAACTTCAAAAGGTCGTCCTGATGTTCTTCTGTCACCAAAAGAAGACGGGGATATTTGGAATAAAGAAGTGAGAAGACAGATATTAGATCAGTATAAAGGCATGCAGAAGTCAGGCGGTGCTATGGTTATGTCTGGTCAGGTTCAGATAGATATGCTACAGTTATCACCTCGTGATATGGAATTTCAAGCATCTAGAACATTTGCACGAGAATCTATTTCTGCTGTTTTGGGTGTACCTCCTTCTGTTCTAGGTCTTCCAACTGCAAACTATGCTCTAGGTCGACAGCAGGCGGTAGAATATTGGAGTAATCAGATTAAGAGAGGTAAGAGAATAGGATTGTTATTCACTCGTATAGCTAGACTTTGGGAAGATGATCTGCACTTTGAGCATGATTATACTGAGGTTGAAGCATTGCAATCTGTGAGAAATGATAAATTGCTACGTGTTGAAAAACATATATTCTTTGGGATTGCTCCAGAAGTGGCTTATGCTGCTGAAGGTCTTGAATTCCCTAGAAAACAAGAACCTCAAGACATAGGAGAAGAAGAAGATGAGAATGTTAGATATCTTCTAGATGTATACAAGGCGGTAGATTATGGTGATAAGTCAAACGCAAGGGCTGCTATGAATGCACTACCAGAAGGAACACAGACAGCACTCAAACGCAAAGCAAAAGAACACAACGAAGAACACGGATCTAATCCTAAGAAGAAGGTGACAAATGTAAATTATTTGGCAGTGTCTTACCATCGAGGGTTGGGGGCCTTCGAAAATAACCCTGCCAGCGTCCGTCCGTCAGTGAACAGTGCCCAACAGTGGGCCATGGCTAGGGTAAACTCTTTTCTCTATGCTCTAAGAAATCAAAGATATAGATCTGGAAAACATGATACTGATCTACTCCCAAAAGATCATCCTATGTCTGAAGAAGAAAAACTATTTGACCTGTTAGAAACCAAAGAACTCCCTTACAATGTGAAAGGATTTGATTCTGAATATCTAGATTCTATTGAGGTTGTAAATGTGCCAAACAATCCACAAGTACAGGAAGAGGATGAGATATTGAAAAACATAATTGGTACTCCTGAAAACTGGAGAGACTACAAACAAGCTCATTTATTTTTTAATGAGAATCAGGATCAAATGAAAGAAGGTTACTATATCAGAATAGGAAGAAGATTAGACACTGATGATATTCTGAATGCTGCACCTGAAAAAGGTAAGATTGTAGTATTTAAAGACCTTCTAGATCTTGCCGTTGATCATTTAAACGGTCGATATGGAAGACCGCCAATCACAGAAGATGAAAGAAGATCTGCCTATCAAGTAATCAAACAATACTTCGACGTTTTAAAGATGGAGGCTCCTGTATTGCTAGATTCATATCTAGGTTTTGACAGTAAAAAAAAAGATGATGAAGAACTAACCAACTTTCCAAAGAGAGGAGACAATAAAAAAATC
>CEWG01054671.1_pt1 | contig 14010 bp, 12 predicted proteins | sample 361411 | NCBI WGS metagenome assembly CEWG01 (sample SAMEA2622173, study PRJEB7988) | marine metagenome | biome: marine biome (ENVO:00000447); feature: surface water layer (ENVO:00002042); material: "saline water (ENVO:00002010), including plankton (ENVO:xxxxxxxx)" | depth 5 m | reverse complement strand
GTCCTTGATTTAGGAGCTGGCGTCGGAAATTACTCGGTAGTGTTTTTGAAAAAGGGGTCATATGTTGATTGGCTTGATATATCTAATCGTTTTATGGAGACAATCAAAGAGTATGTAAACAATGATATAGAATTAAAAAAAGATAGAATAAGCTTTATAAATAAAAATATAAACGAGATTTCAAAAATTGATAAAAAGTATGATCTGATATTTATAAGATTAAGCTGGAGATATTGTTTTTCTGAAAAAAAATTTTCACAAAATATTGATAAATGTTTGAAAAACGGTGGAATACTTTACATAAGAGAAGAATATCTTGAGAACAAAGACCAGTCATCGAGCTTAAAAAAATTAATTCAAGATTACTTTTATTTAAGATTTAATTACAAGATTGGTCATCCGGTACCAAGAAAAAATTACATCGAAGAAATATTCAGTAATCTTTCATACAATTTGTTACATTTTGAAACTATCGACAATTCAGAAGAATATATATTTAAAAAATAAAAAATTACTTTATTTTTAATAATTTTTTAAATCTTTTGTAGGAAATAGAAAATAAATTCTTGAAGAACTACCTAAAAATTTTGAAAGCAATTTTCGTTTTTTGATACTTAAATTTTTACCAAAAATATTTTTTCCAGTATAAAAAATATTTGAACTTAGTGAAACTAACCTTTTTTCAGTATGGGAAAATTTATCTTCCCAATATTTTTTTCGGTAAAAATAAAATTCAGAAAATCTATTTACATTAAAATGGTGACTTTTCAAAAAAAATAAATCGATTAACTTTCTATCGTAATTTACTGGATCAGCTGTATTTTCTAATTCATTCTTTTTTTTTAATTTCGAAAAATATACTGACAGTTGAGTGTAAATGCGCCAACTTGCTGTTGGTATTATATGAATTTCAACTGATTTACTTTGTGTGTCTATACTTTTTAGTAAATCAACACAATCGTCAAGAAAATAAATTGATGAAGAAGAAAATATTAAATCAAAATCTTTTATTTTTTCTATGTTTTCGGATGAATTTAATATGATATCTTTTTGCAAGTAATCATCATTTATTTCAAGTCCTAAATAATCACTAAAGACTTCGGGTTTAAATTTGTTAATAGGAAGATTTCCAGGTCCTATTTCTAAAACTGACAATTGTTTTAACTCTATAAAAAAGTTTTTAACTAAAAAATTCAACGCAGTATTTATTTCATAATTTCTCAGTATTTGTAACTGTGAAACCATCTATTGCTCAATTGCTGATGTATAAATTTTTAATTTGTAAAACTCATTAATTCCAATAATTAAGATTAAAAACGAAGAAACCCATCTAGCTTGAACTCCACCAGCAAAGCTAAAAAAGTTTCCAATAATTATTTCTGCAACTATGTAAATAATAATAATTAAAATTGGGTTTATTTTATCAAAACTCAATTCATTAAGGCCTGTGTTAGGTTCCTTGAAGATTAATAAAATATTTATTGAATAAGTGACTAGATAAGTTACCAACATTCCAATCACACCTAGTACATTTATTAAAATTATCCCAAGCACTATTTGTGCTGAGATAGCAATTATTGAATGGTTAATATAATTGATATCATTAGAGTTGTAGTCTGCAACTATTGAAAGTAATTTATATACAGTGTTTATAACAACACTTAAAGCAATTACTGGTACTAAATCTAAATATATCCAATAATCCCTTGGTATAATTGCTTGTCCTAAGTTAAATCTTAAAAAAGACCCCGCAGTGGCAAGACAAATACATGTGTAAATTAAGCTATTCAAAATTTTATTTATTGTATCGTAATTTAAATTCTTACTATTAAAAATAAATGGCTTTAAGGCGGTAATTGAGGCACTAGTTAGATATTCAAGAATTAAAACAAGCTGCACAACCGAATGATATTCACCTGTAGCTGAAGCACCTAAAAATAATCCAATAAATATACGATCTGACCAACGGATTGATTTTTGAGAGATACTTAGAAAGTTGTTTCTTTTTGAGTATGTTTCTACATCTTTTATGTTGAAAGTCTTACTTCCACTAAAACTAACCGAATTATTTAAATAAATTAAGCCTGATAATTTCAAAATATACGAAATAACAATAGCAATAAAATAAAATGCAATACTGTTATTAAAGTACAGAAAAATTATTGCAAGTATTGGCGCTAAAATCGCATTAGCTGAAGCAAGAAGTGAATTTTCATAGGCTTTTTCAGAGACAACTGAAACAGGATCTAGAAGCGCATCTATTGCGATTAAAACAGATATCGTAAAAACTAGCATTAGATCTATAACACTTAGGCTGTTAGGAATGAAGTAAATAAAAATGATAACGCCAATTAATAATGCAGAAGATTTAAATAGAATTTTGTTAAAAAAATACTTCAAAAATATTTTCTGATTGTCTGAAGTCAAGTTTCCATAAAATTTATTTACGGATGGCCTAGCTCCACTGCTTATGTATATCGAAAGAATTTGTTGAAAACCAATATAGATTGCAATTTTTCCATAATTCTCAGGTTCTAATAAATTTAATAAAACTGGTAGCGTAAATATTGTTACAACTTTACCAACGATTTGAGATCCTCCGTAAAAAACAGTGTCTTTTAACAGATTTTTATTTTCTTTCATTTTCTTATATTTGAATAATAGATTTAACCATTACTTATAGACTATGATAAACCTACAATTACTAATAAGAAAATATTATGATTATTGAAATAATTGGACCTCCCGGCATTGGAAAATCTTATTACGGCAGTAAAATTTTAGAGTTTAACAATGAAATCTATTCTGATACAGATATCAGAAATGAACTGAGTAATATAAAAAAAATAATAATTTCAATAAAAGTCATCATTAGATTTATATCAACAGTTTCTTTTTACAAACTAATATTGTGGAAAAACAATCAAAGCTACTTTAGAAGCTTACTGAATAAGTTAATTTATCTCGAGTTTGCAGTGAGTAATAAAAAAACTTATTTACCTGATGAAGGATTAATTTCCATTAATTTGTCTATTAAAACATTCTTCAATAAAGAGATATTTTTAAATAATAATCTTTTCAAAAATGACTACTACAAAATTATAATTTTAGAGCTTAACCACAACAAGAATATTGAACGTCTAAGCAATAGACCTTATCCACCAACTTGGGAATTATTTGAAATTGGAAATAATTATGATGAAATCATTGAAGAATACAAAAAAAATATTCAAAAATTTATAGAACAAATTGATAGTGGAAATATATCTTCTTTAAATTTAAATGACTATTCAAGTAACAATCAAATAGTAGAAAAACTCAATACTCTAATAGAGAATTAATAATTATGTGTGGTATTTATGGACAAATAGCAAAATCAGCAGAATTAAATGTTGATCATCAAATCCAAGCATGTAACTCAATATCTTGCAGGGGACCAGATTCACAGGGGTTAGTGTTAGGCAATTCAATTAACCAAAAAATAAATTACATACAATCAAACAATATTAATTATGGTAATTCAAAATCCTCAAATAATATTTTCCTAAAACACTTTAGATTAGAAATTCTAGATTTGGACTCTAAGGCTAGTCAACCTATGGTCTCTGAGGACAAGCAACATGCTTTACTTTTTAACGGAGAAATATATAATCACCGAGAATTAAGAAATTTTCTTAAAAGCAAAGGCTATGATTTTTTTACGAACCATTCAGATACAGAAGTTTTACTTAAGGGTTATAAACACTGGGAAGAAAAACTTTTTGACAAATTAGATGGACAGTTCGCAATTTCAATCTTAGATTTTGAAAAAAGTTTAACACTTTTAGCAAGAGACCCCTTAGGTCAAAAACCTATGTATTACTATGTAGATTCTTCACAGTTTACTTTTTCCTCATCTCTTATACCGATAATTTCAAATTTAGGTATTAACAAAAAGATTTCAAAAGAATCACTGAATACTTATCTTAAGCTGGGAGTTATTACATCACCAAATACAATTATCGAGAACGGTTATAAATTAATGCCTGGAGAATATATAAAATTCGATAACAATAATTGGACAATATTAGATAAGTCTTTGTATTGGAAAATTAATGATTTTGCTGGAAATGAAGGAGAATTTAATCAAGAGGAATTTAATACACTTTTTAACAATTCGGTGGATAAAAGACTCATAGCAGATGTTCCAATTGCTAATTTTTTATCAGGAGGCTTAGATTCAACTGCTATCACAAAGTCTATAGTTGAATCTAAAAAGGAATCAACATCATACTCAGTTGTATTTGATGACAAAACTTATGATGAATCTCTTTGGATTGATGAAGTAGTTCAAAAATATAATATACCAAATATAAAAGAAAATTTTAGTTTTGAAAATTTTGATCAAATTGTACTCGAAGCAGCAGATTCGTTTGATGAGCCATTTGCAGACCCATCTCAAATTCCAACATATATATTATCAAAATCTATATCTAAAAACTTCAGAGTTGCCTTGTCTGGAGATGGAAGTGACGAACTTCTATTTGGTTATGAAAGAAATGCTATTACATATGACAGTAAATTTAATGGTTTGCTAAGTTTTCTTTCGTCCCTTAATAATTTTTCTTTTTTTTCAAAATATGGTGTTGGTCGAAAGTTCACTTCTTTTGATAAAAGTCTGCCTAAAAGATACTTTTCATACTTTGAAGATAATAATTTATTAAAGCTGCTAAATTTTCAAAAAGGAAAAGATACCTTACATGAAAAGTGGGATAACACCTTAAGCCCATTAAAACAGATTCAATTATTTGAACTGTCTGTATACACTTCAGAGTTTATGAATACTAAAGTTGATAGAACATCTATGAAAAATTCACTAGAAGTAAGATCTCCATTTCAAGACAAAAAACTTGTAGAATATATTTTATCCTGCAATTTAAGCGACAAAGTATTAACCAATAAGAAATATCCCGTGAAGCAGTACTTATCTAAAGATTTTTCAAATCAATTTCTCAATCGTGAAAAAAAAGGTTTTTCTTTTCCTTTATACGATTATATTTACAACGACAAATCAAAATTAATTGAACATTTCTTAAGCAAAGACAGTTTTGTTTATCGTGAGTTGGAAATAGATATGAATCTATTAATTAATAATAAAAATAAAGCAAATGCTCACAGATTATGGAAAATCCTTATGCTTGAGCTTTGGTATAAAAGAACTCATGAATAGTTTTATAAGGTCAATTAATATTTATTCCAAATCAAAAAAATATCACCTAAAATATAAATCATGAAATTAGAAAATTTTGTATTAGACGTTGACGGTGTATTAACTGATGGAACTTTTTTTTATTCAGAAAAAGGAAAAATAATAAAAAAATTTGGTCCACACGATGCAGATGGATTGAAATTAATAGCTGGCTTGATAAAAATTGAATTTATTACTGCTGATAAACGAGGTTTTTTAATTTCGGAAAGACGAGTTAATGATATGGGATTTGATTTAACATTGGTCGAAGAACAAGACAGAGAACAGTATATTAAGAAAAATTATTCTTTCGAAAATTTAGTATTTATGGGCGATGGATATTTTGATACAAATATTGTACAAATGGCTGCTCTTGGAATCGCTCCAAATAATGCACTTGATCAAGTAAAGAAAGTAGCAAATTTTGTTACAAAAAACAATGGTGGAAATGGTGCAGTATTTGAGGCTTGTATTTATCTAAAAAATATTATTGATGATCAAAAACAAAAATAGTAATTCAATAAATTATATTTATTTATTTTTATTCTTAGGAATCGGTTTTTTTCTTAATGCTTTTTATATTTATAGCAATTATTGGCAACACATCACATTTATTTATTGTTTAATTTATTTTCTGACATACAGGTATGTAACGAATAGTTACTTTAATTCAGCTTGGGTTGTAAATGCAGTTTCGTTTTTTACTATTGTTTCAAGGCCTGATGCACTTTTTACAGACGCCCATAGTGTATATTATCCTCAAATTCTCTCGAAGTTAGATTACGGTAATATTAAAAATTTTTGGTTAAGTGAAATACCTTCCCCGTACCCAGTTTTCTCCTGGGTTACTAGTAATACAATTAATTTTTTTGGAATAGAATCTATTAATTTGCTTCTATTTTTAGTTAATGCTTTTTTTATAATCTCTATTTTTTTATTTTTTAATATAGGTAGAGAAAAATTTAATCCCTACATTCCTTTTTGTTTTGTAGTTGTGTTGACGGTGTTGTTTGGAATAGACAGTTCCCCTCCAGACTGGATTTTTTCAGATAATATTTTCAAAGTTACAATAGCTAAATTATTAGGTGTTTCAAATATGTTCTTAGATGGAGTTTCATCTTATACAGAATTTAGTTCACGAAGAGCTTTTATTCCTGCATCTCTCGATATATTGATGATATTTCCACTTTTTTTAATGATTAACAAAAAATTTAAGGAAGCAATAATTTCAGGTTTATTAATTTCAATTTTTCATTATTTTAGTTTTATTTTGTTATTTCTATATTTTTGTTCCTATGTAGTAACAAAAGCACAAGAGAAGTTTAATGTGTTTAGTAAAAATTATATATTGTTTATTTCTATGGTGTTTCTATTAATTTCATTAAGTATAGGTATTCTTAATAAGTTTTATATTTCAGAATCAATTAACAGCGCTTTGAATATTCTAATTTTTGAAAGAATTAATAATGAGTGGAATTTATTGCCCATAATTTCAATTGGTACTTCAATAGCTAGTTTATTAAGCGACAATCCAACTTTCCTTAGTTTTAACGTTTCTACTTTTGATATTTCTTTGCAAAAGTTAGATCCTACTTTTGCAAGTCCCACTTTGGGATCTTTTAGAGATTATTCTATATTTCCATTGGAATTTTTGTTGATAAATATTTTTGGAGTATATGCGTCTAGAAAAAAACAAATGCCTCTTTTGAGTAATACCATTGTTATAGCTTTGTTTTCAACATTTATATCTTGGTTTTTACAAGCCTTTCTTCTTTTGGGTTCTTTTGCTATTTTTCATCCATGGCGGCTTTCTGGATTTTCAACTCTTCTCTCTTTTTTAGCAATCTCATATTTAATTTTTGATATTCTAAAAGAAAAAATATTTATTTTTTTTAGCTTTTCCTTTTTAGCTCTATTTGCATTGGTTCCATTAAGCAATAATTTATACAATCAAAATCCAGAAGATATAAACTTTTTATCAACGCAACTAATTAAACATACATATACATCGGAAAGTGAAATAATTATTCCTCATAATAAAACATCCTGGGTGCTCAATTCAGGAGGTATCGCAGCTTATTCTACAAAACTATTCCCTTACGATGTTAATTTTTCTGAGGAGTGGTTGTTTAGGTATAAGTCTCAACAAAAAATTCTCTCGTCTAGTAATTGTGAGGAATTATATTTTTATATTCGAGATGTTAAAGCAGAAATTAATCTAATTGTCTCAACAGAAAAAGACAGAGTTTCAAGTCTTCAAAATAAGTGTGATATAGAAATTATTATATTTGAAGAATAGCTAGGCTATTTCATTTTGTATGCTTCAATTTCCGACCAAGAAACCATGCCTTTATCATGTATGCTTTGCAGACCCCAATGTCCAAGTGAAAATAAAAATTTAGAATATGGATGGTGGTGAAGTGGAGCAATATTTAAAAATATTAAACTACACAAAAGTTCTACTTTATAAAGATTAAATCCTTTAGTTGAAATCCAATCCTTAAATACACTTTCTATATTTTTAATGTTGTCTTCCCTAAAAATATTTATCTCTTTTTTGTTTTCACTCTCTGTGATTGAATACTTTCCATCAACTATAGAAGGATGAGGAACAATTATTCCGTGTAGTAGTTTTGCTAAGTCGTAATAGATATCACCATATTCAGAAATTCCTCCAAAATCTTGCCTCCAGTCAAGAAATGTAAATTTGTTGTTTTTATCATTATGAATAATATTTTCAAAATGTAGGTCTCCATGAAATCTTGAAGGAAGACCATCTATAAGTTCTTTCCAGTTTGTTGAATCTAATAGCTCATATATAGGTAAACATGTAGTTGAATTAAGTATATGTTCATTAATATCTTCTGGATATCTATCTAGATATAGATTAACCCTTTCATAAGTCTTATCTTTATAAAACTCTGAGCAGACACTTTTAAACAGAATAATTTCCTTTTCGTTGAGGTCCTCAATATTCCAAAATTCATTCAAGACGTTTTGAAGACCTTCAAAAATATTTTTTGTTATTTTTTTTGAAAGTACATCCCCTTCTATATATTCATACACATACATGTTTTCCGAAAAATTGACTACTTCTGGTACATATCCTTTCAGCAATTTTTCCCTACTCACTCTTTTAGTTATAAAATCTTTGTCGGTAGAAAATTTTATAACTTTATTATTTGTAAACCAAATTTTTTCATTTTCCTTTGGTAAAACACTCACTTCGTTTGTTTTAAACTTATTTCTTGCTTTAGATAGTTGATATGGATTTCCTGTATCGAACCATTCAAATTTAAAGCCTTCAAAATTCATATTCTCTAAATTAAAGCCCGAGACCTCTCCCTTTGATCTTATTTTTTCATTTGTATTATTAAAATTTTGCCAAAAAATTTTATAGTCTTTTATTCCAGCTAGGCCTATGTAAGCTTTTTGACTCTCTGATGCTAACTTTTCGTGAATTGCTTCAATATTGTTTTGTTCATTAATTGTAAGTGTTCTGTAACTACTATTGTCTTTAACAAAATCCCATCCAAGCCAATTTGAATCTAAATTGAAGGGAAATTCATTTGTTATGGTGTCGCAAGAACAAAAAATAAAAGGTTCTTGTAAGTAAGACTCAGTCAAACTTAATGTTTTACCTAAGCTTGAACCAGGACCTTCAAATGGATCTATATCTACAGTTTTAATATCTAGAGTCGGATGTGCAAAATCTAAATAATCTTTTACATCTTTACCTTTATGACCTACAGCAATTACAAACGACGCTTTTTCATCAAAGTTTTCAATAATATGCGAAATAATTGGTTTATTATTAATTTGAACCAAAGATTTATTCAAATATTTAGTTGCTGTACCTAGCCTTGATCCAGTGCCGGCTGTTGGTATACATACAGTATAAGGCATAATTAATATGATAAGATAATAAGTAAATAATTACACTTATAAAGAAAATATTTATGTATAAAAAAATTGATAAACCGTGGGGATATGAAGAACTTATTGAATTAAATAAAAATTATGCAGTCAAATTTTTGTTTATGAAAAAAGGTAACCAATGTAGTCTCCAACACCATGAATTGAAAACTGAAACGTTGATGATACTTGATGGAGAGCTTGAGGTTTTTTATAACAACGAATGGAAAACTTATAAACAAAATGATTACCTAACCATACTTCCAAATGAAATTCATAGAATGAAAGCAGTAAATTCGGATTGTCTATATATGGAATGTTCAACAACCGAGTTGGACGATGTTGTAAGACATGAAGATGATTTTGAAAGAAAATAAATTTTATTTAAATATCAGTTTTAAATTTTCAATTCCAACATTTTTTATAAATTTATTTACCAACGAAAATTGATTTTTATCAAAAGTTTTATCTAAAGAATCAAATAAATAATCAATATCTTTTTCCGAAGTAACTAGAGAAGGAGAAATAGCAAGACATACTTTTTTATTGTCTGTAAAATATGTCAAAATATTATGTTCACTGTGGAGGTGGTCTATTAATGCTCCAACATACAATTTTTTAAAAAACTTTTTATCTAAATTTTGAAAAATTTTCTCTAATTGTTTATAGACTTCTGGAAGATCAAACTCTAAGCCATATAATGCTCCCATGCCAGAAAATGAATGAAAGAATTTATATTTCTCAGAAAGTTTTTTGAATCCTGTTTCTAGTAACTTTTGTAAATTTTTTGACTTTTTTTCAAACTCTTCTTCTAGGGCTACTTCTATTGCCACAATCGCTGTAAGAGTTTCTTCTCCGAATGCATTATAAGTTGTAGAATGCATAAGTGCATCATTTGTATTTCCGTAAGAACTATTGAATAAGGCTTTAGTAGTCGTATACCCACTAATTGAGGATTTACCTCCACCAAAAGACTTTGAATACACGACAATATCTGGGACTATTGAGGTTCTCATAAAGTTAAATAAAGGTCCAGTTTTAAAAAAACCTGTATAAATTTCATCAAAAATTAGAGGTATAGAGTATTTATTTGAAATTTCTCTGGCTTCTATCAGAAAATTATCATTTGTTACTTCAAAAGATGAAGCTGAAAATGGCTCAACCAAAATCGCAAAAATATTACAGTTTCCTGAAGTATCTAGATTGCTTTCAACTATAGATTTAAGATTTGATGAATTATTAAATTCGTATGTCTTATTATCTAGCAATTGAGGAAATTGATATGTCATTTCATCTGCATTAGAAACACTTAAAGCTCCTATTGTTTTTCCATGAAATGATCTATCAGAACTTAAAACAACACTTCTTTTATTATTAAATGATTTATGACATATTTTTAATGCACCCTCAATTGCTTCCGCACCTGAATTGCAGAAATAACTTATATCTAAATTTCTTGGAAACAATTCGGCAATATTTTTACTTAAAGCTGCAACATATGGAGACAAATATAACTTAGACACTTCCATATGTTTATTTTTTTGGAACTCTGTTCTAGTTTTTAATATTCTTGGATGATTATGGCCATGATTTAATACACCAAGACCCCCCGTAAAATCTTTAATTGTTTCTCCATTTGCTAAAGTAATATCAATGCCTTCAGCCTTTATTGGAACACTTTTATTTGTTGACAAACCGGCAAATAATTTTGCCTGCTGTGGATTAACAAAATCTTTATATAGGGATAAAATTTCTGAATATTCAAGGGATTTTATATCTGTACTTTTAATCATTTTTAATTAATTGTAGATTTGTAAAAAAAATAATAACAAGTGAAACCGTGCAACTCATTATAAAAATATAAATTGTTTGGAAATTAAATAAATAAAAAACAACAACAAAAAAGATAAAGCCAAAAAGTAAAATAAAGGCAATATATTTTGTTTTTCTTACAACAATTAAGTAAAAAGCTGATGTTTTAGTTAATAAAATAATTACTGAAATTAGTGATACCAAAAAAGTATCTTCTTTTGACAAACTATAATCATCAAAAAAAACTAACTTTATTAAATCATTTCCTATTACATAAGAAAAAATTAAATAAATACTAGATATCAATAAAGCTAATAAAGATCCTTCAAAAATCTTTTGAATGCTGAATTTGGATTTATCAGAAAATTCTTTTGTTAATTTTGGTAAATATAAAAATTGAATTGGAGCTAAACAAAATTGTAGTATCTGAGCATAGGCTTGTGCAAAGAATATATCTGTCGAAATAAACACGGCATCCTTATTTTTTAAACTTTCAGTTAGTGGCAGTCCATATAAATAAAAAATACAAATAAAATTTTGAATAGTTAGGTTAATGTAAGAGCTTATTTTTTCTTTGTCATTTTCACTTATTTTTATTTTTATTTTACTTTTTAAAATAAAAATAATTAATGCAAAACTGGGAGCAATACTAAACCCAATAATAAAACTATCGAGTGAATTAAAACTATATCCAAGCACAATTACACAAACGACTTTCATTAGGCCATCTATAACTTTCAAATAGCTATAACTTTTAAATTTGTTAGTAAAACTAGTAAATCCGAATATCTCAAATTGTATTGAATAAGATAGTGCATAAATAATTGCAAAAAATATAAAAGTATTCTTTAAACCTGTATTTTGGAATATATAAAATAAAAATGGAAGAATAAATAGTAAAGAAATTATTGAAAACCTTAACGAATTATATATATTAAATATTTTACTGTTTTTACTTTGTCTGGCCTGTTCAAGCCCTGCAAACAAACCAAAAGATACTATAGAGATAATGCTGTAATAAAGTGTTAAATCAGAATATTCCTGCGAAGTTAAATAATTTTTGACTAGTCTAAGAGAAATTAGTATTAATAAACCTTCTATAAGTAGCGCACTAAAAATAAATATTAAAGACTTATTTTTGTTAATAATTTGTTTTAATTGTATTAAATTCATATTTTTTAAAATTTGAATAATCTTTTCTTAAGATTTTTTTACCAAGTAAAAAATCAAAAATGATCGAAAGCATTTCTTTTAAATGGTTGAAAAGATTCAATGAAGATTTTTGACTTGTAACTTTTAAAGGCGATGGAAAGTATTTAAAAGTTAAGCCTTTATTAATTTGATGAATTAAAAGGTAATAATTAAAAGTAAGACCATCAGCACATCGTAAAATAAATTCTTCATGTTCACGATTCAGTCTGTAAAAATTTGTGCTTGAACCTAAATCTTGAATTTTTTGCTTTAATAAAATAGAAAATATAAAATTAAATACAATATTTCCGATATATTGTAATTTACTATAATTTTCGTTTTTTGCTTCATGCATAAATCTTGAACCTAATAGCATATCAAAGTTACCCCAGTGTTCTTGGGCCTTAATAAAATTATTAATATCAGCTTTTCCTGAACCGTGATGAATTAATAGATAGTCATAATTTTGTTTAAAACCATACTTAAAGGCAATTTTAGAAGAACCACCTAAGCTATAGTTCTCTGAGTTTTGAATTAATTTTATTTTTAGATTAATTTTATCTATTGCGTCTGAAACTAGTTCTAAACTATTATCACTACTTCTATTATCAATAACTAAGACGTCACTATTGGAAGGTAGATTAAGTTTTGACATTATTTCTAACTGCTTAACAGTGAAAGATCCACAGTTGTACATAGGTACAGCTATTAAAGTAGTGGTGTTATTTTCAGACACCCTGTTATCATACTTTGAAAGGAATTTTTAATTATGAAAAATAAATTAAAAAATACAATAGATGTTTATTATGAAGCTTTTATGTCTAACAAACCTGAACTTTTGACAAATGTACTTACAGAGGAAGTCTATTTACGCGATTGGGAAATTGAAAAACATGGAATAGAAGAAGTAATTGAGACTAGTAGTCAAATAATGAAGCTACCAAATTTTGATATTGATATTCTTAATGAAATTTATGAAGGTGAATTTGCAGTTGTTGACATAATAGTAAAAGTTAACGAAGAAACTTTAAAAGTCATCGATCTTTTTGAATTTGAGAATTACAAAATTAAATCAATAAAAGCTTATAAAGGTTAGCCAATATAAAACAAATTTGTACATGAGTGAAAATATACCACCATCAATTAAAATGCCACTCTCAGGATGGAGCGGATATATTGAGGAACCCTCTGAAATTAAATTAATTAACAAAGAATCAATTCAAAAAACAATTACGAACAGTAATGAAAAATTTATAGCAAGAGGTCATGGTTGCAGCTTTGGGGATCAAGCAATTTTAAACTCAGGTATTGTTTTAGACACAAATAATTTGAAAGAAATTAAATGGATTACTGATGAAATGATTAGTGTTGAATCTGGGGTGGAGTTAAGAGAGCTTCTTTCAGAACTTCTTCCAAGAAATAAAACATTAGTTGGAATACCTGGAGGACTTCAAATAACTGTTGGGGGTGCTATATCAAACAACATACACGGCAAAGATCATTGGAAAAATGGTAACTTTTCCGAAAACATTGTATCTATAACATTTATAGATCAGGAGGGCAAAAAGCACAAAGTATCAAAACAAGATGAGGTTTTTAAATATTTGATTGGAGGGATGGGATTATTTGGTTTAATAATTTCTGCAGAACTTAAAACATATGACATTAAAAGCCCTTGGATCAGGGAAGATACAATCCGTCTAAATTCAAAATATGATTTTGAAGAATTCTTCACTTCCATTAAAAACAGTAAATTAGATATAGACTACGCAGTAGCTTGGTTGGACTTTTCAAACAAAAAACATCTTGGAAGGGGGATTGCTCTAACTGGTAAGTTTATTGATGGAAAAAAAATAACAAAAAAA
>CEWG01029139.1_pt1 | contig 14058 bp, 8 predicted proteins | sample 361411 | NCBI WGS metagenome assembly CEWG01 (sample SAMEA2622173, study PRJEB7988) | marine metagenome | biome: marine biome (ENVO:00000447); feature: surface water layer (ENVO:00002042); material: "saline water (ENVO:00002010), including plankton (ENVO:xxxxxxxx)" | depth 5 m | reverse complement strand
GAAGGGTAGCGCAGAAAGAAAGATTTAAAATTCCAATGTTATGGTATGGTAATGTATTACATGAAAAATATAAAGGACGTTCTAATGAAATCTTATCTTCTCATATTGATATTACACCAACTTTATTATCTCAGCTTAATTATAAAGTTGATTCGAAATATTTTGGAAATGATATATTTAAATTAAATAAAAAATATGTCCCATATTCATTCGTGAGAGGGTATGGTATGATAAATGATTTTTCAAACTATGCTTATTCAATAACATATGATAAACCTTTTGAAATTGATATTAAAAAAGATTCTAATATTATAAAAAATACTGAGCTATTTATGCAGTATAGTTTTGATAAATATATGCAGATTAAGTAATGAAATACTCATCATATATTTTTATTGTATTAGTTTTAATAATTATTTATTATGTATTTTATTATACACCAACATATAGCTTTGAAAATAAGAGTTTTTTTTATCAAAATAATGATAAGTTTTGGGCACACAGAGTTCTAACAGAAGATGAATATAATAATTCTTCTTTAGTTTTTAATGGTGTTGAAATTGATTTATATTTTGATAGTTTAAATAATTATTTTTTAATTAAGCATGATAAAATTATTAATAATCAAACTCTTCAAGATTTTCTTGGTTCTATTGATAATGGTAAAATGTTTTATTGGTTTGATTTAAAAAATTTATCGTCTAAAAATTATAAAAAATCATATGATAGGTTTTTATTTTTAGACAGTCTTTTTAAGTTAAATAATAGAATTATAATTGAATCAAAAAACATAAATTATTTGTCAAATTTCAAAACCTTTAATATAAGTTATTGGTTAAAAGATTATAGTTTTTTTTCTAGTGTTTTTAATATTTATAAAATCAAGTCTGATTTAATAAAGTTTCGTCCTAATGCTATTTCATGCGATTATAAATCAGTTGATTTTTATTCTAATAAATTTCCTAATTATAATTTGATTTGCTGGACAAATAATATGAACTACATTAAAGAAAACAAACAATTAAGTAATATCGTTTCTAAAAAAAATGTAAAAATAGTTTTGGTAAACAAAAAAATGAGATAAATTAAAATTCATTTCTAGAATCATTTTGAATATCATCATTTTTAATATTAGTTTTTATTTGTTTGAATTTTAGTTTTCCTAGAGAATAATTAAAGCTGAATGCAAAAGAACGAAATGGTATTGTTTTTGTTGAGGATTGTGAGAAAAATTCTCCATCTAAATCAGATCTAAAAATTTTATTTTTGTTAAATGGTTCAATAATTCTAAAGCCGAATGATCCTTTCTTATTTTTAAAATCTCTTTTCACTCCAATACTCATCATTGAAAATGATGTGCTTGTTCCTTGAATTGATTGTGACGGTGATCTGTAAAATGCAAAACTTTCTGCTTTCCATCTTTTGGTAATATTTACATTAAAATTAAAATTATAACTATAAAGAAGTACAGGTTTAGTCCAGCTAGTGTATCCAAGATCTATATCTTTTCCAGAGTAAGTATATAAATTTAATCCACCTCTGAGATTTATTTTTTTAAGTGATAAGCCTGTAAATAGACTGATTCCATTTTGTTTGCTCTCTCCAATATTTTTATAAGTTGATTTCGAAATTCCGTTTTCTACAGTATCTAAAAATGATTCGATTACATTTTTTGAATGCTTATAATAGATTTGAATACTAGATTGAAAAACTCTTTTAAAAGAGTTTATTCCGACTTCATATTGTTTTGTTTCAGTCGGAATAAGATATGGATTTCCAGTTGTAATATTTTTATTATCTGTCCTATTTACGTTTGTATTTATTTGTCTGATACTAGGTCTTGTAATTCGTTGATTATGACTAATTTTAATTGAGTTGATTGGACTGAAAGATTTTGAAAGAGTTAATGATGGAAGAATGTTGTTATATTCATTTTCTATTGAACTATTATTATAATTAGACTGTGATTTGGTGTACTCGTTTCTTACACCAGCTTTTAATCCAATTTTATATGGTAATTTTATTTGTGTTGAAAAATAACTTGAGGCAACAAGTTGATTATAATTAAATTGTTCCGCATTACTATAAATAGCAGATTCTAAATCTGAATATACTATTTCTCTATTTCTATTAATAATTTTAAAACCAGTTTCAATACTGTTTTCTATATTTTTCTGTTTTCTTTTTTTCTTAAATTTTGTTTGGTTTTCAATAGATTTTGTATTATTTCTCCTTAGTGGATAAACAAAGTCTAGCTGAAAAGTTTCTTCATGTATTTTTTCATCATTTTGATTTATTGTATAAGTGTTATTTTCATTTAATTTAGTATTTGATTCATTAATATTACCACCAATTTGTAAAGCAATTGATAGTTCTTTTCCTTCATGATTTGGATATTTTTTAATATAGTCAGTTGTCCATTCTAATTTAAGTGTTTGATTTGTTTTTTTTGTGTAATTAAATGTTGTGTCAGTTTCTTCATTGTATGCTGAATAGTAAACACTTTCGTATGTATTGTTTGGTTTACTTTTACCTCTAAAACTTAATGAAGAGTTTATAGTATTTGATTTATTTATATCATAATATCCATTTATTGAACCTCTGTACCCATTAAATTGATTTTCTGATGTTCCTATTTTATATAATTGGTTTGTATCATTATTTGAGTTCCAATCATATCTTTTGTATATATCATTTCCTTCTCTCATTGATAAACCACTTCCAAAGCTTCCAGCTCTAATGCTAAATCCTGTTTTTCCTTTGCCGGTATTAAAGTTGGTATTATAACTTAAAGTTTTAGAACCAATGTTTGTCCTAATAGATGCTTTATAGCCATCGATTCTTTTCTTTTTTGTAATAATATTTATTATGCCGGCATCTCCATCTCCATCAAATTTTGCCCCTGGACTTGTTATTATTTCAATACTTTTAATTTCATCAGCAGGTATCATTTGAAGGGCTGTATTAACATCTGAAGAAAAAAATGAGGATGCTTTTCCGTTTACAAGAAACTTAATATTTCTTGATCCACGAAGACTAATATTATCTTCTAAATCAACACTAACTAATGGAGCTTTTCTAAGTACATCAGTCGCATTATTTTCTGTTTCATTAAGATCATTTTCGGCATTATAAACTATTTTATCAATTTTTGTTTCATAAATTAACTTTCTATCTTCAATATTAATTTCAGATAATAGTTTAGCATTTTGTTTGAGATATATTGTATTAATATGGTTATTAATTTTATCATCTGTTTTGTTTATAAAAACTGAAGTGTCTTTATATCCAATAAAACTTATATTAATTCGATATTTTCCAACCGAAACATTAGTAAATAAAAATTTACCTTTTGAATTTGTAATCGTTCCTTCAACCAACATATTATCTTTAACATTATAAAGTGAAACTGTCGCAAACTCTAAATTTTTATCATTGGTATTTTTTATTTTCCCTTTAATATAACCGGTATCAAAATTTTTTGAATTTTTAAAGTTTTGTGATCTTATATTTTCACTAAAAAATAATAACATGAAAATAAATAAATAAATATTTAAATATCGCATGAGTATTCAAAAAGTGATCTTTTTTTGATAAGTTTTGCAACTCCTTTTGGAACTGATTCTTCCCAAGAGCTATCATTGCAATCTTTTATTTTTTGTAAAACATCTTTGGAAAAAATACCTAAAACATCTTTATTGTATTCTAAATCTTTTATTTTACCATTTGATAGTAAATAATTATAAATATCTTTAACTCTTGGATGAATTGGAATATTAGAGCTGTTTAATAACTTATTCTTTTTTGATGGTTTAAATGGGTATAAATAGAATTTAACATCTCTAGTAAATATAATTCCAAAAGCTTCCATAATACCTCCATTTAGATTTCTGTAATATTTTTCTTCAAACATGCTAACAAAATTATCAACTCCTAATATTAGACCCATTCTTTTGTTTGAAAATTGTGATAAATATTCAATTAGTTTATAATATTTTTTATAGTTGGATATCATAACAGTATATCCAAGCGAACATAAGATATCAGCTCTATCTAAAAAATCTTGATCATTAACATCTCCATCAGCAGTAAGATTACTTAAAGTTATTTCAAATAATATTTTAATATTATCTTCATTTACTCTTTTATTAATTTTATATTCTTTTAATCCTCTCTCTAGCATATCAATATTTACTTTGGTAACTGGCCTAAAACTACCGCGAATTGTAAGAATATGTTTTTTATAAAGTATATCTGAAGGTTGCTGACTTTTCCCATCTGGAGTAAAAATAACAGCATTAGTCATTCTTTCTTTTACCAAAGTTAAACTTAAAAGTCTATTATCAATATTTTCAAATGCAGGTCCTTTAACTTCAACCATATTAATTTCAAACTGATCTTTAGATAAATTATCATAAATATTTTTGAGTATTTCTTTTGGATTTAAATTTAAAAAGCATGCATCAACTAAGTTTGTTCCTATAATACCAATTGTTTCTTGTTGTAGTTTTGCATCTTGATCATGCAAATCAACATGAAATATAAAATCTGATGGTGCTTCCGAACTATTTCTTTGAAATCTCAATCCGATCCATCCGTGACCTTTTGATGTTTTATCATAGTTGACTGTAGAAATTGTATCTGCATACGTAAAAAATCTAGTTTTTCTGTACCTTTTTCTATCTAATCTTTCTTCAAGTAAACTGTATTCATGATCTAACATTTTTTCCAATCTATTTTTGCATACATATCTACCATGCTCTTCTTTACCATATATAGCATCTGAAAAATCTCTATCATACGCAGACATTGTTTTTGCTATTGTTCCAGATGCTGATCCAGCTTTAAAAAAAATTCTTGCAACTTCTTGTCCCGCTCCAATTTCTACAAAAGAACCATAAATTGTATTGTCTAAATTAATTCTTAGAGCTTTTTGACCAGGAGTTAAAATTACTTTCTCATTCATTTGATAACATTATTTCTACAAATTTATTATATAATTTATTAGACAAGCATTTTTTATGTATAATTTTGTATAATAATTTTTACTTTATGAAAGTTACTTTATTAGGTACTGGAACATCTCAAGGAATTCCAGTAATAGCTTGTGATTGTGATGTTTGTTTATCTAAAAACAAAAAAGATAAAAGATTAAGAACATCAGCAATGATTGAAGTAAATAATGAAACATTTATAATAGATACAGGTCCTGATTTTAGACAACAAATGTTAACTAATAATGTTAGAAATATAAGTGGAATTTTATATACTCATCATCATAAGGATCACGTAGCTGGAATGGACGATATTAGGGCATTTAATTATAAATGGCGAAAGGATATCAACATATACTGTAACAATATTACTGAAAAAGCATTGTATAATGAATTTCCATATGTGTTTGAAAAAGTGAAATACCCAGGGGTACCAAAAGTTAATATTAATTTATTTTTAAATAAAGAATTTTACGTTAATGGCATAAAGATTATACCTATTGAGGCAATGCACTACAAATTAACTGTGTTTGGATTTAGAATAAATAATTTCGTTTATTTAACAGATGTTAGTGAAATTTCTATCAAAGAGAAACAAAAATTATTTAATGCAGATTTGATAGTTTTAGATGCATTAAGAAAAGAAAAACATATTTCTCATTTTTCGTTAGAAGAAGCACTCTCACTATTAAAAGAAGTCAAGCCAAAACAAGCTGTTTTAACTCATATTTCGCATTATATGGGTTTGCATGATGAAGTAAATAAAGAACTTCCAGATAATATTAAATTAGGATTTGACAACCAAGTTTTTAATTTGTAAATTTGTTGTTTCTAAGCCAAAACATAATATTATGAAAAAATATTTTATTTTATTTATTTCCCTTTTAGTTAGTTTTTCATCATATTCTACAACACATACTTGCAGAGATGGTAATTGTAGTGATGAATACGCTGTTAGATATATTAAAAATAAGAATCCTATTGATGCTAATTTTCAAAAAGCATTAAGAGATCAATCTTTGTGGCAAGATTTTTTACAAGATTATCCAAACTGGTATGTTATTTTCAATGAGAATAATTTATTGCCTCATAGAGCATTTGGTACTCCAGTTCAACTTTCAAATGGCAGTAGTTTATCAGAGAAGGTATTAAATTTTTTAAGTAGGCATAATTTTACTTTACCTAATGATTTAAGACTTGAGAATGTTAAGAAGAACGATAAGCATGTCAATGTACATTTTAAGCAATATCATAACGATTTAGAAGTTATTGATAGTAGATTATATGCTAAATTAAGTTTGAATGATGAGCTTTTGGTTTTTGGGTTAGATATTTTTAATGATATTATAATTAGTTCTAATCCTACAATTTCAGAAGAAGAAGCTATTTTATCTGCTTCATCGGATATTGCAAACCCGATTACGAAAAGTATGGTAGAGGAGGATCTAAAAATACTCCCAATCCCAAGCAATCATGGTTCATATAGTTATCACTTAGTTTATGTTGTAAATATAGAAACAAGAATTGAAGTTGGACCAGCAAATTATGAGTGTTATGTTGATGCAAATAGTGGACTTCTTTTGATGAGAAATAATAAGGTTTTATATGAGGCTCCTCCTTCATCAGCAGTTGTTAATGTTCAAGGAGAAGTATATACTACCAATCCTTTCAATCCATCATCTATCGAAAAGATGATAAATTTAAGAGCCAATTATAGCGGTTCTAACTATTTTACAGATAATTCTGGAAACGTCAATATTCCATCAAACTTTGGTAGTGTATCATATTTTTTAGATGGTCAGTATGCTGAAGTTAGAACAAATAGTTATGTTCCTAATTTTACATCTTCTGCATCAAATACCAATGTAAGTTTTGATAATAGTAATTCAACAATACAGGAAAGAACTGCTTATCATGCAGTAAATGAAATTCATGCACATTTAAAAAGCGTCTTTCCAAACTTTACAGGATTAGATTTTCCTTTGGAAACTAATGTAGATGAAGCTGGTAGTTGTAACGCATATTATAATGGAAGTTCAATTAATTTTTATGCTGAAGGAGCTGGTTGTGCCGCAACAGCTAAGCTTCCTGATGTTGTATATCATGAGTATGGTCATGCTATCAACGGATGGAGATATGGATCTGGAATGCAAAATGGAGGTCAAAATGAAGGATATGCAGATATATGGGCAATTTCACTCGCGCAAAATCCAGTTTTGGGCTTTGGTTGGGACTTAGTGGACCCCAATGTATATGTTAGAAGATATGATATCAATAAAAAGGTATATCCTCAAGATTTAACTGGTGAGGTACATGCTGATGGAGAAATTATTGCTGGTTGTTTTTGGGATACATATTTAAATCTTGGTAGTATGACACAGATGTTGGATTTATTTAAATATACATTTGATGGAGCACCTCAGGCACCTAATGGTGATGAAGGTGTCTTATATACAGATCTTCTTTTAGAAGTATTATATGGAGATGATAATGATAATGATTTAACTAACGGAACTCCCAATGATGATGATATTGTAAGTGCTTTCGCACTACATGGAATTACACTATTATCCAATGCTAATTTAAATCATAATCCTGTTGAGACATCTAATAGCAATTCTGCAATAAATTTAAATACTAGCATTTCAATGACATATCCATGGGCATTATCAACCGCTGATTGTTATTATAGAATAAATAGTGATACCACATGGAATCATTTATCAATGACATTAACTGGTACTGGTAGTAATCAAAACGCTCAAGCTACAATTTCAGGACAACCGGATGGAACTGTAATTGCATATTATATTTCTTTGACTGATATTTATGGTTACCAATCTGCAATTACTCCAATGGCAGCAAATATTTCTCCTGTTAATAACGCCAATGTTCCTTATTTTATTTTGGTTGGCTATAATTTAGTAGCGGAAGAAGATTTCGATTTTAATGTTGGTTTTTGGCAAACTGGTGATCCAGGAGATTTAGCTACAACAGGTATGTGGGAGATAGGTTCTCCTATAGCTTCATATGATAATCCTCAACAAATGTCTGGTATTGTTCAAACAGGAAGTCAGCATACTCCAGGTGGCTTTTCATGTGCTTTTACGCAAAATGCATCATCAATTTTTGATGGAATAGGAGCAAATGATGTTGACGATGGACATACAACATTATATTCTCCATATTTTGATATGACCTCATATATTAATCCTGCAATAAGTTATTATAGATGGTATACCAACTCTCCTGCAAGCGGTGCAAATCCAAACGCAGATTGGTGGCAAGTTCTAATTACTGATGATGGAGTTAACTGGAAGTATATTGAAAATAATAAAAGCTCAGAGATTGATTGGAGAAGATATGCTTTTAGAGTTCAGGATTACGTTAATTTAACAAATTTAGTTCAACTAAAATTTATAGCTTCAGATAGTTTAAGACCTGGCCAAAATTTGGATGGTGGCAGCTTGGTTGAAGCAGCTGTTGATGATTTGAAAGTTTTTGAGGCAAAGTCTAATACAACTAGTCTTGATAATATGCCATTTTATAGAAAGAAACTTTTAAAAATTACTGATTTAATTGGAAGAGAAATCAATACAAGAAATATAAATGATTATTCTAAAACTACTTTAATATATATTTACAGTGATGGTAGTGTAGAAAAAGTCGTTAAGAACTAACATTTCTTAAACTTTTTGTTGTTGTATATAGCTAGAGCTTTACCTTGCAATTTCTGGTTAACAAATGGAGTGTTAAAAGATTTTGATTTAATGCTAGATTTGTTAAAGTTCCAAATAATATTTGGATCAAATAAAGTTATATTAGCTTTTTTACCTATTTCGATTACTGGACAATCAATGTTTAAAATTTTTCTTGGATTTATACTAATCTTATCAATTATTTCATTTATACTTAGCTTACCTAATAGATTTTTACATAATAAACCAAAAAAACTTTCTAGTCCAATTATTCCAAATTTTGCATGTTCGAACTCCTTATTTTTATCATCATCTAAATGTGGTCTATGGTCAGAAGTAATTACATCAATAATATTCAACTTTAGAGCTTTAATAAGAGAATTTATATCATTATTATCTCGAAGTGGAGGAAGTAGCTTAAAATTTGTATTAAAATCCTTTAACTGCTTATCATTATAGATTAAATTGTAAAGACAAACATCAGCTGTTATATTTATTTTATTTTTTTTAGCTTGTTTGATAATTTCAGTACACTCTTTTATTGAAATATATGATAAGTGCATTCTTGAGTTTGTATACTCACATAATTTGATATCTCTATTTGTCATAATTTCTTCCGCGACTCTAGGGATTCCTTTAAGACCTAGAGAAGTACTAACCAAACCTTCATTAATCAATCCATTTTTTGATAATGAATGATCATTTGGATAATTCATTATAAGTTTATTTGAATCTTTTACATACAAAAGAGCAATTTTTAAAACATTACTATTTTGTAATGATTGTTTATCATCAGTAAATGCAATACAACCGGCATTACTCATATCATGCATTTCTACAATTTTTTCTCCTTTATTTTTTAAAGTAATATTTCCAGACGGTAGAATATCAACTATTGAGTTTGAATTAAATTGCCTAATATATTTAACGGTGCTGCTGTTATCTACATTAGGATTTGTGTTTGGGCTTAATAAGACACCAGTAAAGCCACCTTTTTTTGCAGCCTCTGAACCAGATTTAATTGTTTCTTTTTGTTCATTTCCAGGTTCTCCAAAGTCGACATGCATATCAAACCATCCTGGGGATACATGTAAGTTTTTAGATTTAAAATCTATAGTTTTTACATTTTTGTAATTTGATATATCAATTTTGCTAGAAATTTTTTCAAACCTCCCGTTTATAATTAGAATATCTTTTTTCTTGTTGTTATGTTTACTATTTGTATCAATAATTAAACAATTTTTTATTAGTATATTCATGATTTTAAATATTTAATTAGAAAAATTTCTAATGTAAAAAATATTAAGGATAGTATTAATGTAAATATCCAAAATTCCTTAATATTAATATTAGTTTTATTTATGTATTTCTTGAAATTTGACATGTTTTTATCAATAATTTCAATATTTAAATTATAATTTTTTTTCCAACTGTTAATTTCATTTCTACTAGTTAGTTTTATATTACTTTCCTTATTATCAAAATTAAATGCAATTTTGTCCACTATTTTTCTTTTATTTCTAAGACTATATAATCCATTTTTTGATAGAATATTTTTTATTATATAATATATTTCTCCTTCAATGCTTTTACTTTCAACAATATGCTCAACATTTCCATTTGTCAAATTTAGTATTTCATTTTTCGAATAATTATGTTTCGATTTAAAAAAAGTTGTATTCTTTAATAAATAGTATACTTTTTGATTTGATAAAGATTGTGAGCCAATATTCATTAAAAGTGGTACAAATATTGAATGTTGAGTTAAATTATTTTGTTTGTTATCTAACGTACTATTAAACATATATATAAATTTATTATCCTTTTTATAAATTGATAAAAATGGATCCCCATTTTCTAAATAAAGTATATTAGTAGTTGGATATTTTTTATTTTTTACTAAATGAATATTCGAATAAGGATACATAATGTTTTCTAATTTATTATCAAAAACATTTTTAAAAATTGGGTGTTCATCATCAAGTTTATTTATTTCATATTTATTTTTATTAATACTATTGATCGTATTAAGTTCTAGCTTAGATAATGAATTATTAAAATTTTCAATTTCAATTTCATTTGGTGGTATAATAACATAATTAAATGAATTTATTTTATCTTTTAATATTTTAATTAAAGCATTTGGGAAGCTATTTATTTCATTTATTATTACTAAATCATATTTTTTAATGGTATTATAATTTAAATTATTGATATTAGTGGTATAATAATTAAATAGTGTACTATCTTGACTAAATATTGCATTAATATATTTATTATTATTTCGACTATTTATGCATAAAATTTTTGTTTTTTTATTTTGATTTAAACTAAAATAACATTTGTTATCAAAAGTTATGGGTGAATCATTTATTTTTAGATATCCAGAAAAAGAAATACTAGATTTTTGATCAAATTCAAAGTTTATTGTTTTTGTTTCTCCACTCTTTAAATTAATAAATTGTTGAGATTTTTGTTGTTCATTTATATATAAGAAAACCACCTTGTCAGAGACTTTTATATCACTGTAGTTAGTTATTTTTGCATATAATGTAATATTATCAGAGGATTTGTTTATTGGATTCATTAACCACACAGAATCAATACTAACATTATTTGTTTTATGATATACAGGAACAATAGATAAGTCAAGAGATGAATCAATGTATTTAATGTTCTGTATATCAAAAGATGATTTCTGCAAATCAGAAATAAAATAGATTTTTTTCTTTTCTTTGATGAAAGATGTTAATGATAGAATTTCAGAAAAATTTTTTCTTTGGTAAGAACTTTCAATTTTATTAATTTCATTTATAAAATCTTTTGGAGCAAACTTATATTTGTTCTTAGAAGAAAAATTGTTTGTAATTAAATATAGATTTTTGTCAGAGTTATTATTTGCTATTATTTTAGCTTTTTCTTTTGCAATATTTAGAGCACGTCCAAATTTTGTTTCTGCATCCATACTAAATGAATTATCTACATAGATTAAAATATTTTCTTGATTATTTTTATTATTAATTGATTTAAATGGTTGAGCAAATGTTAAAACCAAGAAAAGAATTGCAAAAATTCTTGAAATAAGAACTAAAATATTTTTAAGTTTTAGTTTTTGTTTTTTTTCCTCTGAAATTTTTTTTAAAAAACGAATACTACTAAAATAAACATTTTTGTGTTTTCTTAAATTTAATAAATGTATTATGATTGGAACAAGAACAGCAATTAATGCGTATAGTATTTCTGGATTTTGATATTTCATCAAAGCGCAAAATTAAAAAATATAATATAACTTAAGTAGATATTAAATTATTTTTCCGTCTTGCATTAAAACTTTTTTGTTACCAATACTAGCAAAACTATTATTGTGAGTAATAATTATAAAAGTATATCCAAATTCATTGTTTAAATGTTGAAATAGCTTATAAATTATTTCAGTATTATATGAGTCTAAATTACCAGTAGGTTCGTCAGCTAAAACAAAAGAAGGTGAATTGATTAATGCTCTACAAATAGAAATTCTTTGTTTTTCACCTCCAGATAGTTGATTAGGTTTATGATGCGCTCTATTGCTTAGTTCTAATTTTTCTAAAAGTTCATAGGCTTTATTTTCTGCTTCTTTTTTTGATTTTCCTTTAATAAACGCAGGAAGACATATATTTTCAATAGCAGTAAACTCAGGAAGTAAATTGTGAAATTGAAATACAAAACCTATTTCTTCATTTCTAAATTTGCAAAGTTCCATTGAACTTAAGTCATTAATTAGTCTACCATTAATAATTATTTCTCCATTTTGTATATTGTCGAGTGTTCCAATTAAGTTTAAGAGTGTTGTCTTACCTGCACCTGACTTTCCAAGAATAGAAACAATTTCACCATTATTTATTTCTAAACTTATTCCATTTATAACTTTAATGTTATCATAAGAGTGATGAAGATTGTTAATTTTTATCATTTCTTAGGTAAAGATAATCTAAATAATGTACAATTTTTAATGAAATACTATTTTGTTTACTAAATGAATAAGTTTGATTAGCATTATCTATCCAAGTATTATTTATGTTTTCATCTGAAATATCAATTCCATTTTTCCAAACTATACTGATTTGACTTCCAGGGTTATACCACCAGTTCAAACTTATATCAGATGTCCATGTGGAATAGTTTTCATTTTCATTAATATTAAGTTTATAATTATTTAAATCTAAATATCCATCATCATTAACATAATGATATCTCAGATTTTTGACTTGATCAATATGATAACGTAATTTAAAAGAAAAATCTATTTTATTGTTTATTATATAACTTCCCGAAAAAACATTCGTAATCATATTTGTATTTCGAATTGCAAATATTGGTTTCTCATCTTCATCACTATATCCCATATCATTAAATTTATTTTTAATTGATAAAACATATTTTGTTGAAAATTTATTATTGAATCTATATCTTGGTGAAATTCTCCAACTGTATTCATATCCTTGATATAGTGGGTTAATCTGAATTCCACCTCCTAAATCTAGCGCAAATTGTTTTCTAAAATCACTGGATGAATATACGCTAAATCTAAGATATTTTGATTTTTTAACATTTGTATTAAAATCATTTGTTCTAGCTTCATAAAAATCATTTTTTTCAAAAGGGTGACTTGAGATTTTTCCCATTAAAAAAAGATAATTTTTTAGCATAAATTTAGTTTCAGCTTCCAAGTATAAGTTTACAAAATTTTTATTTTCAAAAAGAGATTCTTGATTTGCAAAAAAGTAATATTTAGAATAAATAAAATTTTTATTTTCTTTTAATTGTTCATATCCAATTTCTATTTTGTTAATTAACTCATTTCTTTTTGAATAAAAACCTATATCATTTGGATTATAATTTTTATCACTAATAAATGTTTCTAACTTATATCTGTAGTTGCCACTATTTTTCTTAATTGATAATTTCCCTGAAAAACCTGATTTATAATTGTCAAAATTTTGGCTATATTTTAGATTTGCATCTAAAACATGAGTATTTTTTTTATTATATAACTGAGTAAATATTCCACTTACATTTGAAATGGAGGAGTCTAATGATGTTAAATTAGTATTCATAAAACTAATGGACGAACTATTTTTTAATGCTTGATCTAAAATTATTATGTTATAATTTTTAAAAGGTTCGTCATCATTTTTGTTACTAATTGCATTTAATCCTGCCAAGCCAAGTCCATTTTTGGATCTACCACTTACTTTTGTTGCATTAATTAAATCATTCTGCAATCTTCTACTATAAAACATGTCTCCACCTTTATTGAAAAGTTCAATTCCTTCATTAAAAAATTGTCTTTTTTCATCATATTTTAATTCAAAAGGTGTAAGGTT
>CEWG01070056.1_pt1 | contig 14069 bp, 16 predicted proteins | sample 361411 | NCBI WGS metagenome assembly CEWG01 (sample SAMEA2622173, study PRJEB7988) | marine metagenome | biome: marine biome (ENVO:00000447); feature: surface water layer (ENVO:00002042); material: "saline water (ENVO:00002010), including plankton (ENVO:xxxxxxxx)" | depth 5 m | reverse complement strand
ATATATATATTTATCTAAGCAAATACATTTTGATGAACAGTCATAGAAATTAGCATAGGTATAGAAAGAATTAAATTTAATCTGGAAAAGTTAAAAGCTATTTTTAATGATGTTTGTTTCTCTTCTTCTTTAACATTTATTATGCCGAGGGCTTTTTTTTGATTTGGCCAAATTATTAACCAAACATTTAAAAACATTATTATTCCTAAATACATACCAATACCTAAAACCCAATATGTTTCTGAAAGTGTAAAGACTTCAATTAGGTATCCTTGAAAGTAAGCTAATAAAATACCAAAAAATATTGTTGCTAATGCTGACCATCTAAACCAAAACAATGCCGCTGGCGCTATTATGTTACTTATGGCAGGTTTTTGGTTGTCAGGGATCTTTACCATATTGGGAATTTGAATAAAATTGAAATAAAAAAGAAGCCCAACCCAAATAATACCTGAGATAACATGTAATAATCTTAACAGCCAGAGCCAAAAAAAACTTATTCCTTGAAAGTCACCTAAATAAACAATCAATAAAATAAATAATATAGATAAAGTAAAACTTAAAACTATTGTAAGTCTTAGATCATTTAAAAAACTTGCCATAAGTATTTAATAATAAACTAAATTTTTAAGTTTTACTAAAGTTCAGTTTCTATTTTCGTTGGTTTATTAAGATCCAAAAAGTTCTGCAACTCTTTCCCAATTTACCAAATTATCAATAAATGCTTCTAAATATTTTGGTCTTGCATTCCTATAATCTATATAATACGAGTGTTCCCAAACATCACAACCTAATAATGCTTTTTGATTGTGTATAATTGGGTTTTCTCCATTAGGTGTTTTTGTAACTGAAAGTTTTCCATTACTATCCATAACTAACCAACACCAACCAGAACCAAATTGAGTTGCTCCAGCTGCAATAAAATCAGCTTTAAACTTCTCAAATGAGCCAAAATCACTGTTAATCTTATTTTCAAGTTCACCTGGAATGTTTCCACCTCCATTTGGTTTCATCCACTGCCAGAACTCTATGTGATTCCAATGTTGAGCAGCGTTGTTAAACAAACCTGGGTTAGAATTATAAGAATCTTTGACCAATGATTCTATACTGTCGTATTTTATATTATTTTCGTCAATAATCTTATTGGCATTTACTACATATGTATTGTGATGTTTATCATGATGAAACTCCAATGTCTCTTTTGACATAAAAGGTGAAAGCGCATCATAAGAATAAGGTAATTCTGGTAGATCTAGCATCTAATTGTCTCCTAATTAAAAATCATATGTCTATAAATAAATTTATTCATTAAAATTGTAAATTACAAATCTAAATAATTTTTGATTTGTCAGTTAATAATGTTAATTAGTAATAAGATATATTTAAAACTCTATGGAACATATAATGCAATGGATTAGAAAAATTCCTTATCTAATAATATTTCTTACTCTTTTAGGATGTACTACTATGAAAATTGAAAATTTTGCTGAAACCAAACCTGAATTTAATTTAATGCAGTTTTTTGAGGGAGAAGTTAAAGCATGGGGAATTATAGAAGACAGATTTGGAAACCTTAGACGCCAATTTACAGTAGATATGAAGGGCACAGTAGAAAATGGTGTTTTAACTTTAGAAGAAGATTTTATTTATGCTGACGGTGAAAAAGATAAAAGAATATGGAAGTTTAGTAAATTAGATAGCAACTCTTATAAAGGTTTAGCAAATGACATTGTAGGAGAAGCAATAGCTAAAGAACAAGGTAATGCATTTAATATGAAATATAAAATGGATTTAGATTTAGGGTTTGCTGAACTTAGAGTTAGCTTTAATGACTGGATGTTTAGAATTGATAATGAAACTATAGTTAACAAAGCATCAATAAATAAATTTGGATTAAATATTGCGAATGTAACATTGTTTTTTAGAAAAAATTCAAATTAGCTTTCTTTATTTTCAATATTATTTATTGGGTTCACTTCTATTTCCTCAATTTTCTGACCACTACGCGTAATTTTTCCTGTAGAAGTTTGAATTGCATTTATATCACTTTGTGCGGCTGCAAAATGAGTGTTTAATTTATTAACTCTTTCATCCAATCGGCTTACGTTATCCATCATTTTACCAACCTCTAACTTTATCTCTACTGCTGACTCACTCATTTTAGCATCTCTTAAAACAGCTCTCACAGTATTTAAAAGTAGCATTAAGTTGTCAGGACCTGCCATAAATACTTTTTTACTTCTTCCAAAATTAATACTATCGGGGAGATGTAAATTTATGCCTGCATATACAGACTCAGATGGTAAAAACATTACAGCAGTATCTGCAGTTTCTCCTGGGATAATGTACTTTTCTGCTATATCCTTTATGTGCTTTTCTATATCAATCTTAAGTCTTTTAAGAGATAAAGATCTATCACTTTCGTCTTTAGCCTGAATAAAAGACCTCCAAGCTTCTAAAGGAAATTTACTATCAATACAAATATTACCAGGTGGCCCAGGCAATTTTACTAAACAATCAACTCTTTTATTGTTGCTTAATGTATGCTGAAATGAATAAGAAGTTTGAGAAAGAATATCCTTAATTATATTCTCTAATTGGACTTCACCGAAACTACCTCTTGCTTGATTATTAGAGAGTATATTTTGCAATCCAGAAACTTGCTGCGATAACTCAAGTATATTTTCCTGAGCAGCATCAATTACTGCCAATCTTTCATGCATTGAAGATAGTTCTTTACTAGTTTTAGTGGTTTGCTCATTCAACCTTAAATTCAATCGATCTGATAAATTAGTCATTGAATCATTTAGTCTTGCTTGTTGGTTAGATATAGCATTAGTAACTGCTTCTTGGCTTTGAGTGCCAGTAGAAGCAATTATGTCAAGTTGTGCTTTAATTTCATTTAATTCTAAATTACTACTACTTTGTTTTGTTCTCAAAAGGATAAATATTAATAGAATTATAATAGTTATAAAAAGCAATGATAAAATTATTAACCACGAAAAATTCATGAAATAGACCGAATAATTAAATTTTTATTTATTTTTACTATACTACTTTATCTTGACGAAATTCAAACGCTCAAATATTTGATTAATTAATTTTTAAAAAATGATAAAGTATTTTATGCCTATTTTAGAAATAAAATTAGTACCAGACCCCATACTCAGAAAAAGAGCTGCACCTTTGGAGATGGTTACAGAAGAAATCAAATCCATACTCAATGATATGGCAGAAACAATGTATGATGCACCTGGAATAGGTTTGGCAGCAAATCAAGTCGGCATTCTAAAGCGTTTAATTGTAATGGATTGTTCTAAAGAGGAAGAGGATCCTAATCTGATTAAAATGATAAACCCTGAAATAGTATATTCATCGGAAGAAAAAGAAGAACTTGAAGAAGGCTGTTTATCCATTCCTGATCATAAGTCTATTGTAATTAGACCATCAAAAGTAACTGTAAAATTTTTAACAGTGGATTGTAAAACGGAAACTTTAGAGGCTGAAGGATTACTAGCAGCATGTGTACAGCATGAAATAGATCATTTAAATGGGGTTTTATTTGTTGATCATATCTCTAGACTAAAGAGAGACATAATTTTAAGAAAAGTCAAAAAACAAATCCGAGAAAATGACAAGTAATATAAAATTAATTTTTATGGGCACCCCTGAATTTTCTGTCCCAAGTTTAGAAGCTATTGCGAAAAACTTTGAAGTTCTCTCAGTTTATACTCAACCACCCAGAAATTCTGGTCGAGGATTACAAAAAAGAATTAGTCCTATACATAGCTATGCTGAAAAAAATGGCCTTCAAGTAAAAACACCAAGAGATTTTTCTGATAGTGTAACTGTAGATGAAGTCATAAAACAAAAAGCTGATTTCATTATTGTAGTTGCATATGGAATTATACTCCCAACATCTATTCTTAATTCTCCAAAATTTTTATGTATAAATGGGCATGCCTCTGATCTTCCTAGATGGAGAGGAGCAGCACCTATTCAAAGAGCCATTGAAGCTGGTGACAAAACTACTGCTGTAAGCGCTATGATAATGGAGGAAACTCTTGATACAGGACCTGTAATAATAAAGAAAAAAATATCAATAAGTGATAACGAAACCTCAAATACTCTTCATGATACTATGTCAGAGGAAATGCCAGGAGTTCTGATTGATGCGATTAACTTGGTACATAATAAACAACATACCCCTATTAAACAGGACACAAATGGAGTTTTATACGCAAAAAAAATTTCATCATCCGAAACTACGATTGATTGGTCAAAAAGCAGCATCCAATTGAAAAGAAAACTTTTAGCATTATCAAGTTGGCCAGGATGCTGGGCGTTTCATAAAAAAACTAGAATTAGAATACATAGAGCAGATGTATATGAAAATAAATATTCCTCAAAAGATTATTTACCCGGACAAATTATTGATTTCTCGCCATCAGGTTGCCCTATTATTTCTTGTGGAAATTCATCCTTTCTTGAAATTTTAGATGTCCAGAAAGAAGGAAAGAGGAAAATGTCCAGTGCTGATTTTTTTAGAGGTTACAAAATAGAATTAGGTGATTTTTTTGAAAAAAATTAGTTTAATGTGTCTATGAGATTTTTTCTAACTATTGAATATGATGGATCTAATTTTCTTGGCTGGCAGAAGCAAAACTGTGGTCCCTCCATTCAAGAAGTAATTGAGGATTCTATATATAAGATTATACAGATTAAAACTTCAATCTATGGATCTGGAAGAACTGATGCAGGTGTCCATGCAACAGGACAAGTTGCACATGTTGATATTGAAAAAGAATTCGAGCCAATAAGATTAATGGAAGCAATAAATGCGTATTTGATAGATTATAGGATTAAGATAATTAATGTTCGTCCAACTTTACCTGATGCCCATGCTAGGTTTTCAGCCACAAGTAGAGAATATGAATACATTATTCTCAATCGCTCAGCTCCACCTGCAATTGATGAAGGGAGAGTTTGGCACCAGAGAAAAATTTTGAATATAAAAAAAATGCAGGAGGCTTCAAAAATTTTAGAAGGAACACATGATTTTACTTCTTACAGAGCATCTCAGTGCCAAAGTAAAAGTCCAATAAAAACTTTAGATGAACTTACAGTGTCTGAAGAAAATCAAAAAATAATTGTAAAAGCAAAAGCTAAATCATTTTTGCATCATCAAGTTAGAAATATAGTTGGTACATTAAAACTAGTTGGTTCAGAAAAATGGGCGCCTGAAGACGTGTTAAAAGCTTTAAATAAGAAAGATAGGACAGCTGCAGGGCCAACTGCGCCTGCATGTGGTCTTACATTAAAGGATATTGAATTCCCAAAAAATCTATTTTTATAGTTAAACTGCGAAAAAACTATAAAATATTTGATCTAAATATCCTACAATAAGACCTATGATTATATTTCCAAAAACTATTCCTATTGCTGATAAAGTTGTTAAATCTAGTAACTGTTTTGCTATTTTAAATTGGACAATTAATATTTGAATACTAATAACAGCCCCTACTATGGCTATTAGCAATGCAATATCTGGAAGCACCCATAACAAAACTGTAATCATTAAGACCAAGGAAGATTGAAGAGTGACTAACCAAAAAAAGGAAATAATGAAATTATAAAAATAGTTATTTCTTTTTAGAAGATTTAATAAATAGTAAACAAAAAAAACAAATAAACTCAGCTCAATTACCATGAGAGGAATTGTTGATAAGATCATTCTCAAAGGAAGGTCATGTGGTATTGCAATCTGAAAAATTGCAAGCTTTGCAAGGATAGAAACTATACTAGTTATAAATAGAACATGCCATAAACCTAATGGGCCAATATTTACTTGTGATTTTACTAAATCAAAGGGTCTGCCTCTTAATAATGAAAAAGCAAAACTTAGTCCCGACATTAGTTGACTGAAAGACGGTATCATTTAATTTTCCAAAAAAATTTTATTTAAAAATTCGTAATAAACTTCAGATAATAAATTTAAATCATCTATCAACACATTTTCGTTAATTTGATGCATTGTCTTGCCAACTAAACCAAACTCAACTACAGGACAAAATTTTGAAATAAACCTGGCGTCAGATGTCCCACCACTAGTTGACAACTCAGGTTTTATTTTTGTTTTTTTATAAATAGCATTATCTATCATATCAATAAGCGTTCCGGGCTTGGTCAAAAATGGTTGTGCATTGCAACTAAATTCAACTTTATAATTTTCATATGTTTTATCAAAATGAGATGTCAAAAATGCTTCAAGTGATTTGGTATCTTGGCTATCATTAAACCTTATGTTGAATTTTGCAGTTACAGATCCTGGAATGACATTTACAGCATCATTACCTGTATCTATGCTTGTAACAGAAGCGTTGGATGGTGGAAAGTTTTGACTTCCATTATCAAGTTTTCCTTTTAACAGAGGATCTAACATTTCCATCAAAACAGGAAATGGGTTTATTGCAAGATCCGGATATGCTGCGTGACCTTGTTTCCCAAAAACAGTTAATTTTCCGTTTAAACTTCCTCTTCTTCCAATCTTTATAGTATCTCCGATCTTATTTTTATTTGTTGGTTCACCCACTATGCACATGTCTGGTATTTGGTTATTAGTTTCCATCCAGTCTAGAACTTTTGATGTTCCGTTTATTGCTGGGCCTTCCTCATCGCCTGTAATTAAAAAACTAATACTTCCTTTAAAAGATTGGTTATTTTCTATCCATTTAATCACGGATGAAAGATAGGAAGCAATTGAACCTTTCATATCAACTGCACCTCTCCCAAAAATTTTACCATTCTCTATTTTCCCACTAAAGGGTGGATAATCCCAAAGTTCTATTTCACCTTCAGGAACCACATCTGTATGGCCTGCAAAACATACATGAGGATTTTGATCACCTAACCTTGCAAATAAGTTTTCAACTTTATCATTTCCAGAACCAAAAATGAGTCTTTCACAATGAAAATTATTCTTATTCAATAAATCCTGAATAACTGATAACGCCCCGTCATCTTTAGGAGTAATAGACTTACACCTGATAAGTTTAGTCAGTAAATCTTTTGGTTCAGCGTACACTTATTTAGTCTCTTAAGAGATCATTAATTGAAGTCTTTTCTCTTGTTTGTGCATCAACTTGTTTGACAATCACTGCACAATAAAGATTGGGGCCAGGAGAACCATCAGGCAGGTTTTTACCTGGCAAACTTCCTGGGACTACGACTGAATATGCAGGAACTCTTCCAACATATATTTTACCTGTGCTTCTATCAATAATTTTTGTTGAAGCTCCTATAAATACACCCATCGAGAGAACAGCACCTTTTTCAACTATAACTCCTTCAACCACCTCAGATCTTGCGCCTATAAAACAGTCATCTTCTATTATAACAGGACCTGCTTGTAATGGCTCTAAAACTCCACCTATTCCTACGCCACCAGATAAATGGACATTTGCTCCTATTTGGGCACAAGACCCCACAGTTGCCCAAGTATCAACCATTGTTGATGCCCCAACATTAGCTCCAATATTTACAAAACATGGCATTAATACAACGCCTTTTGCGATATAAGCTGAATGTCTAACAACGCACCCAGGTACAGATCTAAATCCTGCATCCTTATAATCTTGTTCAGAATAACCAGCAAATTTAGATGGTATTTTATCCCACCAACTTGATTTACCTAAACCTGGCGTCTCTGGAGCACCTGATATAAGACCCATATCATTAAGTCTGAAAGATAATAGAACAGCTTTTTTTAACCATTGATTTACCTTCCACTCATGATTTCCGATATGCTCTGCAACTCTAAAAGAGCCATTATCTAAACCATTTAGAGCGTCCTCAACTGATTCCCTTACTTCACCTTTTGTACTTGGATCAATATTCTCTCTATTATCCCATGCATCATTAATTACGTTTTCAAGTTTTGATACATCCATTTTTCTCTCCAATTTTAGTTTTTAACAATAGAAGTTTTAGTTTATTTAAGAAATTCTACCAAGTCAGTTGTGTAGTAATCAATATAATCATTTTTATTATTTTCTAAAAGATCATTTTTTGAAACTATTAAAACTGTTGTAATACCCAAATTTTTAGCTGTTTTTAAATTCCACGCCGTATCTTCAAACATAACTGCTTTATGAGTTAAAACATTTTCCTTTTGGATAATTGAATTATATGCTTCTTCAGAAGGCTTTGGGATATAATCTGATGTTTCTATACTGTGAATACTTTTAAAGTTATCACTTATACCTAAAATATTTAATATATTTTCAGCATGCTTAAATGATCCATTGGTAAAGATATATTTATCTCCATTAATATTTTTTAAAGCTCTATCTAGTTCTAAATTTTTACAAATATTTGATAAGTCTATATCATGAACATATTCAAGAAAATCATTTGGAATAATGTCGTATTCGTTCATTAATCCTCTCAACGAAGTTCCATATTGGTTATATAATCTTTGCCTTTCCTTATCAGCATCAGATAAATTTAAATCTAATTTTATAGAGATAAATTTTATTATCTTCTTTTTTACCTGACCAAATATATCATCGTCTTCTGGATACAAAGTATTATCCAAATCAAATATCCAATGAGAGAAATTTCTATGATTAAGTTTATTATGCATTTTGAGACTTTTAAAACTAATTTCTAATTAATGTCCCACCACCATGCTCTGTAAATAATTCCATTAGAGTTGCATGTGGGGCTCTACCATCAAGTATTACTGCTGCATCTGTTCCATTTTCAACAGCCTCTATACATGTTTCTACCTTTGGTATCATCCCGGAAGTAATCGTACCCTTTTTTATTAGAGACTTTGCTTCTTTAGAGCTTAATTCATGTATTAGATTGCCCTTTTCATCCAATACTCCGGGAACATCTGTAAGCATTAACATTCTTTTTGCCTTAAGTGAACTTGATATTGCTCCAGCAACAGTATCAGCATTAATGTTGTATGTTTGACCGTCTTTACCCAGTCCTAAAGGGGCAACAACTGGTATTAAGCCTCCATGCATTAATGCGTCTAATACTTTATTTTCTATTTTTGTAGGTTTACCTACAAAACCTAAATCAACAATTTTTTCTACTGCAGAATTAGGGTCCCTTCTAGCAGTAATTTTTTCGGCTTTAATTAAACCTCCATCTTTTCCTGAAATACCAACAGCTCTGGCACCAGCAGACATAATTGACGCGACAATTGATTTATTAATTGCTCCTGATAAAACCATCTCAACAACATTAACTGTATCCTCATCTGTTACTCTTAAACCATCAACAAAGTTAGTTTTAATATTGAGTTTATTTAGCATTTTTTCTATTTGTGGACCGCCACCATGAACAACTACAGGCTTTGATCCAACTTGTTGTAATAAGGCAATATCACTGGCAAATGCAATTTGCATTTTTTTATCCGTCATTGCATGTCCACCATACTTTATAACTATAGAAGATCCATTGTACTGATGCATGTATGGAAGCACTTCAGATAAAAATTCAACTTTACTTAACCACTCATTATCTTCTTTTTTAGGCACCATTTATATCCCTATATAAATTTACTTAGTAAGTTCATAATTTTAAATTTAAATCATTCTTGCAATATCTGCTCTTAAAAACTTTATACCAATTCCTTTAACTGATGAAGTTAAATGTATAAAAGGATGTGCTGCAGGTTTAGTTTTACATTTTTCTTTAACTGAATTAAAGACAGAGCTCAATTCTTTTGAATTTAATTTGTCTATTTTTGTAATAACGATTTGATAAGAAATAGCTAACTTATCAAACATAATCATTGTTTCATTATCAGAATTCGTAATGCCTCTCCTAGCATCGACTAAAAGATAAACCCTAATTAGTGAAGATCTATATCTTATAAAAGATTTTATTAATCTATTCCAGCTTAGAATTGAAGACTTTGATGCTTTGGCGTAACCAAAGCCAGGAAAGTCAACTAACCTTAAATAATTTTCTCCTATACTGAAAAAGTTTAGTTGCTGAGTTCTTCCAGGGTTTTGAGAAGTTCTTGCAGTAAATTTTGTTCCTGTAATTGCATTAATTAATGAAGATTTACCAACATTAGACCTACCAGAGAAAGCTACCTCAGAGATACTTTCTTCTGGAAGTGAGCTCATACTATTCGATGCAGCAATAAATTTTACTGGTTGAGAAAAAAGCTTGTGCCCTTTCCCAATAATTTTATCACCAAAATCAAAGCCTACGTTATTAAGGTAATGGTCTTCAACTATTTTGGCTTGTTTGTCTGTTTCATTATTAGCCATTGTTGACCTATGCTCAACAAATTATTAATTGTCCAATATATAACCAAACCAGCAGGAAAGGTTGCCAATAGGAACGTAAATATAACTGGCATCCATGCAAATATTCTCGCTTGAACCGGATCAGGAGGGGTGGGATTTAGTCTAAATTGCAACCACATGGTAATTCCCATAACAATTGGCCAAATTCCAAGTTGAAAGAAATCTGGTATAGGCCAATTCTGAACTGAATATGGCAAAATACCAAATAGGTTTAAAATTGAAGTTGGGTCTTTTGCTGAAAGATCATTTATCCATCCATAAAAGGGGGCGTGCCTCATTTCTATCGTAACGTAAAGAACCTTATATAGCGCAAAGAATACTGGTATTTGGATAAAAATAGGCAGACAACCAGCAGCGGGATTTACTTTTTCAGACTTATACATTTCCATCATAGCTTTATTTAAAGCTTGTTGATCCCCTTTATAGCGTTCTCTTAACTCTGTTAATTTTGGCTGAAGTGCTCTCATCTTTGCCATTGACCTATATGAACCATTGGCTAGAGGAAAGAAAAGCAATTTGATAATTATTGTTAGACCAATAATTGCTAAACCGAAATTACCAAGGTATTTACTTAACCAATTAAGAGTATAGAAAAAGGGCTTTGTTAAAAAATAAAACCATCCAAAATCAATCGCAAGATCAAATCTGTAAGCTCCAATATCCTCCTCAACCTCGTCTAAAAGAGCAAGTTTTTTTGCTCCAGCATAAAGATGAGATGTTGTTTCAATTTCTGATCCTGGACTAATAATTTTTGAAGATCCCCTCCAGTCACTTTGCCATTGACCAGATGATTTTTTTGAATATCTGAATGCAAATTCAGAATTATCTTTTTGATCAGGAATAAGTGCTGCTAACCAATACTTGTCTGTAATGCCTATCCATCCGCCCTTCATTTCAGAGGATATTATCTCATCTCCATCATCGACCAAATCATCATAATCAACTTCTCTAAGTTTTTCATCTATTACAGCGATAGGACCTTCATGAAGAATAAAAAGACCATCTACCTTTGGAAGACCAGTTCTACGAACTAATCCATAAGGATATAATGTAACTTCACTTGAACCATTGTTCATTACCCTGTCTGTTATAGTTATTAGATAGTTTTCATTAATTTCAAAGATTCTTTCAAATTTTAGATTATTGTCTGATTTATAAGAGAGTATAATTGGTTTACCGGGTTCTAGGATAGAACTATTGGAGGTCCAAATACTAGATGAATTAGGAAGATCTACTGTGCCAGATCCTATCCAACCAAACTCAGCAAAGTATGGTTTTTGATTGTCAAGTCTCTCAAAAAGTCTGATTTTAGACGATTGTGGATCAAGGTTTTTTGTATAGTTTTTTAAAACAATGTCATCAATTCTTGCCCCAGCTAATGATATAGATCCTTCTATGGATGGTGTATCTATTGAAATCCTTGGAGCATTAATAATTTTTTCATCTTTTATAGAAGTTTCAACCTCTTGTTGAGATTGTGAACTATTCTCAGGCGCAGTGAGAATTAGTTCTTTTTGCTCTTTTAACGCTTGCTCTTCAAGGGCTTGTTGCTTTGGTAGCTCAAAGAATATCTGGTAACCTATTACCAGCAAAGCAGAACATACAATTGCTAATACGAGGTTTCTGTTATCTTGATTCATTTAAAGAGACTCCAATCAACTAAAATTTGTAGTTTAATCGTTTACTGTTCCAAAGTTTCGTAACTAAAAAGATATATATATGCAAACATAAAAAGGTCATAAAACAATTTTTCTTAAAATAACATAGTTTTATTTTTAAAGTTAGACCTTTAATCACCAAATCTTTCTTTTGCAAAATACTGTTTTTAGACCCTCTAAATTATCGGAGATAATTCCATCAACTCCTAAATCCAGTAATTTTTCCATCTCCAAAATATCGTTTATTGTCCAAACATGTACTTTTAAGTTTAAATTATGACAAAATTCTATAAATTTTCTGTCAATAATTTTAATTCCATAATATTTGATAGGAACTTGGACACATTGTGCATCTATAGATATATTATGATTGCTTATTATACTAGCTAACTTTAACTTCAGAACCTCTTTTGGCCCTGCTGAAGTACATAATTTAGAGCCAAAAACATCTCTAAGTTTTTCCAGTCTTTTCCCAGAAAAGGACCCAATACAAATTTTGTCAAAATAATCATTAATTTCTAAAAATCTAATCAGTTCGTCTATACAATGATCATTTTTAGGATCAATATTTATTTTTATTTCAGGCCATATATTAAAAATATCAGAAAGAAGTGGTATTTGAAATTTTCCTAAAACCTTTATATTTTTAAGCTCATTCCATGTCTTCTCTTTTATGATACCTTTTTCACTAGTTAATCTATCTAAAGTTAAATCATGAAATACTACCAATTTATTATCTTTTGTAGCTTGAATATCAGTTTCGATGGTCTTAAATCCCATATTAATTGCATGTTCAAAACAATCCATTGTGTTTTCTGCACCAAAAAATGATCCTCCTCTATGTGCTATTGGTTGAGGGGTTTTAGTTTTTAAGAATTTGTGAGAAGACAATTTAAAAATATGGATTAATTAGATAATTTTTTTACAGCTTTGAGCAAATCATTTTTAATTTTACTGTATTTTTTATATACTGTTTCTTTTCTTGCAATCAAAACGTAATCATGACCAAATTCTTCAAAAATATTTTTCAACTCATAGACAAGTGACCTCATTCTTCTTTTAGCTTTATTTCTTTGAACCGCACCACCAACTTTTTTGCTTGCTGTAAAACCAAAACGTGAAGGATTTTCGTTTTCAACATTTTTTAAATTTTGAATTACAAATGAAGGAGAAACAATTTTGTTACCACTTCTTTGAATTTTAATGAAATCTTTTCGGGATTTTAATTTATTGATCATAAAAAATGTTCATTGAATAGAACAGTATAACCAAACTCTAAGCAGAAAGTTTTTTTCTTCCTTTTGATCTTCTAGAAGCAATAACATTTCGACCACCAACAGTCGCCATTCGAGATCTAAAACCGTGTCTGCGTTTTCTAACTAGATTACTTGGCTGGAATGTACGTTTCATTTCAATTAAACTTTCTCAACTAAAAATAATATATTATTTAAAGAATTTGTTTGATACTCTTAAGTTTATAATAAGTCAAGTAATCGAATTTATAAATAATTATATTTTTAGTTTTAAATATGCCTTTTAAGATAAAAGAAGTTATTCCAATTTTGTTTTTATTATTTTTAATGATTTGGATAATTTTTATTCAAACAAGTATAAATGATATTTCACTAATAAGTCGAATTTATGAATTGTTAATCAAAGTAATAAATGAAAATTTTATCGCAGCTATTTTAATATATTCTATTGTATATATTGCTTGTGTTTCCTTTTCCATTCCAATTGCAAGTTATCTTACACTGCTTGGGGGTGCAATTTTTAATTGGCTAGCTTTACCTATAGTAATAGTTTCAGCAACTTCTGGAGCAATAGTAATTTTTATTTTATCAAAAAGTATTTTATCTGATTTCTTTTTAAGAAAAATTGAAAATAAATTTGACAGTATGCGAGTTGGATTTAAAAAAAATGATTTCTATTATCTTTTATTTTTAAGACTTGTTCCATTTGCTCCTTTCTTTGTGGTAAATATTATAGCTGGAATAGTAAATATGAGAACACTACCTTATACCTTTGCTACATTAATTGGGATCATACCCGGCACAGCAATTTACGTATGGAC
>CEWG01038488.1_pt1 | contig 14076 bp, 12 predicted proteins | sample 361411 | NCBI WGS metagenome assembly CEWG01 (sample SAMEA2622173, study PRJEB7988) | marine metagenome | biome: marine biome (ENVO:00000447); feature: surface water layer (ENVO:00002042); material: "saline water (ENVO:00002010), including plankton (ENVO:xxxxxxxx)" | depth 5 m | reverse complement strand
TCAAATTTATCCCAATATCGGAGGAAAAGTCATCATGAAGAATCTTCAAGTCTGGGGTAATAATTGAACATGTGTCTGGGCAATTGGTGTAAAAGAAATTTACCACCACGACCATATCTGCAAAATTACTGGAATTAAATGAGGAATTATTAGAATCTACAAGAGTAAAGGGCATAAATGATTTATTTGATTCTATTTCAGTACCTTCAAATCCCTCATTTGGCGAATTAATACATCCAGCAAAAAGCAGGTTGAAAACCAATAAACTAAACACGATCCTATGATTCAAGCTTAGGCCTCACTTTGAACTTCTTCTTATCATAATTAAAGCGATTATTCCAATCCATACCAAACTTATATTCCACAACAATTTTTCACTCTCGATGTCAATATTTTCGGTTTCCACTAGAAGTTCTGGCATGTGCTCGTACAGGACCATTGCTTGAGCATTGCGTGGACCGCCACCACCGCCGCCACCGCCAGGACCACCACCACCGCCGGGACCGCCGCCACCGCCGCCTCCACCGCCTTGACCATTGGATGGTTGGGCGCTAAGGTCTGCAACTCCATGGTAACAAAGCAAGAAGTAGGGCATGCCGATCATCGGAACTTGATTACCATCGGTATCAGTAACTAGTTTTGACGACCCTGAAAGCGGAGTGCTGACATAATGATATGTCCCTTCAGGATACTCGGGTGTTACGCCCCATCTCCCGTTGCATTCATCTAAATCTCCAACACCTGCAACATAATTCCAATCATCGATACCGTTGTAACCTTGATCGCCGTTTTCTTGAGTTCTTTCAACCTCATATGAAGAAGTAATGGCTTTAATTCCACCACTCCCGTCGTTTCCGTACATCCCATAAATTGGGTAGCCGTCGAAAGCCCAACCAATAATTGGGCTATGTTGAGTAGAGTCTAAATCTGTCCAATCATAATCAGCAATTGTTTCACCAACTCCGGGAGTCCAAACAGAGCACTGTGAATCATAATGGTAATGGAAATTAACATTAGCGGAATGAGACGCACAATGACCTAAGAAGATTGGTTGTCTATCTTCGACAAAATAATCGAAATGTAATGCAATCGCGTCACCGCCTGGCCCTTCTTCAACCCCGTAAATTGGTACACCATTTACCGATACGGCAACTGCGCCTCTTTCAGGAGCGCATTCCCAACGCCCGGCCGAAGCTGGACAGTTGGATGTATCATGGCCCCCATCGGTATCATTGACTGGATTCAAAGGGATATGCCATTCCAAATTGACCTCATTAGCGCAACAGCCCATGGTCGACAAAAAATCATGGTTTGGAATTCCATTTGAATTAACAACCATCTCTCCGTTGGCCAAATTTACCGAGACCTCGCATTGGAACCAGGGACCAGAGCCGCCACCTCCTGCACTATTCGCTCCATTGGTGTTAGATTGGTAGGAATTGCCTTCACCATTGAGATCTTTAACCCAAGGTCCCTGCCCATTTTGGCATTGCCACGAATCTTCGGGAGCCCAATCTGGAACAGTACAACCATTAGCACTTACAACATCACCTTGAGGGGTATTGGGGCACTGGTCAAGAGCATCTGAAACTCCGTCGCCATCACTATCTTTCTGTGAATCTGAACAACCAGAAGAATCCGGCGTTTCGTCAATCGGGGTATCGGGGCATGTATCATCAGCATCACTTATACCATCGTTATCACTGTCTCTTTGGGAAAGTGAACAGCCGGTAAAATCAACTGTTTCTCCTTGTGGTGTATTGGGACATTGATCGTCAGTATTCATAACACTGTCCAAGTCATCATCCGTCTCTGAATCTGAACACCCTGTTTCATAAACTGGTTCACCCGATGGTGTCGAATCGCATTGGTCTTCATCATCCATTATACCATCTAAATCTAGGTCACCTGCTGGCTCGGGGGGTACGGGAAGAATTACTTCAATCATCGAAGAGTTAACTGAAAATAACCCACAAGTAGCAAAAATAGTTCCATTACCGTTAACTACATCTGTATCAATGTCCATTGAAAATGTTCCAGTAGAATTGTCCATAATCCCGATTACATCGAGAGTTGGGCTCTGATACTTTGGCCTATACTCTACTGAGCATGTTTCTGGGAATGGGTGAATCAAGAAACCACTCAAATTTCCGATTGAAGTATTTTCATTTGGCTCGTCCCACATGAAAGTAATGACTACTGCTTTTTCCTCTGGTGCAATAATACTAATTTCAGTAATCGAATTATTGCTTTTTTGACCAGAACTATCAGTAACCGATGATTTGACAAACCATTGTCCCGGAGCTGAAAAAGGAAGTTCAGTACTCCACGAGCCGTCCGAAGATACCGGTATTTGTGATAAACTAAAAACTGTTAACAAATTCGGTTTTAGAATTTCAATACTAACCGATGAAGTCTCTGCAGATTCATCGACAACGAAGCCATTAATGGTGATATTTTCTCCGTCCCAATTTTTAGATTTGCTAGAGATTAAGATCTGTGGAAAAAAATCGACTTCAGTCTCGATGGTGATTTGGTCATCTTTCTCCTCTTCCGTTTCCTCATTTTCGTCTGAATTAATAGTTAGAGTCAGAAGTCCGCCCCCTACTAAGATTGCCACCAAAAGGCTCGCAAGCAAAGTGCTTTTTCCGTCCATAATCTACGTTCGTTAGCAAAGCATATAATTTATCCTAATGTGAATTAGTCAAAATCACTAACTTCCATATCCAGATTGGTTTGATTCCAAGTAGAAACCAAACCGATCAAAAAACCGAGAGGAGCAGCCATCATCGAAAGAATTAATATTGGTGTAGAAACATAAATTGGCCTATCAAGAGCGACCATTCGTTTCCAAATATACCTACCAGCTAGCAAATCAAATGCTAAAAAATGTAACCAACCAATAATTATCACTTCATCATCTTGGAAGAAATCTATGACCAATTGTGGTGTTGGCATATCGCTGCCTAAGGTAATGAAAATATGCGGTAAATTAGGTATTACCAGGATTGCGTAAGGAATCAATAACGGAAAAATACAAATCCGAATATCATTCATTGCTTTGGCGGTTATTTCATGTTTAGGTAAAAACCACATCAAAATCCAAAATGGAATTATCCATATCGAAGAAAACCAAAACATAATTTCTGTTAATTGCATTACTGTTCCTCTCCTAGATATTTCTTAGAATCACTATTCAAAAACGGCGTATAAAACGCTGGTAGAAGTATTAGACTTGATAGTAAAGCAAGAGTAATTGCAACTACAAATGCTTGACCAAATAATCTCAAAGGAAGGAGAGCAGACAAGTTGAGAACTGCAAATCCACCGGCGGTTGTTAGGGCTGCACCGTACATTGCGCGTCCTGTGGTCGCTGAAGTATTTTCAACCCAAACCTTCTGTCCGGCCGAGGGATTATGCTGAACCTCTTCTTCTAACCTAATTGTATAGTGAACTGCATAATCAACTCCTAATCCTAAAGACAAAGCGCCAATAGTAACTGTTTGTGGATTAATTTGGTATCCGGTAAAGCCCATTATTCCATAGACCCATCCAACTACCATCATCAAAGGAATCCAAGACACAAATCCTCTAGCAAACCCTTGCGAAATATCCTTCTGTCTAACGGAATGTATAGATACTAACATTACTAAAATCACTATTGCTACGATTGCAGTTGACTGTATTGACGAGGCTGCAACATCCGAAGTAGTCTGAGCATTAATCAAACTTCTACCGCTCAATCGTAATTCTCCCTGATCAGTTAGGTTAAATTCTGTTTTCTCTAGTAAATCATTAATTCTAGCGTCCAAGTCGACAGTGGCTTGCCAGTCGAGAGTGTTGGCTTGGAAAGAAATTAATGTCTGTTGACCATTGGAATGCAGGATACTACTGGTTAAGTCCCTTCCAGTTTCGTTATTTAGTAACCAATCTTTGAGAGCATCCCAGCTTGTTTCATTGTTATTATCGATTTCATTCATCAGCTCATCCAAATATTGTTCCTGTAAGCGCGACTCATCTAAAACATTCCAAAGTCCACTAGGAACTCCACTGACATCAGGACTTGCGGATATTGCCTGCATGGTAATATTCCACGATTCACGACCGGATTCGGAGATAATATTCCCGTCATAGACAATATACAAAGGAGAACGACTACTTTGAAAATCATCTGAGAGCATGATGAAATCAGCCACAACTTCAATGCTAGGATCAAACTGATCTCTCTGTTCAAAACCTACCTCGAGTTCTTGGAATCCAAAATACATCGGGAGCAATAATAGGATAGCAATAAATCCAACTTTCAATGGTTGTGTTGAAAGGTTCCCCAGACCCCTAGCAATAGGCCCAACCTCAATTTTACTTGCTTTGTCTAATTTCAATTTCTTTGGCGGTATGAGGGTCATCAGAGCAGGTAGAGCTGTAATACTCAGAAGATAGATGAAAAATAATCCTATGGCAATAACAGTACCAAATACCTGCAGGAATGAGAGCGCCGAGAATCTGAATGAAAGAAAGCCTACCATATCAGTAAAGATGGCAATCAGCAGAGCAATAGAGGTGAAAATTGTACCTCTCTTAATCGCAAGTTTTCTCGCCTCAACTGAAAAATCTCTTATGGTTTCTCTGGATATATCGTCTTTTGAATCTGCTACCTTTAGTTCTTCTCTTATACGTAAAACTACGTGTAATCCATAATCAACACCAATTGCCAATAACAAAACCGGAATAGAATTCATGGCCGCGTTGAAAGTCATATTAATTCCAAAGTATTGTAACCAGCCTGAAAGTCCGTATGTCGCTGCAATAGCAAAAATTGTCAATACCATTACGTATGCTGTTTCTCTAACACTACGGAAATTAAACCACAATATAATCGATAACAACATAAAGGCTGAGCCCGTCAGAATTCCAATTTCTTTACCCAAGGTTTCAGTAGAACCAACGCCGAACTGAGAAAATGAAAAGGTTCGAATTTCATCGTCACCAGTAGCCTCTTTCAAGTCTAGAAGCAAAGATTCTGACCAATCATTAATCGATTTCTCGACTTTACCAAACTCAATCGAATCATAACCATAGACCACCGGGTCTGAACTGACTGCCAAAGTAGAGATAACTGGGCCAGACATATTCCAAGGATTATCGCGTTCGCCCACTGGGATATTTGCAAGGATGATAGATCTATAATCAATCGATTGCTGACCTTTTAGAGCATATAAGTCCCCAATCATCGCCTCTAATTTTTCTCCCATCAATTCTTTCTGTTCAGCAGTTTTTGGAGAATTAAATCCAAATAACGAATAGGTTTTCCAAATTGTTTCATTAATCAACTCAGTGAGATTCACGCCATTATCTAACCTTTGAAGCCATTGGTCTGGCTGACTGGGTTGCCATGATAGCAGTCTTTGTGAAGTTATAGGCTCTATTTTTGGAATAAGATTAGCCGTTTCTTCTAAATTACTCAACGAGGTATTGAATGTAGATTCGTTTGAATTTCTAAGTTGTTCGATACCTACTTCCAATTGCGTTAGCCAGACTTGCGCATTTACAGGGTCTTGGATAGTTTGCCATTGAATTGCATAACTGGCCATTCCGAAGTTCGGCTGAGACCCAAATATTGGATATTGATACTCGAGAAAATTTGAATCGTCTAACAACATTGCTTCGCTCAATGCAAGTTGTCTCCAAGTGTCTTCTAATAATAAATCACCTTCCTCAACCTCATCAATCACTCTGATGAAATCCACCGACGCTTGGTATTCATCCTCGATTTCATTAAGCAGTGTCACAGTTTCGTTATCAGGAAAAAATCCGTCTTCACTGTTATCAAAGACTAGTTGACTTGCCCCTGATGATAGAGCAAATAGTGCAACTAGTACAATTGCTAGAGCCTTTACCGGTTCTTCAACGCTTTTGCTAGTCATTAAAAAAAACGGATTTCTCATAAATTGCCGTCATAATTTAGCGTTTATAGTAGTGTGCTACACACCCAGTGAGTTTTTGCGATGTTTAGAGTATTATTTCATCGCTAAGACAAAAATACAATCATATAAACTAGACAATTTTGCGTTAGACATGGCCGGAATTTTTAACTATGGTGAAAAAGACCAGCATGTTCCCACCTACAGTCTATTAATTGCCGTCTCCATTTTTTGTGTTATTTTCATATACCTCTTCGACGTTTTTGGAATCTTAGGTGAAGGTGTTACATCACTTAACTCAAAATTTATTTCCGAAGAAATTTTATTAATTTTTAGAAGTTCATGTGCGCTTTTAGCAATTTACACCATCTTTGTATTGATGATTTTCGATAAGGAAGGCGGAAATATGAACCCTTTATTCCACATTGAAAGAATTACCAAAAATCACAAAACAATGGGGCTAGAAAGGATGGTTCCATTCAGTAGTTGGACATTAATTGTTTTCGGGCTATATTTCCTCTCAGTTTCGTTATTAGGGTGGTTCGAATTACTTGGATATGATTTATCTAAATTCATCCTCAATTCATCAGCAGTACTACTGCCTATGTCACTTGGAATGTCAATGCTAACTGCTACGGTAGTAACTTACGTCATCATCCCTGACGAAGTTAGTTCTGATAGAGATTATAATCATCTTTTCAAAACCCATGAAATGGTTATGCATAACTGGACAGTGATTCTAATTTCCTTGGATGTCATACTATCACAACCTAACCTAGACTGGAAGCTGGCTGTTTTCGGACTAATCATCGGAATTATTTACACTTCATTCGCCTACTTTTGGGCACTATTTGGTGGAGGATATTATGTTTATTCTTTCATCGATCCGAGAATAAAATACGGACCGATTATCATGCTTGTTTTGGCGCTTGCAATCTCATTATTCTATATATTAATATGGCTAATTGCAATACTAATAGAGTATAATTTATTCATCGGAATACCGATTTATCTACTGTGGAATTACTCGGTCGTACTTTTCAAGAAACCAATCAGAAATACTCAATCATCATGAGGTTCCCAATCTTCTTCACCCTCAAGTCGGTACCACCAATAGCCGTCTTCATCCTCAAACCACTCTGTTCCATCTTCGTCAATTGAATAACCTTCGGGTAGTTCTTCTTCAGCATTAGGATCTTCCATTCCGGTTTCCTCTGAAATCGACTTTTTGAGATTCCTAACATCCTCATCGGCATCGGCAAAAACTCGATTGACAGAACCTAAATTAGCGGAATGGTCACCGTCTCTGACAGCCTTATCAGATTCTTCCAAGAAGTCTTGAGTCATTCTGTTTCGAAATTCTTGAAATTCATCCCTTCCATAACTTCCTGTGAATTCATTTCCTTTAGATTTCATCAGTTGATCTAAATTTTTCCTCTTACCTAAATTAAGTTCTGGTGCTTCAGGACTGTCTCCCATGTAGAAAGAGTCCTCGTCAGTTGATACCTTGCCAAAAGTGCGGTTTTGAGGGTCTACGTCTTCAATCGCTTCAATGATTAAATCATGTTCTTCCTCGTCAATTTTCTCCTCTTCATAGTTTTGACCCGTAATCTTAACTAATTTGACTAAATTTTTAGCGAGTACTCTGTCGTTTTCATTAGTTTCAACTAATTTGTCTACCTGTTTTATTAGACGTTCGTATGGACTACCAGTAATGGCACCGAAGATTCGACCTAGTCGCCCTTTCTTCTTCGCCATGAGATGGCGGCGACATTAGAATAATATCAAATTAATCATTTACAAGATACATACTTTTGATGAGTAGAAACACTTGGGTAGGGTGAGCGAGATGGTCGAACAGTGGCTAGAGGAACTGATGGTCTCGTATAATTTAGATTCTTTTGAAGCTAAAAATTCGTACACTGCTCAAGTTCATATGCGAGGGAAATTATTTGAAAAAATGATTTGGTGGGCATTGAAATCTCTTCCTGACGAAATTCTAATCGGTATGGATATTGACCCTAATGCACCACATAATCAAGAAGTACAAGATTTGTTTATGAGTGAAAAAAATGTTGAAGGATTGTTCCAAAGTCAAGGTTATTGTATTAACGAAGCACATATAGTTAACCGGGGCAACTCATTCTCAGTACATCATTTACCCGAAGATTGGACCGATGATATTTTCTCTTCGAGTCGCGGTTCCAGAGCGGGAAGATTCTCCCATTGGCTTCACACGCACCCAAATGCACCAGCAATTCCAAGCGAAGCGGATGCCGATGCAGCACAAGAAACTCAAGGTATCGATATGATTCTTGGTCTAAGGTTCTCCCCTGAAGGTCCACTGCCTTGGTTTGATGATGTGGAAGGCATTAGAAGAAGACTTGGTGATGAAGCAAAGCCAATCAAAAAAGCAGAGAAAGCCAGGAGGCGATGGTTTAGCTCAAATCACAATCTTCAGGTAATTGGTGTTGCCCCGAGTGGCCATAAAATACATGAAATTCAATTGATTGCATTTCATAAAAGTGGCTTGGCTGTCAACGTTATTCTCATTGATGAGGATGGTTTTCCATATGGCTGGCATAAGCTAAAATCGCTTCATACAAGTAATTCGTAAATTCTGTTTAATCTATCAGGATTAACGCCTATGTCTCCCCATCCAAGCCTTGACTCTGAATGCATTTCGATAATACAACCCTCTTCATTTCCGCTAATTTGCACGATCACATCATCAGGAAACTGCCAAAAATTGGTTTTTTCGACAAAATGAACATAGAAATTTATTCCATTATCCGATTCCACCAATATTTTGCCGTTATTTTCATCGATGTAGTCTTGAATTATGTCCCACGCATGTGAAGAATTAATTTCGATTTGAGTCGGTATCGATAAATTCATTCGGTAATTTTCTCCTCCGCCGAGATGAGCACAATTACCACTATTGCTATCACAAGTAGGCATTGACTCAATATTTTCATCGTTGGCAATAACTAATATTACCGCTTGAGTAAATAACCAAGGTGAGACAAATAATCCAACAAAGAAAACAACTTTGACCGGTAAAGATGCGTTTGACAAAGACATCCGCATGAAGTCAACTAGATGTTATATGTTAAAAAATAGAGTTTTGCAAATCTTACATCCGAGACCATTTTGAATCTTCGAACTTATAGATAATTGGAACTCCAGTAGGCACTTCTAACGATAACACCTCTTCTTTTGATAAATCTTCTAAGTGCATTATTATACTCCTTAACGAATTTCCATGAGCCGCAATGAGAATGTTTTTGCCAGAATCAAGTTTAGGTAAAATCTCAGATTTGAGGTATGGTAATGTTCTCTGAGCAGTGAGTTCTAGAGATTCCCCATTTGGCGGGGGTACATCATATGAACGACGCCAAATGTGTACCTGTTCAGCGCCGTATTTTTGTCTTGTCAAATCCTTATTTAGACCTTGAAGGTCACCATACATTCTTTCATTTAATTGCCAAGAAACATGTACTGGTAGAATATTTCCCTGACCATCTTCACCGTTAATTTGCGACCAGTTAATCATTTTCTCTTCATTTTCTGAAACATTTTTGACTCCATTTTCAGGAATAGGGTATTGGAAAACTGGAGTTTTACCACCATTATGTTGTGATAAAGCAAGCATTGCTGTCATCTGTGCACGAATAAGAGTTGAAACAAAAACCTCATCGATCGGAATATCAGCGATTTCTTGCCCACCTTTTACCGCTTCATCAATACCTTTCTTTGTCAGAGGAACATCGACCCAACCTGTGAAAAGTTTAGCAGCATTCCACATCGATTGGCCGTGGCGCATCAAAATGAGTAGTGACAAAGAGTTCCCCTGCACCTATGCAGAAGTCGAATGAACATCAATATAATGGATGATTAAACCATTTTTGGTAATAGCCATAGTATCAAAATTGGAATTATTCCCATTAATAAATCTCTAATAAATAATAGAATTAGTGTTTTTGAGTTAATATTGGCAATTCTATCAAATTCCTCTTGCATCTTTTTATCAACTAAATCTGAAGCCTTTTCTGCACCCGCACGAGCAACCTCAACCGCGGCACCATAAGCCAGACTTGACAAAAGTCCAGCTGGAGTTAATCGACGAGCAAGTAACGCTCTTGCCCCCCAAATTTTCAAACTTGATTTGGCAATTTTTCCACTCGTACCTTTGACTATCGATTGATTTTCGTTGGTTTTTTCACCGTCTTTCTTTCGGCCGAATCTTCTGAGCCAACTTCTTACTGTTAATCCAGTCTCAGCAACCTTCCTAAGTTTATTTACATCGTGCTTTTCTACAGCAACGAGCATTCTTCTAACTCTGGCAATTCGCAGCATGTCCAAAGCAATCCAAATGAATAAACACAAGAGTAGAATCGAACCTCCGATATTTGATACCTCGGACCATTCCTGCCATCCAATGGGGTCACTCCAAAATCGAACTAACAACACAAGAAGGGGTGGAATCATAAATGCTAATATTTCATTCAGTGCAAGTAATCCAAATCCCCGTATTGGAAGACTCTTCAACTGTTTTAACGCCCAACCTGTGTGTGGGGCTAATTTAGAAATCGCCTTACGAAAAGGGACTAGCAAAAATAGTACTCTCAGGATTAAAGGTAACCAGATAATTACTAGAACATAGGAATCCCATGGACCTGCAGGAGGAATCTCAGGGAACCCTATAGCTTTAGTCGACATGCCCTTCAAACCTCGCTATTACTGTAAGTCTTCAAACCTACTGTGAAAATGTTCCTAATTAATATGAAGTAGTAAGTTGTGGGAGTGTCATGGTCTTCACACATGATATGTCAGATTGGTTAAGTTTCAATATTGACCGAGATTGGTTAGAACAAAATATTTCATGGAGAGATTTTGAAACCGGTGTCAAACTTGGAAAGTTGAAGAGAGAAGAAAAAACCTCATTAGTTTTGTACGAAGCTAATTCCGAAGTCACTGTTGACGCCTTCATGCCACATATGCACCCAGGTGGAGAAGCTTATCTTGTCCTTGAAGGAGAGGTGTGGGATGAGGACGGCACTTATCCAACTGGCTCAATAGTTTGGATGAATCGAGTATCTTCTCATACCCCAAAAACACGCGGCAGAACTTTGATTCTAGTGCTTTGGCCTGAAGGTGTAAAAAGTGCTTAATCAGAAAGTTGTAATACTTCTAGAATAATAACATCGAGGAAAAATAAATGCAACATTCTCATTCAAGACTAGCAAAATTCTTTCATTGGAGTTTTATTGTATTATATCTCTATGGCATTTTTAAACAAGTTAATGAATTAGAAGAACTAGAAAATAAAGACTTACTTTTCTTCGAAATTATTTTTGCCAGTATTTTCCTAATCATTGTTATTTTACGATACTCTTACATGAGTCGTTTCAAGACTTTCTTAGGGGCGAAAGAACCAGTTCATGTCGTACACTATTATTTTGCTCGTTCAGTACACAAAGCGATGTATGCATGCTTCATTCTCTTACCACTGACTGGGCTAATGATTGCGGGATTGTATAGCAGAGGTTATACTGTAAACGCAACACCAGATGAAGAACAAACGATAATGGATGTAGTCCTAGATTTGCACGGTGCTGTTGCAGATCTAAGTTACCTGCTGATAATAATACATGTAGCAGCAGCAATTTATTCAAGAATAAAAGGTGAGGGAGTTTGGTCTTCAATGGTACCTGTTCTAAAAGAGAAGGGCCCTTCAAAAAATGAGTTAGTAGAGAAAGTTTCCAACTTTGAGAAAAGAATCTATGACAAGGTTGGGAGTATATTTTCCTCAGACAAAAAATAATCTAGCGGCTATTACAGTTATTTGCCACACCCACAGCCTTGAATTTGGCAAGAATCATCCACTGGTTTAACTACCGGTTTTTCTACAACTTTAGCTTTAGGTCGAACTTTTACTGTTCTAGGAGAACTTGGAGATCTGGTCTTCCTTTGATTTCTCGCCGTACGATGGTTCATGAATAATGGTCTGAGCGGTTATTTAATAATCTTATTTCTAAGTTAGTAAGCAGAATTAATTAATTTCTTACTAACAACACCCATATTCTCTCGGTGGTGCCGAAACGAACGATACTTTATCCACATTAGGAGTATTTTGGAGTTGTTCAATAACAGTCCTAAAACTTGAGGCTTTACCCAATGCCTGCATTATATCTACACATGAATGACTATGCTTTAGACAGCTATGACTGTATGAGGATATGTCAAGTTGATTAGAATGCCTAATCTCAAGAATTTTACTTTCAATTCCGTGCTGGTAATAAATAATCAAATTTCCCTCAACTAATTCATCATCACTCATCTCTTCCAGTTCACCTCTTTTTTTCAAATCAGAGAAATACAAGGCTGCATCTCTTAAGAATCTACTACGATTTTGATAACCAGAATCAATAATCAAATCCTCCAAAATATTGGCAAAGTCTCTGTCGGCACTAAATGATATAATTTGGCTCATAACAACTCGATTTGATACCCACTAATAATAATTTCCAATTACCTAATTATTAACTTATATTAAATAGTTAATAGTAAACGCCCCGGCATGAAGAGTAATTGGCATAGAGCTATATTGGCAAGTTTATTGATGATTTTTTCAGGCTTAGCAGGCTGTTTAGAAGCAGATTCAATAATCGAAGAGTCATCCGAGGATAATAATTCAGATATTAACTCAGACACGGGAAATAATACCACAAATCAAACTGTAATCCCTGATTATGGCGATATAATGGTATCTACATACCACGTTGCCCAACTTGTTTCAGCAATAGTCGGACCTACCGCAAATGTGGAGATGATTAGCACATCAAACATTCCGGTTCACGATTACAGCCCCACACTTAGAGATACTGTAAGGCTCTCTAATAGTGATGTCTTTTTCTATCACGGATTGAATCTAGAGCCGTGGGTTGCTGATACGTTGTCAACTCTAGGTGATGATGCGCCCCCTGCTTATGAAATTCACACCATGCCAACCGGAGAAATAACTCCTGATTTCGAATCACTACTTGTTAGCGACCTCTGTAAGCAACTTAACGAGGGTGAAAGAGAATCTAACACCCTAAAAAGTTACGAGAGTCAAGCAGCAGAACTAGAAATTCATTTGGAAAGAGGAGTACAAATTTTAACTTTCCCTCCTGCTGATACCAGTTATGAAGGTCATGACCACGATGAAGATGACCATGATGAGCACGATGAGCACGATAACCACTCTGGTGATGGACATGATGACCATGACGAACATGCTCATGCAGAGGCAGAAAAGGTAATCCAAAACCCCGCAGGTTGTCCTGAGGATACTGAAATTTTCATAGTACACCTTGAGGAAGGCGAACATATAGTTGAATTCGAGACAGATTCACCTAATGTGACCAGTTTCGAAGTTGCAGCTCTCCCAATGCTAGGAGGACACGCTCATCACGATCATCATGGGCATGGCGACCACAGCGGTGATGGACATGATGACCATGATGATGATGACCATGACGAACATGCTGGACATGATGACCATGGTGAGGAGCAGCATGGTCTTGCAATACTATTCCCTGACAATACAACCGCAGTTTACGAAACTGAGCATGACATGTTGCCAGAAAATGCGACCGGATGGAATCTAACTACCACAGTAATGGATACCAATAATATTACTTACAACAGCACAGTTTACGAATGCTGCGGTAACTTCATTACTGAAATAGGTGGATTTGAAGCACCATCAGACTCTTCTTGGTATTGGGCAATATACGTGTGGAATGAAACCAGTGATTCCTGGAGCATGAGTAACACAGGAATTGACAGTATAATTATCGAAGATGCAAAACACATTGCTTTTGCACCATCGACTGCTGATGTGTCTCTAATCCCAATTGAAGAAGAACACCATGATGAACACGGGGAGGATGAGCCATTCTGTCACAACATTGAAACTCATGAAAACACTGAACACACAAATAGAACTGATTGTGAGGCTGCCGGCCATTTGTGGATGGAAGGTGAACCGAATGATGGTACTACCGGATTCCTAACTATACATGTTGAGAATGAAGGCGACTATGGATTTGCTTTACCATCTCACATTACAGCGCAAATCCTAGTGGGCGAAGGTGGGCATGATGAC
>CEWG01024677.1_pt1 | contig 14121 bp, 12 predicted proteins | sample 361411 | NCBI WGS metagenome assembly CEWG01 (sample SAMEA2622173, study PRJEB7988) | marine metagenome | biome: marine biome (ENVO:00000447); feature: surface water layer (ENVO:00002042); material: "saline water (ENVO:00002010), including plankton (ENVO:xxxxxxxx)" | depth 5 m | reverse complement strand
TCTTTTTCTAAACCATATTTTTGTAAAAAAGCAAAAACACTAGCAGAGTCAAAGTCATATTGATGTTTTGTAGGTTCATGTGGTTTAGGTTCTATCAAAAGCGAACCTTTAAATCCTATTTTATGTTTGTGCTCTACTACTAAATTTAAAAATCTTCCAAGCTGGTCGAGTTCTTGCTTCATATCAGTATTGAGAATTGTTTCATAACCCTCTCTACCTCCCCAAAGAACATAATTCTGTCCACCAAGAAATTTTGTATTTTCAATACACATCTTGACTTGAGCTGCAGCATACTGAAAAACATCTGGATCAGGGTTTGTTGCTGCTCCCGACATATATCTGCGATGACTAAAAAGATTTGCAGTTCCCCATAGCAACTTAACCTTAGATGTTTCTAATTTTCTAGAAATTTCATCGACAATAGTTTTTTGAATTTTTTCGGTTTCAGAAAAATTTTTACCCTCTGGTGCTACATCAACATCATGAAAACAAAAAAAAGGAATGCCTAATTTTTCAAAAAAACTAAATGCATTATTAAGTTTATTTTTAGCTTGTTCTACGGGATCACCTGCTTCCATCCATGGTCGGAGAAAGGTCTGACCTCCAAATGGGTCGCTGCCTGGCCAGTTAAAGCTATGCCAATAACAGGCAGCCATTCTTAAGTGTTCTTCTAAAGTCTTTCCTAAAATTTTTTTATCAGCTTCATAGTATTTAAAAGATAAAGGGTTATTAGAGTCTTTTCCTTCATATTTTATGTTTGGAATATTTTGAAAGTAGTCTGTCATAATTTAGTCATAATAGAACATAGGAGCTTTTTTGAAACCTTCCCATGCGTCTGGATCATGACCAGTGACTATAATTGCTTTTTTTTCTTTAGCAATTTTTTTTAATTTTTTAACAGAGTCGACAACATCTACGGCAGAGCAAACCAATCCAGGTAAAGTTAAATTATTCCAGTGATCCATAGTGTAAGCAGCATCAATAGTTAATAATACATAGCCTGTATTTGGTAGGTTAACTAAGAAGGATTGATGACCAGGAGCGTGACCAGGTGTAAAAATTAAAATAATTGAACCGTCACCAAAAAGATCATAAAAATCATCATTTTTATGATCTAAAAATTTCCAATTAATATTAGGTTTGTCAAAATCTTTTCTAATATAAGCAGGTTTAGAGAACCAATCAGGGTTAAAGGCATAGTCATATTCCCTTTGTTGAACTAAATGAGTTGCATTAGGAAACCTTCCCACTCCACCAGAGTGATCAAGATGCAAATGTGAGTGTAAAACATATTTGACTCCGGCAGGATCAACGCCAATATTATTTAGTTGGTCAATACAATTTTCTTTTTTTCCCATTACAGGCTCATAAGCTGCAACTACAGAACCCCAATGTGCATGCATATCCTCGCTTACTTCTTTTGCATTACCTCCATCAATTACAACATCTCCCTTAGGGTGCCTGATTAAAAACCAAGGTACAGGGATTTCAAACTCTTCATTAGATTGATTCATTTTAATATATTTCATTTTGGTTTTTAGGGTTCCAGTTTGAAACATGTAAAGTCTTATTTCCGATGAAGTGTTTGTAAGATTATTATACTCAGCTTTTGATTGAGCTATTGCCTCTTTAATTGAGTAATCTTCTCTTATTTCTTTTTTTTTATTTTGTATAATATCTTCAAATTTATCTAAATCTGATTTCTTATAATCTGTAGTTGGGTTTTTTTTCATTTACTTAATTTCTATCTCAATAAATTTATAGGGGAAATTATTATTATTCAAAACATTATGGTTAACGCCTTTAGATCTAAAATAAGAATTTCCTTTTTGTAAACTTGAAATTGCAACCTCACCGTCATGGTTAATAATTTTTAATTCTCCATCTAGCATGGGAACAACGACATAGTCATATTCATGAACATGCTGTCCAGTTTCATCGCCAATTTCAAAAGACCATTCAGTGACTCTGGTCTTATCGTTATCAATCATAACGTTGGCTTTTGCCATCTTGTTAAATATTTCTACAAGGAACGCTCTCAGCTTTTTCAGCTTTAAGAGCCTCTGCAGCCTTTGTTGCCTCCACTTCAGATTCATAGACCATATCAGGGAAAAGGATAAATGGTTTTGCTCTATCTGCGCTCAACTGGCCAACACACCATATTTTTCCAGGGTCAACACACATAACCATATATGTTCCTGGAATTGGTCCGTAATGTCTATTATTCAGAGCAAAAAGGCATTCCGCCATGTCATTCAATTTATCAACATCAAGGTTTTGAAGTGCTTTTTTTTCTAGTTCGTTAATTGGTGTATCAAGAGCGCCAAGAGTTTCTTTACCCCATGGAATTTCCTGCATATTTTCTTTTTTCATTTATGGTAAGGGTCCGTCCTTTAGGAAACCTTTAAGAGTATTTTCCATAATTTTAGAAACGTTATTGTTATAATTATTATGAGATAAACTTCCACACCAAGCTAAGGAACCTGGGGCAAACATAGCTCCATTATTAGGAGTTTTATAATAAATCATATCTGCTCTAACCATTGGGTTTTCATGACCTCCACCATAATAACCTCTGACAGCAAAGTGAATTTCTTCGTTAACCTGAAGCATCATATTAGAATGATCTTGGGACCTAGCTAGGTAAAATGCATTATGTGGTGTTCCAAACTCTAAATCGTATCGGTCAAGCTCTAATCCAGCCGCTCCACCTCCTACTAGACCAAAATCACCTATAACTTCATCTGCTCCGATACCATCAAAGATCCATGAGCACTCTGGCTTAAAACTGTCTTCTTCTCTTTTATAATAAGACGAGACATCAAAGCCGTATGAGGTAAAGGTTAAGCCACAAACTTTGGAAGGTATTCTTCCTCTAGCTCTCCACATACCCCCAAACTTTCCATCAAAGGCATTATTGTATTCACCAGGATTAGAGGTCCATGCTCTGGTACCAGCTTCACCCTTTCTGACTTCAGTAATGTTTGAATTATCAGGGTGATATTCACTAATCCAATAAAAACCATCTGAACCTAAATAGAAACATCTGCCACCCTGCATTTGATATGATTCAAGAGCATCCATATATTTTTCTGATGAATATTCAGGATGACTTCCTGTTAGTACAACTCTGTATCTATTCAAAAGATTTACACCTTCGTGCTCTAAATCTTCATCTGTCATAACGTCAAAATCAAAACCTTTTTCTTCTAACCAATCTGTTAAATGAAGATCGGCATTTAATTGCCAAAGAGAGGGAGAGAGCCAATGTCTATATTTTGGCCTCATATTTAGAATAGGCCTTAGTCTCGAAGAAATAGAAACACCATGTCCATCGGAGTGAAGAGAATAAGTAGATAATCCATATTCCCTATGTTCATTTAAATATAAATCAGAGGGGTTTAGCACAGGTACTTTACCTGCTAACAATTGAGCTACAACTGAATTGGTACCTAAGTTATCATTTGAATATGCCATGTAACTATTAGTAGGTAGTAAAAATAATATTTTTGAGGTAGCTTTTCCTTTTGGAGGTTTTACACAAAAAGGAATGTAGTCTTCAAATTCTGACTCCTCTCTACCATCAACTCTTAACCTTGCAGCATATACTCCGCTTTTTAAACTTTCAGGAACGTTTAAAGTAAAATCTACATCCCATCGAGCATCATCAATATCATCGTCATGAAAATGAATAGCTCCATATTCATCAGGTTTATGATGAAAAACCATTTCATTTGCAGTCCAGTTGTGACCTGTCATACCTCTATTGGGCATATTGATTATAAAACCGTGGTGATTATTGGGAGAAGTATCAACTATTTTAGTGGAAGAAATACTTTTGCCAATATTAGCATGAAAATCCCATGCTGCTACTACGGTAGACCTAATATGAGTATTGCACTCATCATAACTTGAGGCTAGAGACTCAATTTCTGCTTTCGAAAGAGCGACATTAGACAATCTTGGTCTATCGATTTTACCATTAAATGTTCTAGTTTGCTCAGGTAATTCAACAGGCTCTAAAACTTCTTTGAAATGCCCTCCTGATATTTTTCTCCCAGATCTATTGTGTAATGAAGTAGCTGCTATTAAAACGGGAGAGTCATTTGGGGCAGGAATAACTGAACTTGTAGTCTCAATAACAGCTGATGTCTCCTCAATAGGGTTTAATATAGCCATGCCTAGTCCACCATTTGTTGAAGTCACCCTTGGTTCTTGGTGGAGCGTTAACCTTCTAGATTTTGCATCAAAAGTAGCGATAACAAGGTACCAAACTTTTCTCAAAAGTTTTTTCTCTGATGAAATGGTTGTTACTTGGGAGCCATCCCCAATCTCAACTGATAGGCAGCCGCTGTCATCGACAAAAAGGCCAAAACCTTTTTTATCTTGTTCATTAAATTTTGTTAGTATTCCTTGTCTGCCCTTGTCTGGTGTGGTTGGGAAGATGTAAGCTTGCATAGTAAAGCTTTCAATATTTAAATTATCGTGCTGAGGAACAACAATATAGGAGCCCCCATGTATTCTTTGATTTTTACCTTGATAAGATCCATTACAAGAGGCGCTTATCTCTTCCTCTTTATATCCAGGTCCTTCAGGATTAGTGTCTCCATGAATTAGTCTTACAAGCTGGACATCAAATTTATCATCATTCTCTGCATTGATATAAAATTTTACTTCTTCACCCGGATGGGCTGAGTATTTATCACTGTATCCTGTTATCTTTAACATTCTTATTCCCCGCTGTACTCCTCTAATAGTCTATTAATTCTTTTTAAAAAAATAGCATGCTCACATGCTTCCTCTGACGAATAGGAGTCTTCTGTAATTTCAACTGGCTCTCCTCTCACTCCAGTAGTAATGCCAATTCTGTAATCTTCATGAAGCTTTAAGCAAATAGTTACGAAACCATTTTCTTTGCTCCCTCTTCTTAATTTGTCTAAAAGTGTTTGAAGGTCTTGACTGTGCTGAATCACACCATGGTCTTTGGTAGCAGCTCTTCCAACTGGTGTCGCTCTATGCTCCTCAATTAGAGACTTTAATTTTTGGGGATCTCTTAACATAGGTAAAATATATTTTTTCGTTATGAAGTCATCAGTGTGCTTATGACCTTTATTAAGCTGCACGTTAGAAGGTTGTTTATAACTAAAGTCTGACATTATTTTATTGTAGTTCCTCTTATCTCCTCACACAGTTTTTCGTTCCAGTATTTGAAACAGAATACGAAAAAAGATCCAATAAATAAAGGTTTTTCTAGTTTTCTGATATTCATAACGCATAAACAGAAAGTATAACTGTTGCCACAGCCATACCTATTAATATGAGTGGCCATCCGTATCCTCCGCCCATCTTATCTATATAATTCCCTTTCTCCTCAACATCATCGGGTGCAGAATATTCATCCCCATTTAAAATTGGCTTTTTAGGGAGTGTTGATAGGTCAAGCTTATTGGCCATAAACCAAATTAAAAGCACGCCAGCAGCCCACCAAATAATTTGATATGCCCAAAGTGAAGGTATGCCCATAACCCATTTATCATAAGCCTGATCAGCACTACCAAAAATTAAATTTCCAAAAATTAATCCAGGGCCTATTGAGAAAAAAGCCCAAATTAGAAATAGAACATATGCTAAAGACTTAATTTTTTTTCTTGAAGGATGAATACCCATATGGTCATTCATGAAATCATGGAAGCTTTGTCGATGATCTTTGTCAATATCATTACTAGAAAAAGCAGAAGATAAAAAACAAACAATTACATTAAAAAACAAACCCCATAGTCCTGAATAAATTGTAAGAGGCCATCTTCCCCAAGGTAAAGCATTACCTGTTAATTTATGTCCAAAAGTTTCTGCTAAGATTACAAAAAACATACCTGTAATAAGTCCCAGAGTGGCTCCCGTTTTAGTAATCCAGGGAAACCAAATCATTCCTAAAAGAACAGGAAATAATTGAAATCCAAATGCTATTGCAAGACCTCCTAGTAGTATTAGTGAAGTCTCAAAAAATGTTGCTAGATAAAGTGCTGCAAGACAAATAAGTAACATTGCTAACCTAGCTACTAGTAATTCTCTTTTCCAAGATGGTTCTTTATCTATGTATGGTCTGTAAAGGTCTCTGGCCACCATGCTACCGGATGTCATTAAAAAAGCGGCAAGTGTTGATTGGAGGGCAGCGATTAAACTAATAGCTAAAAGGCCAACTAGAATTGGAGAAGCAACACTAAGACTTCCAATAAAATTAAATATGAGAGATGAAATATTATTTAAATCTAACTCTGGTAGTAATTGATTTAAAGTAAAGCCATTTAAATTTACTGAGGAATTAGCACCTAATAAATTAGCACCCACTCCTAATAAAGCTGCGAAAATAAACAAAAATATCCCAACAATAGCCCCAGATCCCCATATTTGGAAATAATAAAACGATTTAGGAGATTTAACACTATAGCTCCACATTGAAAAAGTTGGAGATAAAATTATACCCATATAAGAAAGTGTGAATGACAAAATCATCACTGCTGTCCAAGGCCCACCCGATGGGTTATTTTTTCCTATACCAGCAACCCACTGAATTACACCCGGGACATTGAAATATCCAGAGAGATCACCGCCTCCATATCCTTCTGTAGTACCCCAGGATCCAAAAGATATAAAGTTATTAGTTGTAGATAAATCATCAAAGAAGTTAAGACCACCTAAATAATAAAATGCTCCGAGGCCTATGGAGATAAATAAAATAAAAAATAACCACGATTGAAGAACTCCAATGCTAATCATTGGTTTAAAGCCTCCCGAAACAACATAAAATAAAACAACTGCTGTTAAGACCCACATTGCAGAGTCTCTACCTAACTCCCCTGCACTTATAAACTCCACCATGTTCCCTGTTGCTCCAATTATAATTCCTAAAAAAGGTACAGCAAAAAACAAAGCTATGATTAAGATTGTAATTCTAAGAGTATGACTTTTGTAATATTTAAAATACATCTCACCAGGCGTAATAAGATTATATTTTCGACTTAACATCCATTGCCGTTTAAAAAATAAAATGCTTCCCAGAGGAATAGTAATTACGATTGCAGCGGTTGCTAAGAAAGAATAGCCATCTGCATATATCAAAGATGGATAAGTAATAATTGTTATACCAGCAAATGTCGCTGCTGTAGCTGAAAAAAAGAAAACCCAAGAAGTAATATTTCTGTCAGCTAAGTAATAAGACTCTGGTGAGCTATTTTTTCTTAGAGTTCTAGCGCCCCAAAATAAACAAAAACTCCAGTAAATGACTAGAAAGAAAAAAAACCAATATAAATTAGCTAACATAGTAGAATGTTAAATTAAGAATTATATTCAGTTTTTTCCTTAATAATTCTTAATGCCTCTAATAGATAAACCCTAAAAAGCTCATGATTTTCACTCATAGGAAAATGACCAATATCTTTCATTTCGATATATACACCTCCTTTGATTTGTCTGGCAGTATCTTCTGTTGCTTCAGGAGGTGTTAAATAATCATAGTCACCTGTAAGCATGATAACAGGGCATTTATGACCATCAATGTTTTGAAGTTCATCCCTTAAATCATGATCCACGGAGTAAAAATGTAGATCTCCTTTAAAAGCTTCTGAGCCTTGCGTGTAGTAGTGCCAAGTAAGCCAACGATCCATATCAGGAGATTGTGGCGCCATCAAATCCCATACACCACTGCCACAAACTTGTGCTGCATTTGCATGAGGATGTCTCCACCAATCAATATAAAACCCAGGAGAATAATGTGCAGCCTCAACCGGAATAACTGCTTTAAATTTGTTTGGATATTTTAATGCAAGTTGAAGAGCAACATTTCCACCAAAGGAAGATCCCATAAATATTGGGTTATCTAAGTCTAGAGCCTTACAAAGCTCTAATATAAAGTTACAATAGTGTTCTGCTGTAAGCTTATATTCCTCTTTCCACCACTCTGTATTATGAGCAGGATCTGACTTTCCATGCCTTGGAAGATCGTAAGCTATAACTTGATAATTTTGAGTAATTTCATCATCCTCTAATAAACCCCTCCATTGATGATTATGACAACCAGCGGTGTGTTGACAAACGAGAGGAGTGCCTTTTCCATTTGAGAGGTAAAAAACTTTATATTGTTGTCCATCTACTTCGATAGTTACGTATCTGCCTATGGGATCATGGTGTTTAACTGCCATTAGAAAATCTCCTTACTTTTAAAAAACATTAAACTGGTACTCCTACTTTTCTTAGGAGTTCAAATTGAACAACAAAATTTCTGAGATTTTGCATCAAAATTAAATGGTTACCCTCTATTAATAGGTCTCTTCTAAAAGATGCTGCATAAATACCATGATACATTGGTCTAGGTACAGGTCTTGCAAATTCTCTCCAAGTTTTCTCCGATGCCCTAAGTGCAAAATCGTATGGGTCCAACCCTCCTGGATTAGTGTTAATGTTTTTAACTTTTCCATCATGCATTTCTATTATTACTTTTGCACTTCCCATATCGAACAGAAATGAGCAAGTGTAATATTTAGCCATAGCTTTAATTGTCTCGTCACTTTCTGTGAGATCTTTAAACTTCTTAGCCCAAGATTTTATATCTATACTCATATTTTATACCTTATTTCTTTTTTGGATTTTTTTTTGAATCTTCATCAAATCTCATATGCTTATCTTTTTTAGGATCCTCGTAGTCTCCTAAAATATTTCTGATATTGCTAGCTTCCCCTGGGGACATTCCAATTTCTTTTAACAAACTATCAAGAAAAGGTTGTTGTGCTCTATATCTTAAGGCCGAGTTAACTACATTGTCAGCGAGAGAACCTTTTTTGGAGTCTCCACCATAAGAGGATGAGGAACCCTCTGAGCCACTTCCATCACTTGAGGAAGCACCTCCTTGACTAAAGCCCGGAAGACCGTTCACATCAACAACTTTGATAGAGTCAATATTCTGCATAGGTTTAACCCACTCTCTAATAATACCCTCAATTTTTTCTGCTAATTTTAGTCTTAATGCACTTCTTCTACTTGCATCACTTCTAAGGTTTTCAGCCTCATTAAGTGCTTTTTTACCAGATGCTTCGATCTCATATCTGATCTTAGCAGCCATAGCAGCGAGTTTTTCTCTTTCAGCATTCTTACTGGCATCAATAACTCCCAAAGCTTTGGCTTTTTCTGCTTGTTCAATATCTCTGATTGAATTAACTTTTTCTTCTGCCTCAACAGCTTTTGCTCGAGCAACCTCTTCTTCCATTTTTGTTTTTAATACATTTTTAGATTTCTCAAGAACCTCTTGTTGTTTTTGCTTCTCTTCAATTTCAATTCTCTTAGCTTTTTCAATATCTAAGACTCTGGTCTCTTGCTCAGCAGCAATTTTAAAAGAGTCAACATTTTTTTGCTGAGCTGTTTTAGCATTTTTAATTTGCTCTTCTGCCATAATATAAGCTTCTTCTGACTCATATCTTTTTCTAGCTTCTTCTTTTGCTGTTTGAGCTTTTTCTTCTGCTAATTTGATATCAACAGATCTCTGCTTTTCTAAACGACTAAATTCAACATCTCGCTCTAACTCAAGAATTGATTTTTCTGTATCTACGTCTCTTTGTTTTATTTCTATGTCAGTTTGCTTTCTAAATTCATTTTGTTCTCTTCTTCTTTTTTCAATCTCTTGAATAAGCTTTGTTTCTTGAATGCTCTTTTCCATCTCAACAAAATCTTTTTTACCAATTCTTGCAATTTCAATATCTTTTTGGGAAGATATTTCAGCTAACTCAGACTCTTTTTCTTTTTCAGATTTTGTTTTTATAGTTTCAGTATTTTCGATAGCTCTTTGCTGTTCAATTTCTCGCTTTTGCTGATACTTAGAAAACTCTTCCTCTTTCTCAATCTCAAGGGTTTGTTTAATAGATTGAAGGTTTTTATTTCTAATACTTACTTCAGTATCTTTCTCAATATCATTTCTTTTTTTCTTTCTTGATTGAGTGAATTCTGTGATTTGTGTTAGTCCCTCAGCATCAAAAGTGTTAGATGGATCGAAGACATTTACTGGCGCTTGGTTTAATGAGGTCAAAGATACAGTCTCTAACTCTAATCCCGTATGTTTAATAGCCTCTTCAACATGAGCAGCAACTTTTTTAATATATTCTGATCTATTTTCCTGGATTTCATCAAGGCTCATTTTTGCGGCTACTACACCCAAGCCATCAACAAATCTTCCTTGTACTAACTCTTTTAAGCTATCAGGTTCAAGAGTTCTGTTTCCCAGTGTTTGAGCAGCTATGGAGACAGCTTCTTTATTAGGGGCTACCCTGACATAGAATTCAGCGGTAACTTCTGCTCTCATTCTGTTCATAGTAATAAAAGATTTATTTCCATTTCTTTGGACTTCAATGCTCAAGGTCTTCATTCCGACAGATGTAATATTGTGAACGATAGGCAATACGAATGCACCCCCACTGATCACAACTTGCTCACCGCCCATTCCAGTTCTAACAAATGCGACCTCTTTAGAGGATCTTCTATATAACCAATGAAGTAAGTAAACGATAATAGCTATAGCTAAAGCTATTAAAATAATAACCGCAATAATATCTGCTCCGCTTGTAATGTTCATACCTATATATCACCTCCTAGATTGATTTTTTTAAGCATTAGCCCTTGTGTCCTGTGTTGCTGCCTTATAGATAATCATTCCAAAGACAATTTTATTTAAAAAATCTGCAAGATTATAAATTATATTAACACTGTTTGGATCTATTCCTCCACCCAGATGCTCTATAAAATATCCCATTGGATATATGGCCCATCCAATTGTTAAAATTAATCTATTTGAAAAGAAAGCCATTTGGATATTTTCATTTCCGCACTTTGCATTAGCTCTTCCAGCTTCACCTACATAAAGCTCTCCTAGAACATAAAGCCATCCAACCAAGCCTACTATAAAACCAAGGGTTTTGCTCATATATCCAGCAGCACCTAGAAATTCTGCTACTATAAAAACTAATGTTCCAACTAAAAGCCTCCAAAACATACCTTGTTTTACTTTTACTACAGACATAAGCATTGCATAAAAAATTAACACCTGCAGAGGAAAGTTTAAAAACCAGTCAACATACCTAAGAATAGTCGGAGCCGTTCCACTGACGACCCATAAATTTTTAATGAAAAAGTAATGAATTGAAGACATAAGGCAGACGACAGCTATCATTGTCATTGGGGTGTGCCATCGAACGCTGACTTTACTTCTTTCAAAAAAGAAGAATAAGGTTGCTCCAATCATAGCAACCGAAATTAACCAAAAAGATCCTCCTACGATATCGTAGGGCAATAACATTTTATTCATTTACCTTACTTATTCCTCTGGTTTTAAATATATTATCTAAAACAGGGTTATTATAAGTTTTTGTTTCAGCAAATGAAACGAATATTCCCCTTGTCTTATATATATACTTAAAAAAACTGTTGATCATATTTGCTCTCTTATATGAGGGGCTCGCGAGTAAAGAGCTACTAATGGAAGAATCAATAGACCAAAAATAAATTGTTGACCCTCAAAACTCAGACCAAGGCCCGCAAGAAAAGTACTGATAACCTGTAATGCCAAACACCCAATGACAGTATACCCATATCCTCCGTACCCTCCTAATAATGAGGTGCCTCCAACTGCTACTGCAGCGACAGTTAAAAATAAATATTGATCACCAACGCCTATGAAACCTCCACCACTCCAACCCAGAAGCATTGCTCCGGTAGCTGCTGATGTAAATCCGCTAATTACATATACTCCGACCCAGTATAGTCTCTCAGATATTGATAATCTATCAGCTGAAAGTCTTTTACCACCTACAGCATATAAATTTCTTCCCCATTTTGTATGTCTCATGCCAACAATTAATACAATAGATGCAAGGATCCAAATTAATATAACTGGTGGAATTGGTAGACCAAAAAATTTTCCATTTAAGGATGCTAGATTTTTTAACCAATCCGGTACAACACCAAAAACTGTACCACCTGTTACAGTTGGAAGAGAAACTAAAATTTGAATACCTCCAACACACATGAAACCCACACCTAACGTGACAATAAGAGACTGTCCCTGTAGGTTAAAGCTTATTAGTCCATTAAACAAACCCACAAGAATTCCAAAAACTAAGATTACTATGAAAGCTAACCAAGGTGGTACTCCTAGAGAAATCATTGACATTAGACCTAAGTTTGAAGAACCGATCAAAAAAGGAATGGAAAGATCAAGACCGCCTAACATCACTACCAGTGTTTGTCCAATCGTTGCAAGTCCTAAGAAGGATGCAAAGACAAGCATTGATTTTATATTTTGAATAGATAAAAAACCGTCAATTGAAACTGATCCTATAATAAAAAGACCTATGAGCACTGACACACCAATAATAACACTTCTGTTGATATTTAGAAATTTATAAGCAACAAAGGCTAGTATTAAAAATCCTAAAAATATTATTGCTGATACAACAGTTCTTCCAGAAAAGAAACCCGGAACTAAGAAACACAGTAATATAAACAATGCTAACAAAAGAAGAAATCCTGTAACCGCAATCCAGTTTTTAGAGATTAGCTCCCAAAATAAACTTCTTTTAGAAGACTCTTCAATTTCATTATTTTGTGCAGGTGCATCTTTACTTTCGATTAATTTATATGACCACTTAATTGAGAAATGGTGCCAACCCCATAAAACTAAAGCTGTTACCGCTACTGAATAAAAAGCTACTTGTATCCAGTCAGTCCTATCAACATATCCTAATACTGCTGTTCCAATACCTGCAGCTACAGCAAAAAAAATGCCCAAACCTTTAGAAAAATTAAATGTTCTTTTTTCCATATTTACTAGTTAGTCCTATCCTCTGTGAGACCGCCCCACTTTTCAAGACCTTCTTGAGATTTTAGCTTCACTTTATAAACACTAAATGCTTGCCATACCAAGGGTGCGGATAAAATACCTACAGAGGTAATTAAAAGCATTTTCCAAAATGGATAACCAACACCATAAAATAAAGCTGACCAAGTCAGTGCAGCTATACTTAATAAAGGTATATATGGCTTGAACCTTTTATAAGTAACTTTTCCTTGCAACGTTAAGTAGGTAAAGAATTGGAATACAAAAATTGCAAATATAATTAAACTTGTTTCCTTTAGGAAAGTAATATTTTGTCCAAGGAACTCTCCTCTTATAGGTCTGCTGTATTCTACAGAAGAAGTGTCGCCAATATTAAGTTCAGTAATTATAGGATTAAAATACCTTGAACCATCATCTGAAATAATTGTGCCTGAGGGTGAGGCAAGGAAATAAACTCCTAAAATTGCCAAAATTCCCAAGAATACTATAAATATATTATTTAAATTAATCTGAGAAAATAGAGTTGGAGCCGTGAGAAGAAATAATAAAAGACATATTAGAATGACTGCATATCCATCTATACCAAAGAAACTCTGTCTATTGGCCTCAACTCCATAATATGCCACTCCAGCAAATACAATTAATGAAACAACTATTGCAAAAAGGACCAAGGTTTGGGTTTTTATTTCTTTTCTAAACTTTGGCATAGCAATTATTACAATAGCAGAGGTAAAGAATACTATCCCGGCAAGAGTTGCTATTGCATATGCTATACCCACTAAAAAGCTTGAGGATGTAAAGTCAGGTAATCCAGAGCCAACTCTTAAATAGTCTGACGCAAAGTACTGGGGAGCATAATTTAAAATATATTGTAAATTGGATCCCAGATCTTGATTAACAAAGTTAACTGCTCTGGTGCCACTAAACACACATCCAAAAAATATTACAAGAGATGCAATTATAAACGAAACAGTTGGTGCATCTCTATGTTTTACTAAAAGGTAAATGAGGTAAATTAAAGAAGCAATGCCTATGGCAATAAATAACCATACTGTTGAGTTACCACCCTCTGCACATGCCTTACCCGTTATTAAACAATCACTACCTGACTCTAGTGCTTTCTCAAAAATTTCTGCATCTTTTGACTTTCCTCCAAATCCACCAACTGTTCCTCGGGTAACTTGGTCAAATTTCATGTGTATTTGCACAGCAGCAGCACTTAACATGCCTATTATAAAAAAGACAAA
>CEWG01021325.1_pt1 | contig 14134 bp, 7 predicted proteins | sample 361411 | NCBI WGS metagenome assembly CEWG01 (sample SAMEA2622173, study PRJEB7988) | marine metagenome | biome: marine biome (ENVO:00000447); feature: surface water layer (ENVO:00002042); material: "saline water (ENVO:00002010), including plankton (ENVO:xxxxxxxx)" | depth 5 m | reverse complement strand
AAAAAGAGAACATTAATAGTTGGTTGTTGAATAACAGATACGCAGTACAATATGATGGAGGGAAAAAAGAAGAATTCTCAACACTACCTTATAATAGTGGCTTACTAACTCCAATGAATCCCAGATTAGATAAAGTAGTAACTGCTTCAGTAATTAGATTTGATGAAGTACCGCTAAATGATGATGTAGCAATTGATAATGTTCCAATATATGACGAAGATAACGAACGTTGTTATATCATTAGTTAAAATGTAATAAATAAAAAAAATACTCGATAAATTATGTATATAAATGAGCAACAGAAACATTCATATCATCTCTAGTTTTAATTAAATAATCAATAACTTTTTTATTAACTATAAATGGAGTTTCATACTGAATATCGAGCTTACATATACTAAATGGTGTATTAAATTTATTATCTTCATTTTTATCCATTAATCTAATAAGATTTATATTACTAATAATACATTCTAAAGATCTTCTTAGATTTCTAACTCCATCTTCACCTTCACTTTTACCAATAATGTAATTAATCATTTCATCCGTAAAAATTAGTTCTTCATTAGAAAAATTAAAATCTCTAAGAATTTCAGGAATTAAAAATTCTTTAGATATAGAAATTTTATCTTTATTCTTATAGGAATCTGTATTAATACGAATCATTCTATCTCTTAGAATTCTATTGATACGCATATCATCATTATATGTAAAAATTATAAGTGCTTTAGATAAGTTAAGAGGAATATCATAGAAATATTTATCGAAGAAAGCATCATTTTGAGTACTATCAGTCAAATGAATAAGTGTATTAATAATTTCTTCCCCTCTAGAACTATCGCTAACTTTATCAAGTTCATCAAAATATATTATAGGATTCATACATTGAGCTTTCATAAGAGAATCTACAATTTTACCATGAATTGCACCTTCATAAGTGAAAGAGTGTCCAGTTAAATAAGAACTATCATTTATTCCTCCAAGTGGAATAAAAACAAATGGAAGATTAAGTGCTTTACATAGACCTTCTTTAATTAATCTAGTTTTACCACAACCAGGACTACCATGAATACCAATAACATTACCTTTCAATTCTGGATTACTAATCCATTGACCTATAATACGAATAATTTGTTCTTTAGATTTTTCATGACCATAAACATTTTTATTAAGGATATTATAAGAATTTAGTAAAAAATTAGAAACATCTTTAGGTTTTTTAGGAATATTTAGTTTTTTATAAATACCACAAGGAATTTTACATAAATTTTCAACATAATTAAGAATCTTAAAGTATTCACCACTTCTTTCATTCATAGAACTCAGATGATTAAGTTTTTTAAGAGCAATTGCTTTTAGATTATCATCAATTTTAGAATTTATAATTTTAAATCGCAGTGGAATTTTTTCTTTATTAAGTTCAATAGTTTTCTTTTCAAATTTGTTAATTTTATTTTTATTTTTAATAGAAGAGTTTAGAAAATAATCTGCTTCATCTTCATTATAGTTTGAAAAATTAGGATTTTTTTCTATATATTTTTTACTTTTTTGTATTTTATTATGCATATTTTCAAAATCTTCATCTTCATCTTCTAGTAATTCGTTTTCACCAAACGGCGTACTAAATATATTATTTAAATCATTACTTCTTTTTTTATTGTTGAACATAATAATAGTATTATTATCAAATATACTTTCAAATTTTCTCTTTAAACTATTAATATCTTCTTCATTTTCTTCATCATTATCGTCTTCATTTTCTTCATCATTATCTTCATCATTATCTTCATCATTTTCTTCATCATCTTCTTCATCATTTTCTTCATCTTTAATAGTAATATCTTCAATAATTACACCAATATCTTCTTCTTCTGGTTCATCATCATCATTACCATTATTAACTTTACATATGTCTAGATTTTGATTTTTCTTTTTAATCTTAGTTTTTTTATTAGTCTTCTTTCTTTTTTGGCTTCTAGTGTTTGGTTTAGAATCATTATTTTCCATAATTCAATTTTCTTATTAAGTATAATTATAAAATTTTAATAATTAAATTTTAAATAAATTATTTAATAAATATATTTTAGAAATATAAAATGGCAACTATTGTAAATGTAACTGCTACTTTAGAAAATTTAAATATGTCTGGAACAATAGATGGTACATCAACTACTTTTTCATCAGCAACCTCAGGTGCTATACCATATGATAATGTTGGATTATATCAGTTAATAAATCAAATGATTAGCGATTTATCATCTATTAAAGCAACTATAAAAACAAATGAGAAAAATTTAATTAAAGATTTAGCAATTGAACCAGATGATGATAGTGATGTAACATTAACTAATTCAGTGGGAACAGCTACACATGAATCATCAATAACTGAACATAAATCTAGAAATCGTTTAGTAGATGGAGCATTAAAACCTGCTATATTTGAATCTGGTAGTGCATCATATAGATACGCAGAAGATGGAATATTCACATTATTAGCAGGAATTTCATATGAAATTATGAAATTAAAGAATGGACACAATGGTGCTAATAATGGAGCTTCTGCTGGATATTCGGGTCTAGTAGCTATACCTGTAAGTACTGACACTGTATAGATTATTTTGATATTAATATTATTTTTCTAAAATTTTTATATTTTTTAAATAAAAATTTGAAAACATATTTAGAATTATTTTAATAAAATAAAATAATATTAGATTAATAAAATGTCCATTTATAAAGAATTATCATATAATCAAGATGTAGATACTATTTCAGGAATACAATTTTCAATAATGAGTGGTGAAGAAATCAAGAACAGAAGTGTAGCAGAGATTGTATCAACTGATACATTTGCTGGTAATGATCCAATTATAGGTGGTTTATTTGACCCACGAATGGGTGTAATAGATCATAATAAAGTATGTCAAACTTGTGAGCAGAAAAATACATTTTGTCCAGGCCATTTCGGTCATATTGAATTAGCGAAGCCCTTATTTTATATCCAATTTTTTGATACTGTAAAAAAGTTAATGAAATGTATTTGTTTTAAATGTTCAAAATTACTAATTGACCAAAATCATCCAGACTTAGTTAAAATTTTAAATAAGAAAATATCTAGACAGAAAAAGTTTGATACAATTTACAAAATATGTTCAAAGAATAAGATAAAAAGATGTGGTAAAGATAGCGATAATAATGGTTGTGGAGCAAAGCAACCAGATAAAATTACAAAAGATACTCATGTTGGTCGTATAACTTTAGAATGGAAAAAAGAAGAAGGAGAAGAAAATGAAACAATGATATATTATGCTGAAGACATTTATCGTATATTTTCTAGAATTACAGATGAAGAATCAAATATTCTAGGATTTCCACGAAATATTAATAAACCAGAGAATTTAATTTGTACAGTATTTCCAGTACCTCCTCCAGCAGTTCGTCCATCTGTTAGAAATGATACTGGACAGCGTTGTGAAGATGATTTAACTCATAAACTATGTGATATTGTTAAAACGAATAATACTTTAAAAACTAAGATAGAAAAAGGAGTGAATAAAGAACAAATTGATTACTGGACAGTACTATTACAGTATCATCTTTCTACATTTATTGATAATAAAATACCGGGAATTCCACAAGCTAAACAAAGAACTGGGCGTCCATTACGCTCAATTAGTGAAAGACTTAAATCTAAAGAAGGTAGAATTAGAGGAAATTTAATGGGAAAACGTGTTGATTTTTCAGCAAGAAGTGTAATCACACCAGACCCTTGTATTAGTATTAATCAACTTGGTGTTCCTATTAAAATTGCTATGAATCTAACATATCCAGAAAAAGTTAATAAATATAATAGAGTAAAATTACTTAAATTGATAAAAAATGGTCCAGATAATTATCCAGGTGCTAAATACATAAGAAAAGCAAATCAAGATTATAGAACTATTCGTCTTAAAAATTTAGATATTGATACTATTACAGTAGATGATAATGATATAGTTGATAGACATATGATGGATGGAGATTTCATATTATTTAATAGGCAACCATCACTACACAAAATGTCTATGATGAGTCATGAAGTTAAAGTTATGCCATATGATACATTCCGTCTAAATCCAGCAGTAACTCCAAGTTATAATGCTGATTATGATGGAGATGAGATGAATTTACATTTACCTCAATCAGTTCAAACAGAGAATGAATTAAGAATGTTATCAAATGTTACAAGTCAAATTATAAGTCCTCGTGAAAGTAAGCCAATTATATCTGTAGTTCAAGATGTTACATTAGGGTTATACAGAATTACAAAAGAAAATTCAATGTTAACTGAGAAACAAGTATTTAATTTATTAATGACTAATAATAAATTTAATGGAATAGTTCCAAATCCTATATATGTTGATGAAAAAATAAAGAAATGGAATGGTCGTCAAATATTATCAGAAATATTACCAAGTAATCTAAATGTTATAAATCAAAATAATCAATATGATGAAGATAAAAGTGGAAATGATAAAGATAATCTTATAGTTATAGAAAATGGCAATATTAAACAAGGAATATTTGATAAAAAAATCTATCAAGATAGAACAAATGGATTAGTTCATATATTATTTAATGATAATGGACAAGAAGAAGCACGACATTTATTTGATAATACTCAAAAATTAATATGTAATTGGTTAGTTTATAGTGGATTTAGTGTAGGTATAAGTGATTTAGTTATTTCAAAAGATATAGACACTGAAATGAAAGATGTGATTAATGATATGAAAAAGAATGTATATGATATTATTCGTAAAGTTCATGAAAATAGTTATGAAAATAATTCATTTGATAGTAATAAACAGAATTTTGAAAATGAAGTTAATAAATTATTGAATGATGCTCGTAATAAAGTTGGTAAGATAGCATTGAAAAATATTACTGATGATAATAGAATGGTTAATATGATTAAGTCCAAGTCAAAAGGTAATCCCGTTAATATAGCACAGATGTTATCAACCCTTGGACAACAAAATGTAGATGGTAAAAGAATACCAGATGGTTATAATGATAGAAGTCTTCCTCATTATACAAAATATGATGATGGTCCAGAGAGTAGAGGATTTGTAGAGAATTCATTTATAAATGGATTAACACCACAAGAATTCTATTTTCATGCTATGGGAGGTCGTGAAGGTCTCATAGATACGGCTGTAAAAACTAGTGAAACTGGATATATCCAAAGAAAATTAATTAAATCAATGGAAGATTGTAAAATTAATTATGATTTAACAGTTAGAAATGCTACTGGTTCTATAATTCAATTTTTGTATGGTGAAGATGGTATGAGTGCTACAAAATTAGAAAATCAAAGTCTAAAATTTATAAATATGGATAAAGTACAATTAGAAGATCATTATCTATTTAGAGAAGATGATATAATTAAGAATATATTCCGTAAAAATATATTTGATAAACTAACAAAAGATACTAAATGGGTAGGTAGATGTTTAGAATATTACAAATCAGTAATAGATGACAGAGAATATTTAATAACAAAAGTATTTAATAATAAAAATGATACAAGATTACTATATCCTATTTCAATAAAACGTATAATAACAAATGCGAAAAATTTATTCCATACAAAAAAAACTAGAACTGATTTACATCCAGATGATATACTTAATATAATTGATAGTTTGACTGATGAATTATATTTAAATGAAAATAATAAAGGTAATAAATTGCTTAATATAATACTAAAAATGTCATTATCTCCAAAGGATATTATATTGAATCATAGACTAAATAAATTATCTCTAGAATATGTTGTAAATGAAATTAAAAAGAAATTTATGGAAAGTATTGCTCATCCGAGTGAAATGGTAGGAGTAGTTGCCGCACAATCAATTGGAGAACCTTGTACTCAAATTACACTTAACAGCGTAGAGTATAATACTCCTATATTATTAGATATTAATGGTAAATTTCAAAAAGTTAAAATAGGAGAATATATCGATAATAGAATAAAAAAATCTAAAGAAGAGAATATCGAAAATCATCCAAATGATACTACATTGGAATATATTAGAGATGATAAAGTAAAAATTCTTGCTCCAACAGAAGATGGAAATATGATATGGGACAATGTCAAAGCAATAACAAAGCATCCAGTTATTAATGAAGATGGTTCATCAACATTATTAAAAGTGACAACATTATCAGGAAGAACTTTAATTGCTACAAAAGCAAAAGGTTTTATGAAAAGAGTAAATAATAAAATAGTAGGAGTAACAGGAGATGAATTAAAACTAGGAGATTATATACCAATATCAAATGTTCTTAAAATTAATGAAGAAAATACAATAAATAATTGGAATATTACAGAATATTTACCTAAGAATCAATATTTATATAAAAGTGAGGTTAATAAGGCATTGGAACTATATGAGGCTAAAAAAACAATTAAATATCCTTGGTGGAAACCAAATAAAGGAAAAACATTTGAACTACCATATTCACGAAGTGATGGTTTTATAGAAGCATATATGGGTTCAAAAAGAACAAATGGAAAGCCTAAAAGAAAGTTTGAAGAAAAAGATAATTGTATATATCCTTGTAGAGTTACTAAACAACCTGCACATATACCAGAAGAATTTGAATTAGATGAATTATTCGGATTCTTTATAGGTGCATATATGGCAGAAGGTTGTTGTACTAAATATCATATATTAATATCAAATTTAGATGATGATTTTAACGAGAAAATAGATAAGTTTTGCAATAAATATTCTATAAATTATCATATTGATAATAATAATGGAGAAATGAAAAATAATGGTTATACAAAAACATTAAGATTACATAGTATTATACTTGTAGAAATTCTAATGAAATCAATTGGAACTGGTTCTTCTAATAAAATTTTTCCATCAATATTTTTACAAGCACCTAATGAATTTTTAAAAGGATTAATTGATGGTTATTTTTCAGGAGATGGAACAATTGGTAAATCTGAAATTATCGCAACATCGGTAAGTAAAGAATTAATAGAAGGTATTCAAGCAGTTTTAATAAGATTTAATATTCAATCATCTGTAAAACCATATAAAAAGTCACAAGAATTATCAATAAAAAATGGACTAAATGCTAAATTACCTTATAATTTATATATTAACTGTGAAGGAAAACAAATATTTAGAGATACATTTAATTTAACAATTAAATATAAAAATGATAAATTAAAATCATATAAATCAAGTGAAAAATATAGTAGAAATAATATAATACCCGATGTAGTATTATCAAATGGTACTAAAAATATAAAGAGGAGTGATTTACACAAAATTAAAAGTAGTTTAAGTAATGAAGATATTAAAGTCATTGAGGATATTGAAAATGAAGAAATTTGGTATGATAGAATTATAAATATAGAAGATTATCAAAGTGAGCATCATTATGTATATGATTTTACAACAGATATAACTAAGAATTTTACTGATTATAATGGTAGTGCTTTAAGAGATACGTTTCACTCCGCCGGCATTTCTTCAGCATCTCAGACGGTGCGTGGTGTTCCAAGAATAAAAGAATTATTGAGTAATAGTAAGAATATTAAAGGTCCATCAACAAAAGTATATATTAACGATGATGTAAATAAAGATTATGATAAATGTAAGAGTATTTTAAATTTATTGGAAACTACTTATATAAATGATATTATTAAATCATCTGCTATATATTATGATAAAAATGATGAAGAAACAACAATTGATAATGATTCAGAGTTCTTGAAATTGTATAAGATATTTGAAGAGGATTGTAATGTTACATCACCTTGGTTACTAAGATTTGTATTTGATAAAGAAAAGATGTATCATTTAGGTATTAATATGCAAGATATCTATTATAAAATAAAGAAACATTATGATGAATATATAGAATGTTATTTTAGTGATGATAATTCAGATGAATTAATTTTTAGAATTAAACTGATAAATAATGAGAAAAATAATTTGATAGATGAAAATGATATTATAACAGAATTAAAAGCATTAGAGCAAAATATAATAGAAAATATTATAATTAAAGGTGTTGAAGGAATAAAAAAAGTAATATTATTAGAAGACAAAGATTCAAAATATGATTCTAAAAATGGTGTATTTGAAAATAATGAAGAATGGTATATGGAAACAAATGGAAATAATTTACTTGAAATACTAATTCAAAAAAATGTAGATTCTAATAGGACAATATCAAATGATGTAAATGAAGTATATGAAACACTTGGTATTGAAGCAGCAAGACAAGTATTATTGAATGAAATTAATGAAGTATTGGAAGGAGAAGGTGTTAATTTCAGACATCTGTCATTACTTGTAGATACAATGACAAATAGAGGAACATTATTATCAATTGATAGACACGGAATAAATAGAAGTGATATAGGACCATTTGCGAAATGTTCATTTGAAGAAACAAGCGATATGTTAATAAAAGCTGGTATGTTTGGAGAATACGATAAAGTAAATGGAGTTAGTGCAAATATAATGTTAGGTCAAATACCACCTTGTGGAACTGGTGATACAGAAATATTAATAGATGAAGAAAAACTTATGAATATAGAAGAAAATGAAATAGAAGATTATTCAGAATTAGATGGAGGTGTGTGTAATGAAGAGAACTTATCATTTAATTTCAATATACCATCATCTGAAATAGAAACTAAAACAAATGAAGTAAAATTAAATATAATATAAAAATTATAAGAAAAGTTATTAAACATAATTAGAAAATTTAATAAAAAATTTTTTATTAAATTTTTATTAAATAAATGAAAGATGATATAAATGAGAATATAATATTTTTAATTATTGCTGTAGTTGGATATTTATATTATAAATATAATAGTCCAAATCAAGTAATAGATAGATATTACAAAGAAAAATCAGAATTAGAATATAATGTACTAAAATATACTCTATTATTTTTAAAATTAATAATGATAATAAATTTCCGTTATTTAGTAATGTTTAGTTATAGAAAATTTATTAAAGTTTAATATTATATGTTTCAATATCTTCTTTTGTAAATAATAATTTTTTGTATTTATTTAGTTTCTTATAACATTTATTAATAGTAACTTCACTAATATCACAATTTGTAGAAATATCTTTTTTCTGTATATTGATGTTACATAAGTTAGAAACTAAAAAAATAACACCTGCGGCAATAGATGGAGGAGCATTCTCACTTACAACAGAATATTCATCAGCTTTATTGATAACAGATTTACATAATTCAACATATTTATCAGCAATATTAAGATTACAACAGAAACGAATAATGAAATCTTCTGGATTTGAGCACATCATATTAGATTTGGTAATATCATGAAATTTTTTACATCCTTTTGTCATAGTAGTAACATCAATATTAAATACTTTAGCTATTTCTTTTGCACTTCTAGGAACTTTATGTTTTTTACAACTCATATAGATACTTGAAGCAATCAATCCATTTCTATTAGAACCTCTAGATATTTTTTTTGTAGATATATCTTTATATAATATTTTTGCTTCATCAATAATAGTTTGAGAAATTCCAGAATTACTAGCATTAAGTGTAATGTTATCTATTATTTCATATAAACTTCTTTCCTTATATGTAGTTGAATTCCATTTTTGATATTTTCTAATTTTATACATATAATAAGATGTATTATAATCATTACTAATTATGGAACCTAGAGATAATTCTGGAAGTAATTCATTCAATGGCATTCCGCATCTAGTCGGATCATTTTTTTTGGTATCATCATTACCATAGTATCTCCATTCAGCTTGACTATCTATAAATTTTTCTTGAATAGTATTACACTCTAAACAGATGTAGGTATTATCTTCTATCATAATGTTAGAACATCTACAATCTTTGTTAATACAAATTAGTGTATTACTATTATTTTTTTTTGTAGTACAAGATGATTCTAAATCATCAAATAGATTCCATATATCATCATCAATGACTAAATCATTAGATGACATTATAATTTAAAATTAATAATTCTTTAAATAGTTTATACGAAGCGAAATATATATATATGAATGTAATATATTTTTAAATCCTTTTTTCACATTTTAAATAAATTCAAAAAAAAAATTTGATTATTTATTTAAAAAAATTTTCTGTATTATATTCAAACATGTTCGTTATAAAAAGGGATGGTTCTCAAGAAGAAGTAAGTTTTGATAAGATTTTACATAGAATTAAGAAAGTTTCTGATGAATTAAGTGTTAATGTTCATGAAATAACTCAAAAAGTATGTGCTCGTATTCACGATAATGTTAAAACTCATGAACTTGATGAATTTGCTTCTCAACTATGCTCTTCTCTTATTCTTGAACATCCAGATTATGGAAAGCTAGCATCTCGTCTAGTTATTTCTAATCATCAAAAACGAACATCTCCTTCTTTTTCTGAAACTATTTCAATACTTTATGATAATTACAATTTTGAAGGGAACCATAATCCAATAATATCAAAAGAACTATATGAAATTACTATGAAAAATAAAGAAAAACTTAATGACTATATTGACTATGATAGAGATTATTTAATTGATTATTTTGGATTTAAAACACTTGAACGAGCATACTTACTACGCAAAGATGGAAAAATTATTGAACGTCCTCAGCATATGTGGATGAGAGTTGCTTTAGGAATTCATGGAAAAGATTTTAAAGATGCTCTAGAAACATATGATTTACTTTCTCAAAAATTCTTTACTCATGCTTCTCCTACTTTATTTAATGCTGGTACTCCTCGTAGCCAAATGTCATCTTGCTTTTTACTCGATGTTGAAGATAGTATTAAAGGAATCTATGAAAATATTGGTGATTGTGCTCAAATTTCTAAATATGCTGGAGGCATTGGTATTAATGTTCATGATATCCGCTGTAAAGATAGCGTAATTAGAGGTACTAATGGTAAAACTGATGGTATTATTCCTATGCTTCGTGTTTATAACGCTACTGCCCGTTATGTTAATCAAAGTTCTAAACGTCTTGGTTCAATTGCTGTCTATATTGAACCTTGGCACGGTGATATTATGGATTGGTTGGATTTACGTAAAAATCATGGTGCTGAAGAAGAAAGAGCTAGAGACTTATTTTATGCTATGTGGATTCCAGATCTATTCATGGAAAGAGTTAAAAATGATGAAATGTGGTCATTAATGTGTCCAGATATTTGTAAAGGTTTATCTACTACTTATGGTGAAGAATTCAAAAAATTATATACTAAATATGAATCTGAAGGTAAATTTATTAAACAAGTTAAAGCACAAAAGATTTGGTACAAAATATTAGAAGCTCAAATTGAAACTGGAACTCCTTACATGGCATTTAAAGATTCCGTAAATCTTAAAAATAATCAACAAAATATTGGTACTATTAAGTCGAGCAATCTGTGTGTAGCACCAGAAACTTTAATTTTAACTGATAAAGGACATATTGAAATACAAAAATTAGAAGGACAAAATGTAAATGTATGGAATGGTAAAGAATTTAGTGAAACAAAAATTATTAAAACTGGAGAAAATCAAGAATTAATGAAAGTTTCATTTAGTGATTGTTCTGAATTAATATGTACTCCATATCATAAATTTTATATACAAGATAATTATATAAGTGAAACAAAAAATGATATTATAAATTCTAAAAATGTTAATATAATTGAAGCACAAAATTTAAAAGCAGACATGAAAATAATAAAATGTAATTATCCAATTATAGATAATCAAAATGAAATATTAGAAGATGCATATACTAATGGATTTTTTACAGGTGATGGTACTTATAATAATAGTATTAATGATGAAAAAAATTGTGAATTTAAATCATTAGAAGGAAAAGCATATTGTAAAAGACATATAAATTATCAAATTGATAATGAAACTACTGATAAATGTTCTGGTATATCATATTCTAGAAAAAATATTGTAACATTATATGGTGAAAAAATAAAATTGTTAAAACATCTTAATTATCATAGTCATGGTGATATAAAAAATAATAAATTAAATGTAACATTAAATGTAAATTTAAAAGATAAATTCTTTATCCCTATGAATTACTCATTAAAATCTAAATTAGAATGGTTTGCTGGATATGCTGATGCAGATGGATGCATTACTAGAAATAAAAATAATAATTCATTACAAATAGCATGTATTCATAAAGAATTTCTATTAAATGTTAAATTAATGCTACAAACTTGTGGTATCAATTGTATAGTTTCTGTTATGAATAATAGAAAGTATGCTTATCTTCCAGATGGTAAAAATGGTTATAAAAATTATTCTACAAAACCTATTTGGAGGATTTTAGTTGCTTCTAATGAGTTGAGAAAACTAGTTAATTTAGGATTTAAACCTAATAGATTAAAAATTGATATAGAACATAATATTCAAAGAAGTGCTACTAAATTTATAAAAATTATAAATACCGAAAAAATAAATAGAACAGATGATACTTATTGTTTTAATGAAACAAAAAGACATGCTGGAATATTTAATGGAAATATAACATCACAATGTATCGAAATCAATGAATTTACAGCACCAGACGAGATTGCTGTTTGTAATTTAGCATCAATTTGTCTCCCTATGTTTGTTGAATATGAAAATGAAAAACCTATCTATAATTTTGAAAAACTTCATTCAATTACAAAAGTTATTACTAAAAATTTAAATAAAATTATTGATAAGAACTTTTATCCAGTTGATAAAGCATGGCGTTCTAATATGAAACATCGTCCAACTGGAATAGGTGTTCAAGGATTAGCTGATACTTTTATTAAAATGAGAATGGCATTTGATAGTTCAGAAGCAAAAGAACTTAATAAAAAAATATTTGAAACAATTTATCATGGTTCTGTTGAGTGTTCAATGGAATTAAGTAGGAAAAGAAAAAGACTTTATGAAGAGATGACTATGCTTTCAACTGCTGGATTAGAAGATAATATGGAAAAAATTAAACAAATAGAAGAGCATCTTAATTTGAATGAATGGGAAAGAAAACTTTCAAAGAAATTTAAAGGAGCTTATTCTTCATATGAAGGTAGTCCAGTGAGTAAAGGTATTCTTCAATTCGATATGTGGAATGTTAAACCAGATAGCGGTATGTATGATTGGGATAAACTAAAACTAAACATAAAAGAAAATGGTGTAAGAAATTCTCTACTAATTGCTCTAATGCCTACAGCATCTACATCTCAGATTATGGGTAATAATGAAGCATTTGAAGCAATTACTTCAAATCTATACAAAAGAAAAACATTAGCTGGTGAATTTATTTTAATTAATAAATATTTGGTTGAAGATTTAATTAAATTAGATTTGTGGAATACTGATATTAGAGAAAAAATTATGATTAATGATGGCAGTGTTCAAGGTATTGAAGAAATTCCAGATAATATTAAAGCACTTTATAAAACAGTTTGGGAAATTAAACAGAAAAATATTATTGATCTATCTGCTGATAGAGCACCTTATATATGTCAAGCTCAATCTATGAATCTATTTGTTGCTGAACCAAATCCTAATCTACTCACTAAGATGCATTTCTATACTTGGGGCAAGGGTCTCAAAACTGGTATGTACTATTTAAGAACTAGACCACGAGCAAGCACTCAGCAATTCACTATTGACCCAAGAAAATCTAAATCAAATTTAGGTCAAAATACAAATATTGCTCCAAGTACTGAACCAGAAGAATGCCTTAATTGTGGCGCTTAATACTATTACTTAATTATTATAGAACTCTAATTATAAATTAACTTACATATAATTATAATAAAATTTGAAAAATTAAAATCCAATAATTTTTATTGAAAATGTCTTTTGAACTATATGTGATGGATGTTGCATTTCTATCAGCAATAGTACCACATATTGATAAATCTAATATACAAAATTTAAGATTTGATTTCCACTTATTTCTCTTATGTATTTGGTTTTTTACTAAATATGTTTCATTTGTTCGTAGGGCATATCAAAAAAGACATGCTCAAGATAAGATTATGTTTAAGAAAAATAGATAAATTATTTTACTTATAATACACATTAATAAAAATTTATAAAATT
>CEWG01046967.1_pt1 | contig 14145 bp, 11 predicted proteins | sample 361411 | NCBI WGS metagenome assembly CEWG01 (sample SAMEA2622173, study PRJEB7988) | marine metagenome | biome: marine biome (ENVO:00000447); feature: surface water layer (ENVO:00002042); material: "saline water (ENVO:00002010), including plankton (ENVO:xxxxxxxx)" | depth 5 m | reverse complement strand
TTTGAAATAGATCCGTAAAACGTGTTTGGAAAGGCAAGAATAATGTGTAGATGTTTTGAATAATATAAATAGTTGAGAAAAATTAGTATACCGGTAATATGGAGCCACCAAAATGATCTTTCTAGAAAATGTAATGTTTGGTCAGAAAAACCCTCAAAAAATGGAAATATAAGACCGCTTATAATATTTCCATTGTTCATCATTTGAAATTCAACATCTGTAGCATTCATTAAGAGAAATAAACTCATCAATACTATTTCAAAATATAAGATTAAATCAGCGTCAAGCTTTGGCCACCCCGTCATTTTATTCTCAAAAAATCTTTTGATTTTTACAATATTTCTTCTGGTCCAAAAAATAATTACTGCGATCAAAACAAGGACAGCAAAAATTTCAAATAAACCGATTAAAACTCCATATAAGAAACCAAGGGATGAAAATATTCTATGCGTCCCAAAAACCCCATCTATTATTATTTCTATGAGTTCAATATTTATTATTATAAAACCTACATAAACAATTATATGAAGCAACCCTGCAATAGGTCTACTAACCATTTTGGATTGACCTAGAGCTATTCTAACCATATTTTTCCATCTCTGAGGCTTATTGGTTATAGGATCTGTTCTACCTTTACCTAAATTTATATTTCTTCTCAATCTTTTTAAATTTCTGATGAAAACACCTAATGACGATATCAAAAGAACAGAGAAAATTATGTTTGGAATATATTGCAATTAGTTATTCTTTTTAAAGTCTTTATTTTTTTTTCCAAAAACAGAAATATTGATATATCTATCAGGATTTAGTTTAATGTCTTCTATCAAAATATTAAGCTCTTTTGAAGCTTTTTCTAGATTAAGGTAAACTGATTTGTCATTGATTAGACTGCCAGCGGTGCCATCTGAAACATTTAATTTATTTGAAATTGAATTTAAATTCTTTAAAAGTTGATTTAAGTTAGAAGTTACTTCACTAATCTCGCTTGATGAAATTGAATCGGTAATCGACTTTATGTTATAACTAGCATCTTTAAAATCATTAAGCGCGTTGTCTATATTTTTAGAATTTTTAGAAATTAAGTCCGAGATTTGCTGAGAAGTATTTGATAAGTTATTTGTCAGATTTGAAAAATCTTGAATACTAGACCTTAACTCTTTCTTTGTCTCATCGTCAAAAAGTGTATTAATGTTTTTTAAAACAATTTCCGCATTTTGAATTATTGCCTCAATTTGAAGTTGAACTTGAGGTAAAATTTGATTTACCAGTTCTGTTAGACCTGGCTTTATAGTACCTTTTAAAAGGTCGCCATCTAAAGCAATAGTAGAATCATTTGCGTAATCAGGAATAATTGCAATAGCCTTTCCACCTATCAACCCAGTTTCATATAATTCGGCGACACTTGTTTTAGAAAATTTAACATCATTTTCAACAACTATATCAACAAATAACTCTTTAGTATTTTCTGGGTTAAAATTTATTTTTTGGACTTTTCCAATCTTAAAACCATTTAATGTTACAGGGTTAGATACAGATAATCCATCTACTTTATTATAATAAACTTTAAACTTCCTGTTTTTTTCAAATAGATTAATACCTTTCAAATAATTATATGAGAAAACACTCATCATTATCCCTAGTATTGCTAAAAACCCAACTTTTATTTCTTTACTTAATTTCAAAATAATTCTCCTTTGTATAAAATTATGAATTTAAATCAAATACCTTGTTATTTATCAACGTCAAATAATTTTCCATTATCAAATCCAACTATATATGCATTTGGGAAACCCTTAGATCTTGCTAATTTCCTTTTTTTTTGAATCTCTTCTAGGTCATAAGAGCTTGAGTAAAAGTATTTATAAAGCGATCCTTGTTTTACTCTTGATAAATCTGTTAATCCTTTAAAATTATAGGATTTAAGCTCTAATCTTCTTTTACTTGCAGATATTTGTACTTTATACATTATTGGATTTTGAACTTGAGGTTCAACGGTTAGATTTCCGGAAAAATTAATTGCTCTTTTGTAGCTTTCAATTGCTTTAAAAATACTACTCGAAATTTCAACTTGTCCCTTTTTTGAATTTAGGTATTCACCTTCTTTTAGATTTGTCATAAATCCAGCTTCAATTAAAATACTTGGCATATATGTGTTGTGTAACACCCAAAATCCTGATTGTTTAACTCCACGACTTTTTCTTCCAAGATTTTTAGAAAAATTTTCCTGTACAAGACTGGCAAGTAAAATACTTTGGTCAAGATACTCCTCTTGCATTAATGTTAGACCTATTAAGGATTCTGGGGAACTTGGATCAAAACCCTGATAATTTTTTTCAAAGTCATCTTCTAAGAAAATAACTTCATTTTCCTTTAGAGCTATATTAAAATTGGCCTTATTAACATGTAGTCCATATACAAATGTTTCTGATCCATATACTCTGTTATCATGAAAAGCATTGCAATGAATAGATATAAAAAGATCTGCATCAACATCATTTGCTATTTTAGCTCTTTGTCTTAGTGTCAAAAAGACATCTTTATCTCTAGTATATATAATTTCATTGCCAGTTTTTTGAAGTTTTTTTCCTAAATCTAAAGCAATATTTAAAACTATATCTTTTTCTTTGATACCGCTTTTATTTGGTCTGCCTGGATCTTTTCCACCGTGTCCTGCATCTATAACAATTTTAAAAGGTCTTTGAGAATGAATTACATCAGGGATCGATAAAATTAAAAGAAATGTAATTAAAATACCTTTTGCTGTTAAACTAAGGTTAAAAAAAGGGTATTTAAAACAAACTTTAGTCATAAATTATGTATTATAGCTTCAAAATATACGTAAATTTATAGTTGTTTCCTGGCATCACTAATATACATTCAATAGGTTGAAAACAAGCTTTCTCAAATTATTTTTATTCTCAAGTTATACATTGTTTATAAACATTATAGCCCTCTCAAATAATCGATATATTGAAAATGACACTATACAAGAGATCGATTCTATTAAGCCAGCAAATAAAAGTTTGTTAGGAAAAATTACATATGAAGCTACTGACACCACATCTATCAGTCCGAAGGATAAAATAATTAGACTTTATAACAATGCTAAAATTACTTATCAAGACATGGAGATTAGCTCCGGGATTATCGTGGTTGATTATGACAAAAACGAAATATTTGCTGGAAGGATTAAAGATTCTTTAGGAGAGTATACTCAATTACCAATTTTTAAGCAAGGTCAAGATGAAATAAGACCAGATTCATTAAAATTCAATATGGATACAAAAAAAGCTTTGATTTTTAATTCTAGAACCGAGGAGGCTGGTTTGAATATTCTTTCTGATAAAACTAAAAAAGAAAATGATTCTGTTTATTACATGGATAGAGCTAAGTTCACAACATCGGCAGATATTGATAATCCCGAATATTATTTCCTGTTAAGAAAAGCAAAAGTAATTCCTGGAAAAAAAATAATCACTGGCCCTACAAATATGTATATTGCTGATGTTCCAACCCCGATTGGCCTTCCATTTGCGTATTTTCCAATTTCCAACAAAAGAAGTTCAGGGATAATTTTTCCTTCTTTCGGAGAACAAAATTCAAGGGGTTATTTTATTCAAAATGGAGGATATTATCTACCCATTAATGACAATCTAGATTTGACTTTACTTGGTGATTATTATACTAATGGTAGCTATGGGTTCAGGGTTGAAAATACATATTTATACAGATACAGGTTCAGAGGGAATTTAAGCTTTAGATATGAGAATTTAATCCAAAGCGAAAGAGGTTTTCCAGATTATTCAAAAAGCTCTATTTATAATTTGAGATGGTCTCATAGTCAGGATACTAAATCCAATCCTAATTCAAGATTCTCAGCATCTGTTAATCTGGGTAGCAGTAAGTACTACCAGCAGTCTATCAATCAAATGAATGCTGCAAATTTTTTGAATAATTCACTATCTTCATCTGTTTCCTATTCAAAAACTTTTCCAGGTGAACCTCAGGTCAACATGAGTCTTTCCGCTACTCATTCTCAAAATACAAATACTCAAACAATTAATATGACCTTACCAACTTTTCAAGCCAGTGTTTCAAGAATTTATCCTTTCGAACCTAAGGTTGGTACAAAAAAGGGTATTATCCAAAATATTAATTTCCAGTACAATGTTAGAGGAGAAAATAGGATATTAACCACTGATTCTTTATTTTTTAAGAAGGAAATGTTTGAGACTGCCAAGTCTGGATTCCAACATTCAATTCCTATAAGCACAAACTTTAAACTTTTAAAATATTTAAGTTTTTCCACTAGTGCCAATTTTCAAGAAACCTGGGTGTTTAAAACAATAAACAAAGAATATAACATTGAATTACAAGATGTTGTGTCAAATGAAAACAGAGAATTTGATTCCTTTAGAACCTATAATTTTTCTACCAGTATTGGGACCACTGTTTATGGAATGTATAATTTTTCAGAAAACAGTAACATAAAGGCAATAAGACACGTGATGCGTCCCTCATTAAGTTATGGTATTTCTCCAGCTTTTGACCAATATTATGACACATATGAAGTAGTTAGTGCGGATGGTTTAACATCATCTGATGTTGAATATTCAAGGTTTGAGGGCTCAATATTTGGTTTACCCAACAAGAATTATGCAAGCTCAGTATCCTTTTCTTTAAATAATAACGTTGAAGCAAAAGTTTTGGACAAAGAAAGTGAAGAAAATGAATTAAAAAAGATAGTTATTTTAAATAATTTAAATCTTCAAACCTCATATAATCTAGCTGCAGATTCGTTAAGATTATCTCCAATTAGGATGAATGGAGGTACGCAGTTATTTAAAAATAAAATGAATGTAAATTTTGGTGCAACATTCGATCCCTACACCCTAGATGAGAACAATAATAGAATTGATAAATTTGAAATTAATAATGGTGGAGGTTTATTTCGTTTAACCAGTGCCAATCTTACTTTTAATTATGCTTTTAGTAGTAGTAGTGGTTCGGATGATGATTCTAGTAGAAGTAGATCAGCAATTGACGAATCGGTAAGGAATGGTGGTCGAGACGATGATTTATTTGGTCGAGCAATGGATACATCAACTGAAGAATTTTCAAGTGTTGATGAACCAAAAGATGAAAAAATACCAACTAATTTATATAATTATAAGATTCCATGGTCGTTAAGGATGGCATATGCTGTTAATTATAATAACTCTGTTGGGCAAAATGATATATCCTCACACTCTCTAATGTTTTCGGGTGACATTGAATTGTCACCAAAATGGAGTGCTGGCGTCTCCTCAGGTTATGACTTTAAAAATAATGGAATAACATATACACAGTTAAGGTTCGAAAGAGATCTTCTAAGTTGGAGAATGAATTTAAGCTGGATCCCATTTAGTGCAAACAAGTCATGGAACTTTTTTATCGGAATAAAGAGTGGCATGTTGAGTGACATAAAATATGACAAACGAAGACAAAGAGATAAAATTTTATAATTAAATTTATGATATGAAAAAAATTATCAAAACCAGCCGGGCGCCAAAGCCTATCGGCCCTTATAATCAAGCTGTAATTGCAGGAAATTACATGTTTATTTCTGGTCAAATAGCCATAAACCCAGAAAATGGAGAATTAGTTACTCATAATATTAATGATGAAACCAGTCAGGTCATGGAGAATTTAAGATCAATTTTAGATGAAGCTTCTTTGGATTTTGAAAATGTTGTAAAGACTACCATCTTTTTATCTAATATGGATGATTTTTCAGATGTAAATAAAGTATATGGTTCCTATCTAAACAATCTTACAGCCCCAGCTAGAGAAACAGTTCAGGTAAGTAAACTGCCTGCAGGAGTTAATGTAGAGATATCAATGATTGCTATGCTTTAATTTTTCTATATGGAACTTCAACAGTCCATCTATTGGTTTTCTGATTATATTTCCGGGGATCAAACCATAGTTAGACAGACATTCTTTTATTTCATCTTTTAAATAAAAAGATATAGATCCAACAAAGTGAATTGGAATTTCCTTAGCGTCTTTAAATTGGAGTATTTGTCTTTCAATAAAAAGATTAAATCCTCTTTTGATCAATGCCTTTCCATATTCTGAATTCTTATTGCTTATTAAAAATTTTGCAAAAGTTGCCAAATAAGTATTAGGATTTGGTTGCTTGTAAAGATTATCCTTGATAGTTTCAGCATCAAGATCAAACTCATTTTCAAACTTTTTAGAAGTTTCTTCGGGAATTAAATTAAAGTAATAGTCTCTCAATAACTGTCTGCCAAAATAATTTCCACTCGCATCATCCATTAAAATATAACCTAAGGATATTATTCTTTGATCAATATCAACTCCGTCAAAATAGGTGCAATTTGAACCTGTTCCTAAAATGCAAACAATAGATTTTGATTTTTCGGTAGCTGTCGCATATATAGCAGCGTATGTGTCTTCTTTAATAGAAAATACTTTACTGTTTTTAAAAATATCACAAAAAACTTTCTTTAATAAAATTCTGGGTGGTTCTGTTCCACAACCAGCCCCGTAAAAGTATATTTTCTCTACGTCCTTTCTGAACTTGTAAAGTTCAAAATTATTGACCACTCTTTCTTTTAAAATATTTTCTGTTAAAACTTGAGGGTTTAAACCAAGTGTTTGTGTTTCAAACAAAACTTCACCTTTTTTATTTATTGAAATCCAGTCTGTTTTAGTTGATCCACTATCTACTATTAAAATCATTATTTAAATTAATTATTTGTTGGCTGATTAAAGGTTGTGAATTTTGTGGATCAATTCAACAAGTTTGGTTGAATATCCAAATTCGTTATCATACCATGAAATTATTTTAAAAAAGGTAGAACTTAGCTCAATTCCAGCATTAGCGTCAAAATTACTTGTCAAGGGTGAACCTACATAATCCTGAGAGACAACAGCCTCTTCTGTATAACCCAAAACCCCATTTAACTCATTTTCACTAGCTTTTTTAAATATTTTTTTTATTTCATCATATGAAGTTTCTTTTTCTAATATCACAGTGAGATCAACAACAGAAACATTTGCTGTTGGTATTCTAAAAGCCATTCCTGTTAACTTTCCATTAAGTTCAGGAATTACTTTACCTACTGCTACAGCTGCACCTGTTGAGGATGGTATGATATTATTTAGAGCAGACCTTCCTAATCTATAATTTTTTGAGGGTCCATCAACAATCATTTGTGTAGCTGTGGCTGCATGAACAGTTGTCATCAAACCTTCTTTTATTTTAAAATTATCATGCAGTACTTTAGCTACAGGTGCTAAGCAATTGGTTGTACAGGAAGCATTAGATACAATTTTATGCTTATCTGTGATTGATTCACAATTTACACCCATAACAAACATGGGGATGTCCTTAGAAGGAGCAGAAACAGCAACTTTTTTAGCACCGGCGTCAATATGAAGCGATGCTTTTTCCATTGTTGTAAAAATTCCAGTACATTCAGCAACTACATCGACATCCAATTCTCCCCAATTAATATCTGTAGGGTTTCTTTCGGCTGTTACCCTAATTTTACATCCGTTGACAATTAGGTTATTATTTTCTGATAAAACTTCATCATCAAGTTTTCCATGTACTGAGTCATACTTTAATAAGTATGCTAAATGATCTACATTTAACAAATCATTAATTGCTACTACTTCGATATCATCTCTATTCAAAATAGCTCTGAATGTTATTCTTCCTATTCTTCCAAATCCATTTATTCCAACTCTTATTTTTTTCATTTCTTTAAATTTAAATTGACATAATATCACTCACCTTTAGGAGTTCATTATTAATTTTAGTAATTCCCTTAATTGACTTATCAAATGGGGTTAAGCAGACTAAATTATTTTTTAATCCTACCATGCATTTATTTTCCCCTTGAAGCATGTATTCGACAGCACTAACCCCTAGCCTACTTGCTAAGACTCTATCAAAACATGTTGGAGGACCACCTCTTTGCATATGACCCAAGACAGAAACACGAGCTTCATATTCTGGTAAATGCTTTTCAACATATTCTTTAAGTTCAAATACGTTTTCACCGGTTTTATCACCCTCGGCTACTACAACTATACTAGATGATTTTCCTGTTTTTTGACTTCTTTTTAAAGATTGAATAAGTCTATCAAGTCCTAAATTTTCTTCTGGTATTAAAATTTCCTCAGCCCCAGAAGCAACCCCAGAATTAAGTGCTATGTGGCCAGCATCTCTTCCCATAACTTCGATAAAAAAAAGTCTATTGTGTGAGCTAGCAGTGTCTCTAATTTTATCTATTGCGTTCATAACCGTATTAGTTGCAGAATCAAAACCAATAGTATGTGAAGTTCCAAAAATATCATTATCTATTGTTGCTGGAATTCCAACAATAGGAAATTTAAACTCATTACTAAATATTAAGCCGCCTGTAAAGGTTCCGTCACCTCCAATTACTATTAACCCATCTATACCATTTTCATTTAGCTTTTCAAAAGCTTTTTTTCTACCCTCTTTTGTTCTAAACTCTTTTGATCTTGCGGTTTTTAATATGGTACCACCTTTGTTAATAATCCCTTTAACACTACGTGCATTCATTTCTCTCATATCACCTCTTATAAGACCATCATATCCTTTTGAAATTCCAAAAGGTTTAACCTTGTGAAATACACATGTTCGGACTACAGATCTTATAATTGCGTTCATGCCTGGTGCATCTCCACCAGATGTAAGTAACGCTATATTTTTAATTCTTTGTATCATCTCCATAAATATAACAATCTATTATATTATACTTACTCATTTATTAAATCTTTTTTTTATTAAAAAACTAACTTTAAATTTGATATATGAATAAGGATGTATACATTTTAGGAATTGAAACTTCGTGTGATGATACAGCAGCTGCCGTTTTAAAAAACAATAAGGTATTATCCAATGTTGTATCAAGCCAAAAGATTCATGAGATTTTTGGTGGTGTAGTTCCTGAACTTGCTTCCAGAGAGCATGACAGATTAATAGTCCCTGTGGTAAATAAAGCTATTCAAGAATCTAAAATTCCTATGAAAAAAATTGATGGAATTGCCTACACAAGAGGTCCCGGTCTACTAGGATCATTACTTGTAGGAACGTCCTTTGCAAAATCCATGGCTCTATCTTTGAATATACCTTTGTTAGAGGTAAATCACATGCATGCACATATATTATCCATATTTATTGATGATAATCCAAAAAAACCAAATTTCCCATTTATAGCATTAACGGTCTCAGGTGGACATACTCAGTTAGTTCTTGTAAATAGCCCCTCGGAATTTATTGAAATTGGCTCGACTTTAGATGATGCTGCTGGTGAAGCATTTGACAAGTCTGGAAAACTAATGAACCTAGAATATCCAGCAGGGCCAAAAATTGATCAATTGGCAAAAAAAGGAAATCCAAAAAGATTTAAGTTCTCTAAACCAAAAGTGAAGGGTTTGAATTTTAGTTTTTCAGGATTAAAAACAAATTTTAAAAACTTTATAAATAATAACACAATTGAATTTATTGCTGAAAATTCAGCTGATATATGTGCGTCTCTACAAAATACTATAATTGAAATTTTGATAGAAAAAATAAAAATTGCTAAACAGGAATACAATATAAAGGACTTTGTAGTATGTGGAGGTGTCTCAGCTAATTCTTTTTTAAGGGAAAAATTAAATGATTTAGGTAAAACAGATGAAATTACTGCTTTTGTGCCAAAAATTAATTATTCAACCGACAATGCAGCTATGATTGCAATGAACGGTTTTTTAAAGTTTAAAAAATCAAGTTATGGTAAGTTGTCTGATTACAGTATATCAAAATACCCTGTCTCATGAATTTATTTTATTCATCAAATATAAACCTAGATAAAAAAGAAATTACAGTCGATGGTCAAGAAAACACTCATATGACCAAAGTTTTGCGTAAAAATGTTGGAAGTGAAATTATTATCACTGACGGCATGGGAAATAAGTATTTTTGTAAAATTATTGAATCGAATAAATTTGAAACATTATTGAGTATATATAAAAAAGAAAAAATTATTACCAAAAGACCATTACTTAAAATAGGTATTTCTTTAACTAAAAAAATTGATAGAATTGAGTGGTTTTTAGAAAAATCAACTGAGATTGGCGTCTCTGAGATTACTCCTATAATTTCAAAATACAGTGAAAGAAAAAATCTTAACATGGAAAGATCAATAAAGTTATTGATTTCAGCAATGAAACAATCCCTAAGTTTTTCACTTCCCAAACTAAACATGCCAATTGATTTCAATGATTATTTAAATATAAATAATGATGATTTTCGTTCGTTTATATGTACATGCACGGGTTCTGAAAATACTCTTTTGAAAAATAAACTTTTAAAAAATCAAAATACAAATATTTTGATTGGGCCTGAGGGAGGTTTTTCAGATACAGAAATAGATTTGGCAAAAAGAACTAACTTTACTCCTGTATCTTTGGGTAAAAAAAGATTAAGAACCGAAACCGCAGGAGTTATGGTTTGTTCAATTTTTTCGATAATAAATTAAAGATGAATTCAAAAGAATTAGTAAAATCAGTAATAATATTGTCAATTTTGGCTCTACTTATTTTATTTGTTTTTGAAATAAAATTAGGTTTACTGTATATTTTTATAGCCTTAATATTATCGTTGATAGTAAAACCATTTAATAAATTTTTAAAATCTAAATTTAAATTCAGTAAATCTTTGTCATCGGTTTTCTCTGTATCAATGCTTGTGTCATTTATTTCAATGATAATAGTCTTAATCGTGCCTATATTAACCAAACAAGGAAAAAATTTGTCACTACTTAATACCTCAGAATTTAGAGATAAATTTCAATCTACAAGTGATGGGATAATTGCCTATTTAGAAAATAAAAATGTAAGTATACTTGATTTTTTCACTAACCTAAATTTTATTTCTGAAATTGATTTTGGATTTGTTACCAAATTATTTAACTCAATAATTTCCCAAATTGGTGGCTTAAGTATTGGAATTATGTCTGTGTTATTCATTACTTTCTTTTTGTTAAAAGATGGGGAAGAAATTTTTAAACTTTTTTTGAGTCAATTCCCGAGTAATCAGAAAAAAAAATTATCATTATCATTTGATCAGATTGAAAATTTATTATCAAGATATTTCTCTGGAGTTTTATTACAAATAACGATCTTATTTATTCTTTACTTTATTCTTCTATTAATATTAGGTGTTGAAAACTCTTTTGCCATTGCTTTTATTTGCGCCATATTAAATATTATTCCCTATTTGGGTCCATTAATTAGTCTATTTTTAATGATAATATTATCAGCGACAAATAATATTGACACATTTATTTTTAACGACTTTTTAGCTAATTCCTTTTGGTTACTTTGTGGCTTTGTAATAATTCAAATTCTCGATAACTTCTTACTTCAACCATACATATTTTCATCATCTATAAAATCACATCCGCTTGAAGTATTCATAGTTATAATTTTTTCTGGACTACTCTTCGGTATTTTTGGTTTAATTATAGCCATTCCTGTTTATACTACCATAAAAGTTATATACAACAGTTTTTTTGATACAAAAAAACTATTATTAAAAATATTTAAGTAGTTTGATTAGTTTAAAACTAGATTGAATGTTTTATTGAATTCAAAATTTGATGTGCCACTTATTGCTATTTCAAATTCACCAGATTCAACGGTGAATTGTCCGTTATTGAAGAATTTTAAATCTTCAATAGTAATATCAAATGAAACAGTTTTACTTTCTCCACTTTTTAGAAATATTTTTTTAAAGCCCTTCAATTCTTTAACCGGTCTAGTTATGCTTCCTACTTTATCATGTACATATAATTGTACAATCTCATGACCATCATAATCACCTGTGTTAGTGATAGTTAAACTGGCCTTTAAAATCTCTGATTCTCTTAGCTGTTTTTTAGATAAATTAATTTCAGAATATTCAAAAGTTGTATAACTAAGACCATGACCAAAAGGATAAAGTGGAGTATTTGGTGAATCTATGTAATTTGATTTATAATCTTCAGTTGGTTTATCATTCGAAATTGGTCTACCTGTGTTTTTTATATTGTAATATATCGGAACTTGTCCAACGTTTCTAGGAAAAGTAATTGGGAGTTTTGCAGATGGGTTATATTTTCCAAATAACACATCTGCGACTCCTATTCCTCCGCTGGTTCCTGGGTACCAAACCTCTAAAATAGCATCAACTAGTGAGTCCTCGATTGTAAGATCCAAAGGCCTACCATTCATCAAAATTAGAATAATTTCTTTGTTGGGTAATTCGTCTCTTAAAGTCTTAATTAATTGAGTTTGGATTCCAGGAAGTTTAATATTAGTTCTGCTTGCAGCCTCTCCACTCATATTATAATCTTCTCCTAATACCATTAATATTTTATCTGCTTTTTTGGCTATGTTAACAGCTTCATCGAATCCACTATAATCATTACTGTTGATATCACAACCCTTAGCAAACATAATAGTTGATTCGTCTAAATATTCTTTTATTCCTTGAAATATGCTAATTGCTTTTCCGTTTCTGTCCCCTGCAGCTGCCCAGTTACCAATAATATTTCTTTTATCCTTTGCGAGTGGCCCTATCAATGCAATACTTTGTTTATTATTTAAAGGAAGAGCTTTGTTATTATTTTTAAGTAAGACAGACGATTTAGAGGCTATTTTTCGGGCAGATTCTAAAAATTCAGGACGATAGATGGTTTCTCCCTCTCTTTGTTCGTTAGAATACCTGTAAGGGTCGTCAAATAAACCTAGTTTGAATTTAGCAATAAGGATTTTTCTGCAGGCTTCATTTATCAGAGTTTCATTTACTTCTCCTTCAATTACAAGTTCTTTCAAAAACCGCCTATATGCGCCACTCATCATATCCATATCAATTCCTGAATTAATAGCTAATTCTGCTGCATGTTTTTCATTTTCAGCATATCCATGATTTACTAACTCATTAATAGCTGTATAATCTGTAACTACGAATCCATTGAATCCCCATTCATCTCTTAGTATATCCTTAAATATATATTGATTTGCTGTAGCTGGCACGCCATTTAGCTCATTAAAAGCGGTCATAAATGTCTCAACACCCGAATCTATCGCAGCTTTAAATGGTGGCATGTATACATTCCTTAGCTCATTATCCCCCATACTAACAGTATGATAATCTCTTCCTGCTTGAGCAGCACCATATCCAACAAAATGTTTTGCGCAAGCTAAAATTGTATTTATATCTGTAAGATTATTGCCTTGAAAACCCTTTACATATGATTTGGAAATTTCGCTGGTTAAATAAACATCTTCCCCAGACCCTTCAGAAATTCTACCCCATCGTGGATCCCTTGCAATATCAATCATTGGAGCAAATGTCCAATGTATACCAGAAGCTGAAGCTTCTTGAGCTGATATTCTAGCTACTTCCCCAACAACTTTTAGATCCCAACTTGACGCAATTCCTAAGTTTATAGGAAAAATTGTTTTAAAACCATGAATTACATCATAACCAAAAATTAAAGGAATACCCAAACGTGTCTCCTCTACAGCAATTTTTTGCAATTCTTTAGTTCCTTTGGATGTATATACATTGAGCATTGATCCTAAATTTCCTGCTTTAAGGAATTTCATATTATCTGAGGTTACATATGGGCCAGTTTTGTTCCAATCACCACTATACATTATTGTTTGACCAATTTTTTCATCTAAAGTCATCAGGCTCATTATAGAATCAACTTTTCTTTTAATTTCTGATTCTGAATTATAGCTGTTATCTGCACTTAAATAAAAGCAATGACATGAGGTTAAGAAGACTATTAAAACTTTTTGAATTTTTTTCATTATTTGGTAGTCATTCAATTTCTAATTTTCTTCCCATCGGAGTTCATCAATATAATAAATATCATCTGGATTACCATTATTTTGACCAGCATTGAAGAACAAAACAAGTGTCGTGTTTTCGTTATCAATTGAGTCACTAAAATCATAAGAAAATTCTTGCCATGTATTAGTTGCACTAAAATCTGACCACTTTTCAATAGCAGAGCCCCCTTCAAGTTTTGCTAAAACTTGAATAGATGATGATGAGTATAA
>CEWG01093045.1_pt1 | contig 14153 bp, 24 predicted proteins | sample 361411 | NCBI WGS metagenome assembly CEWG01 (sample SAMEA2622173, study PRJEB7988) | marine metagenome | biome: marine biome (ENVO:00000447); feature: surface water layer (ENVO:00002042); material: "saline water (ENVO:00002010), including plankton (ENVO:xxxxxxxx)" | depth 5 m | reverse complement strand
GGTTTGATTTTCCTGAATTAAAAGAAGCTGCAATAAAATATTATAAACAATGGCAACCTGATTCTGTAATTATAGAAGCTAAAGCAAGTGGCTTACCTTTAACACAAGAATTAAGGGCAGTAGGAATTCCTATTTTTAACTTTACACCTAGTCGAGGACAAGATAAAGTAGCAAGAGTAAATTCAATAAGTTCCATTTTAGCTGATGGTAAAGTTTGGGTTCCTCAAACAAACTGGGCTGAAGAACTTGTAGAAGAAGTCAATGACTTTCCTAGTGGAGAGCATGACGACTTAGTCGATAGTATGACTCAAGCCTTAATGAGATTTAGGCAAGGAGGGTTCTTAAGATTAAGTAATGATTGGGCGGATGAAGAGGAATCTTCATCGTTTAATAACAGAGTATATTATTAGGAGAATAAATATGCCAAGAAAAATGTCTAAAATGCGTGTAGGCGGCGGAGTTAAAAAATCCAAAATGAAATCCCGTGGTGGAGTTAAAAAATCCAAAATGAAATCACGTGGTGGAGTAAAGAGAAAAGTAGGACGTAAAAAAAGATAAAAAGTGCCTTACTTAATTTCTAACATCCCGCATTTTAAATGCTGGGTGCGAAAGGAATTTACAGCTAATCATCAAGATTACCATGGAGAATATCTTCATGCCCTTGCCATAGCGGTAAATACCATTCCTGACAGATCTTTATCTTTTCAAGTTGTTTTTACTGGTTGTGAGATAGAGTTAGACGATGAACAAGAAACAAGTGTTCATGGCGGTGCAATGTGGGCACGTATGCCTATACAAGCATTAGTTGCTGATATACCATTAGAACAATGGGGAGAACGTATGGAAAGTCATTTAGCACAACCTTGGGATTGCGAATCACGTGAACATAGTGTTGTAGTTATAGATAGAGTTAGTTCTAGCCCTTGGCAATGTAAAATTGGCAGTGAATTTTATACTGGTAAATATTTATTTACCGTAGATTATACTGGTAACGATATAGCTGATGATCCGGCTCAACATAAACAAAGTCATGTATTATATTTAACTGACGCAGGGAAGTGGACGGGTAATTTTGTAGCTTTACCTAATAACCGTGTTAGAGCAACAAGTCCTGCACTTTGGGTTACCGGAGAAGGTGCACCTGATTTTACTCCTTCACAATATTTAAATTCTGCAGAAGAACATGATAGTTATATGGATCCTGATATAACTTTTGATAACTTATATAATGATAAGGAGAAAAAATAATTATGGCTCATTATACTAAAGACCTTAACGAAATTATTAAAGGCTTAAAAAAAGCCAGTAGACTACACGCAGCACAAGCTAAAAAATTAGAAAAGATTAATAAAGATCAAAAAAGATTAAGTGTAGTAAAAGCACCAAAAAAGAAAAGAACACCTAAAAGAAAATAATGGCTATCGAAAAAGAAAACCTACAACAAGTTGAAACTGAAGGACCTCTAGAAATAGAGATTGATGAATCACAACAAGAAATACCACAAGACTTAGAAGTTTTAATTAAAGAAATAGGTGATCTTGACGTAGATGAGCTAAGCATGGAAAGTATTACTTTTGGTGATAATTTAGCAGAAAGTATTGAAGAAGATATTTTAAATACTTTATGTTCTTCGTTAAGCGACCATTATCAAGAAGATTATGATTCTAGAGAAGATTGGTATAACGCTTTTACTCAAGGTCTTGAACTATTAGGTATCAAATACGATCAAGAAAGAACACAACCTTTTCAAGGTGCAAGTGGTGTTCATCACCCATTATTAGCAGAAGCTGTTACTCAGTTCCAAGCTCAAGCTTATAAAGAATTATTACCTGCCGGTGGACCTGTAAATACGCAAGTAGTTGGTGATATGACTAACGAAATTGCTAAACAAGCCGAAAGAGTTCGTGAATTTATGAACTATCAAATAATGCACGTAATGGAAGAATACGATCCAGATATGGATCAATTATTATTTTATTTACCTTTATCTGGTAGTGCTTTCAAAAAAGTTTATTTCGACCCTGCTATGGCTAGGGCTTGTTCTAAATTTATTATGGCTGAAGATTTAGTTGTTCCTTATTATGCTACTGACTTAATGACTAGCCCTAGAGTAACTCACGTAATTAAAATGCCTTATAACGATTTACGTAAATTACAAGTAAATGGTTTTTATAAAAATGTTGAATTAAGTGACCCTGCTTACGAAGAAACAGAAGTGCAAGAAAAAATGGAGGAACTACAAGGTTTATCTGGAATTAATGAGGATGAAGAATATACTTTATTAGAAATGCACGTAAACCTAGATTTAGAAGGGTTTGAAGATGTAGATGAAGAAGGTAATCCTACAGGTATAGCCTTGCCTTATATAGTAACTTTTGTAAGTGAAACTAACACTATTTTATCTATACGTAAAAACTATAGAGAAGACGATCCTTTAAAACGTAAAATACAACATTTTGTACATTATAAATTTTTACCGGGATTAGGTTTTTACGGTTTTGGTTTAATCCACATGATAGGTGGATTAAGTCAATCAGCTACTTCTATTTTACGACAGCTTATTGACGCAGGTACATTATCAAATTTACCCGCAGGTTTTAAAGCTAGAGGTATGAATGTTAGTAAATTAGATGAACCGTTACAGCCGGGAGAGTTTAGAGATGTAGATATTCCGGGAGGAACATTAAGAGATGCTATTATGCCGCTACCTTATAAAGAACCTAGCGGAACATTAGCACAATTATTAGGTGTATTAGTTGATAGTGGAAGAAGGTTTGCTTCTATTGCTGATATGCAAGTTGGTGATAGTAATCAACAAGCACCAGTAGGCACAACGATAGCGTTATTAGAACGTGGTTCTAAAGTTATGTCTGCTATACATAAACGTTTACATTATGCACAAAAATTAGAATTTAAAATTTTAGCTAGAGTATTTAGCGAAAGTATTCCTGAAGAATATCCTTTTGATGTAGCAGGTGCTTCAAGAAGTGTTTTTATACAAGACTTCGATAGAAAAGTTGATGTAATACCTGTAAGTGATCCTAATATATTTTCTACTTCACAAAGAATTACAATGGCTCAAACACAGCTACAATTAGCACAAAGTGCTCCGGGAATACATAATTTACGGGAAGCTTATAAAAATATGTATATAGCTTTAGATGTAAAAAACTTAGATGATATATTAAAACCAGAAGCACAACAGTTTCCTAAAGACCCTATAACTGAAAACCAAGAAGCTATGATGGGCACACCTTTAAAAGCTTTCTTAGAACAAGATCATGATGCACATATTGCTGCACATACTGCGTTTTTACAAAACCCTAACGTTCAAGCTAATCAACAAGTAGTTGCTGCTTTACAAGCACATATACAAGAACACTTCGCATTGAAATATAGATTAGAAGTTGCTCAATTATTAGCACAACAAGGTATAGAATTACCTCCTGAAGGTCAACCATTACCTATGGAAGTGCAAAATGCCATAGCACAACAAGCGGTTCAAGCCACACAACAAGTAACAGGTAAAGATCAAGCTATAAGACAGGCACAATTAAATGCACAAGTAGACCCACAAATGCAAATGTTCCAAGCACAAATGCAATTAGAACAAGCAAAACTACAATTACGACAAGCTGAATCACAATTAAGAGCACAAACTGAGATAGAAAGAGCTAATATTCAAGCTGAAACCGACGAAAAACGTATCGAATCAGAAGAAAAACGACAAGATGCACGTTTAGCGGTCAATTTACAGCAAGATTTAATAGAAAAAGAAGAACAAAGTTTAAAAGATATAGTAGAATTAGCAAAAGAAGCTCAACAAGCTAGAAATTTACCAGAAAATAACTAAAAAGGAGTAAAAATGGCAAAGAAACCAATACCAGAAGGTAAAAAAGGAGCCGGTTTACGCAAATTACCCGTAGGTGTAAGGAATAAAATGGGTTTTATGCGTCAAGGTGGTCCAGTAAACGTTGGAGTTAGAGAAGTTAAGGCTATTTTAACAAAAACTAAAGGTACCGGTAAAGCTACGCAAGGTATAATGTTCCACAAACAACCGGATTAGTGGAATATATTGATATTGTTCGTAAATTCTTAAAATTAATTAGAGAAAGGGACGAACAATTGACTGAAACGCTCAAATCGGGGTCAATACAGGATCATGAGCAGTATCAAAGGATTGTAGGCGAACTTTCAGGTCTAAGTTTCGCTGAATTTACTATTAAAGACCTGCTAGAAAATAAGGACGATATAGATGACTAATAAAATACCGGATCAAGTATTAAATTTCAAAAACAGAACTAATAAAACCGTCGAAGAAGACGATAAAAAAGGTATTACTACTCCAGAAGATTGCGAAAGAGAAGTAGAAAAACTTCCTAAGCCCACAGGCTATAGATTACTAATTTTGCCCTACACCATTGCTAAAAAGACAAAAGGTGGTATAGTATTAGCAAAAGAAACGGTTGAAAGAGAAAGACTGTCTACTAACGTGGGGTATGTAGTTGATCTCGGACCTGACGCTTACACCGATCCTGATAAGTATCCTTGTGGGGCTTGGTGCAAAAAAGGCGACTGGATTATCTTTGGTAGATATGCCGGAGCTAGAATCAAAATTGACGGTGGCGAAATGCGATTGTTAAATGATGATGAAGTTTTAGCTGTTATTAAAGATCCTGAAAACGTTGTCCACCACGCATAGGAAAAAACATGGCAGAACCAAAATTAACTGTCGAAGTCGAAGATAAAGATGTAGACATCCGTGAAGCAGATGTTATTAACGAAGAACAACAACATAATTCTGTTGAGTTTGAAGTTGGTAAAGACTCTGTAAAAGAAGTAGAACCTCAAGAAGAACAAGTAGCAGAAGCAAAGTCTGAAGACGAGCTTGAGGATTATAGTGAAGGTGTTAAAAAACGTATAAGTCAACTGACTTATAAAATGAGAGAAGCAGAAAGACAGAAAGAAGAGGCTGTTAAATATGCAGAAAACATTTTAAAAGAAAATAACACTTTAAAAAGTAATTTAAAAAATTCTGACGCAACACTAGTCAATGAAGCAGAAAGTCGTGTACAATCACAATTAGAACAAGCTAAAAAGCAATATAAGTTAGCTTATGAAAATGGTGATGCAGATGCAATGGCTACTGCAAACGCTGATATAGGTAAACTTAGTGCTGAGGCACAAAGCCTATCGCAGGTTAAAAAACGATTGGACTCTGAGCCAGAAGCTGAAGAAATTACAGAGATACCAAATTTAAATGCTGAAACAGAACAAGCACAACAACCACCCCCAGACCCACGAGCTCAAGAATGGGCTGCAAAACATGAATGGTTTGGTAGGGACAGTGTTATGACTTACGCTGTATTTGGTATTCACAAAGATTTATATGATTTAGGTTATGACCTACAATCAGATCAGTATTACGAGGAAATAGATAAAAGAATGAAAGAATCTTTTCCTCACAAGTTTTCGTCAGACAGCTCTGATGCAAATGTAAACGTAAAGCCCACAGTAGCTGCTCCTACAAGATCAGCTAACAAAGCTTCACGCAAGGTTAGGTTGACCCCTTCTCAAGTAGCTATTGCTAAAAGATTAGGTGTCCCCCTAGAAGAATATGCTAAACACGTTAAAGAAGGAGTATAATTATGTCAGATCGCACTCCACGAACTGCTGAAACTCGAGAAAAAACTTCTCGCAGAAAACCATGGACACCCCCATCTACTTTGGAGGCTCCTCCCGCACCTGAAGGTTATAAACATCGTTGGCTTAGAGAGTCTTTACTCGGACAAGAGGATAAGACTAATATGAGTAAACGTATACGTGAAGGTTGGGAACCAGTGAGATCCGAAGATCATCCTGATTTTGTTGCACCTACTATTGAAGGTGGAAGGAATGATGGAGTTATTGGTGTAGGTGGATTGGTTTTAGCAAAAATACCAGAAGAAACTGCTGATGAACGTAATGCTTATTATAGAGGTGTTGCGGAAAATCAAATGGAAGCTCTTGAAACAAACTTGATGAGAGAAAGTAATGATCTTATGCCTATCGAAAAACCGAAGGTATCAAGTAAAGTTACTTTTGGATCTGGTGGTTTGAAGAAAGGGTAAAATTAATTAATAAAAATATGGTGATATATTATGGCAAACGTAAATGATCCTGATGGATTCACTCCTGCCTTTCATCTAAGCGGTGGCACTATTAGACCTTCTGAATTTAAAATTGAAAGTGGAGCTTCAGGAGATATTTTCTCCGGTGATGTAGTTAAACTTACAAGTGGTTATGTTCTTCAGGGTGGTGCAACAGATGCCCCTTTAGGTGTATTTTATGGAGCTGAATACCAAGATACAAGTGGTGAAGTACAATTCGTAAGAAGATTTGTATCAGGTACTACTACACTAGGTTCTGCGGATATTAAAGCATATGTATATACTGATCCAGATATTGTGTATGAAGCACAATACACTGGAACACCAACTCAAGCTGATGTTGGTAAAGTACATACTATCTCTACTACTGCAGGTGATTCTAACAACGGACGTTCGAAGGAAGGAGTAACGACTACCACAGCTAGTGGAATTGCTAAGCAAGTAGGGTTTGTAGAAAAGCCCGGAAATAGCATAGGACAATTCGCTAGAGGGTATTTTGTATTCCCAGCTTCAACGTTTGGTAACGACTAAAAGGTGATTAATTATGGCAATTAACAGAGCACAATTAGTAAAAGAACTCGAGCCGGGATTGAACGCACTTTTTGGTTTAGAGTACAATCGTTATGAAAACGAGCACGAAGAAATCTTTGATACAGAAACTTCTGAAAGAGCTTTTGAAGAAGAAGTGATGTTATCAGGATTTGGTGAAGCACCGGTGAAAGGTGAGGGTGCCTCAGTCAGTTATGACTACGCACAAGAAACTTTCACTGCTAGATATTCACACGAAACCGTAGCTTTAGCTTTCTCACTTACTGAAGAAGCTATAGAGGATAACCTCTATGATACTTTGTCTTCAAGATATACTCGAGCATTAGCCCGATCAATGTCTCAGACAAAGCAAATCAAAGCTGCTAACGTGTTAAATAATGCTTTCTCAACTTCCTTCCCCGGAGGAGACGGAAAGCCTCTTTTGACTACTGACCATCCTACTTTAACAGCAGGTGATCAATCAAATGAGCCTAGCACCGCTGCTGATCTAAATGAAACTTCTCTTGAAAATGCAATGATAGACATCTCTGCATTTAAGGATGAAAGAGGTTTAAAAGTGAACGTTCAAGCTAGAAAGCTTATCGTTCCACCACAATTACAATTTGTGGCTGATAGACTTCTTAATACTCCTAATAGAGTAGCAACATCTGATAACGATATCAATGCTTTAAGAAATATGGGTATGCTTCCAGAAGGATACACAGTAAATCATTTCTTAACAGACACTGATGCATTCTTTATCAAAACTGACTCTCCAAACGGAATGAAACACTTTGTAAGAAGTGGAATCAAAACCGGTATGGAAGGTGACTTCGAAACAGGAAACGTAAGATACAAAGCAAGAGAAAGATATTCTTTCGGCTTTAGTGACTGGCGTGGAATGTACGGTTCACCCGGAGCTTAAGTTTCATAAGTCTAATTAAGGGAGCTTCGGCTCCCTTTCTTTTTTAGGACATATAACATACAATAAATTAAACCGAGATTAATTGTTGTTTCAACTGGCTCGGCAGACTATCTCCATAGATGAAACAACGTATTTAGTTAAAGGAGTTAAAATGGCTAAATCAACATTCTCAGGTCCTGTTAGATCTATTTCTGGATTTATTACCGCAGGTAATACTTCAGTAGTAAGTTTAACAGCAGACACAACATTAACCGTAGACAGTCATGCAGGACGCATACTTACTTGTAATGATGCTGATGGTAAATTTACTTTACCTTCAATCGTTACTACTGCACCTAGTGACCCTACAGACCCTAATTCATTAAATAATTTGGGTGCTTCATTTACTTTTGTTATAGAAACTGCAGCTACAGACTTAGATATCAAAACTGACGGAACAGATAAGTTCGTTGGTGGATTATATATGGGTAAAAGTGACGCAGCAGGTAAAACATTCTTTTCAGGTGCTAGTAATGATGTTATCACATTAAACGGTACTACTAAAGGTGGCATAGTTGGTACTGTTATTAAAGTAACCGCCATTGGTGCAGCCAAGTACGCAGTAGAGGGTATTAACCTTGCTTCTGGTACTGTGGTTACTCCATTCGCAGACGCTTAATTATAGGAGCTTAATATGGCAGACGCAGTAACATCAACTACATTAACAGATAACGATAGATTATTTGTGGTTCAACTTACTAATACCTCTGATGGAACAGGGGAGTCTGCTGTAACCAAAGTAGATGTAAGTGGTTTGGCTACTAGAAGTTCAGACGGTGCAGCTTGCACTGGAGTAAGGTTAGCTAAAATTGTTTACTCTACTTTTGGTATGAGTGTAAGATTATTGTGGCATGCAACAACTAATACTATTTGTTGGGATTTAAATTCTGATAATACACAAGACGAAGATTTTACTGAGTTTGGTGGTATTAGAAATACTGCTGCTGCTTCTGGAAAAACAGGAGACATAAAATTAACCACCACTGGTGCTAGTAGTGGTGACACCTATGTTGCTGTTTTAACTTGTTTCAAAGATTTTGATTAATGGCAACTTCTGGAACAAGAGTATTTGCACTTAATACAGCAGATGTAATTGAAGAGGCATACGAATTAGCAGGATTAGAAGTTCGTACTGGTTACGACGCTAATTCTGCTAGACGTTGTCTTAACATCATGTTTGCTGACTGGTCTAATAGAGGAGTACAACTTTGGGAAGTAGAACAGGTTACTACAAATCTTGTTAAAGACACAGCAAACTATTCTTTAAATGCATCCGATATAGATATTTTAGATGCTGTAATTAGAAGAACATCTGGAGGAACTACTAATGATTTACAGATGGAAAGAATCGATAGATCAGAGTATTTCAATATACCTGTAAAATCATCTACAGGTAGACCTTCACAATTTTATGTAGAACGAACTTTAACACCATCTATTTATTTATACCCTACACCAGAAAACTCTACTGATCAATTAATCACCTATAGATGGAAAAGAATAGAGGATATAAATGACTCTAAAAATGATCAAGATTTGCCTTCAAGATTTATACCTTGTATGGTGAGCGGTTTAGCCTATTATATTTCTGTTAAAAAGAACCCTCAAAAATCTATGATGTTAAAACAGATGTATGAGGAAGAATTTAATAGAGCTTATGAATCTGATAGGGATAGATCTAGTTTAAGATTAGTTCCTTTTAGACAATCAATATGAGCTACGCTAAAGGTAAGTATGCTTACGGAATATGCGATAGATCAGGTTTAAGATATAAGTATAATGATTTAAAAAAGACTTGGGACGGTTTAAAGGTAGGACCTGATCAATATGAACCTAAACACCCACAATTACAACCAAATAGAGTTTTTGTAGATCCTGAGGCTTTATATCAGTCTAGACCAGACATAGATAAAGAAGTAAACGTTGGTATTGTTAGAACAACAAGTAGCAACCCACAATATAATACTACTGACGATTTCATAGGTGGCAGTTTTAATTTACTGTCAGCTTTAGGCGGTGTTGGAGAAATTACTGTATCTGGTGTTTCATCGTCAACACCATCTCCTTCTCCAACACCTTCGCCTACACCAGCACCAACACCATCGCCCTCGATAACTACATATACTGTAACTGTGGCTGCTTATTATGGGGCAAATTATTTTTACGTTGATGGTAGCAGAGCTCCTACATTAAATTTTACAGAAGGACAAACTTATAAGTTTGATCAATCAGACAGCACTAATAACAATCACCCTTTGAGGTTTTCAATAACCTCTAATGGAACTCATGCAGGTGGAGTAGAATACACTACAGGGGTGACAACTAATGGAGTTCCCGGTGAGTCTGGTGCGTATACACAAATAGAGGTTGCTTCAGGGGCACCAACATTGTATTATTATTGTACTAACCATTCAGGGATGGGGGGTCAAATTAACACATGAGTTATACATATTCAGAACTTAAAACTGCTGTGCAGGATTATATGCAAAACGATGAAACTGCATTTGTTAATAATTTAAATAATTTTATTGAAAATGCAGAAGATAGAATACTCAAATTAGTAGAAACAGCTAATTTTAGAAAAAACGTAGAGGGTCAACTTAGTGCTAATTCACCTTATTTGACTACACCTGATGATTTTTTAGCCCCTTATTCTTTAGCAGTAAAAAACTCTAGTGGTGATTTTAGTTACTTAAAATATAAACACGTTACTTTTATAAGAGATTACTGTGCTTCACCCAGCACAACGGGGTCTCCATTATATTATGCACTTTTTGATGATAATACATTTATTATAGCTCCTGTACCAACATCTGATTTAGATGTAGAACTACATTATTTGTATAAACCTAATTCACTAACACAAGCAGGAGATAATGGAACAACTTGGGTTTCTAAAAATGCTCCAGAAACTATCCTCTATGGAACATTGGTAGAGGCTTGTGTGTTTATGAAAAATTATGAAATAATTCCTGTTTATGAGCAAAGGTTTATTCAATCATTAGATAGACTAAAAAATATGAGTGAAGGCAGAGCTACTAGACAAGAATATAGATATGATCAATTAAGGAGAGAACCGACATAATGGCGATAAAAAAGAAAAGTAAAAAGAAAGCAACTAAAAAGAAAAAAGGTGCTACACCAACTAATCCAGCTTTGTATGCTAGGGTAAAGGCTGAGGCTAAAAGAAAATTTAAAGTCTACCCTTCTGCATATGCAAATGGATGGTTAGTTAGAACTTATAAAAAACGTGGTGGTGGGTATAGGTAATGCCTATTAGAAGAAGTAGTATAAAAAAGTCTGTAACTAAAGGAAAAAGGAAAAAGCGTAAAGATCCTAAAGTAGGCACAGGTAAAAAGCCTAAAGGTAGTGGCAGACGTTTATATACAGATGAGAACCCTAAAGACACTGTTAGAATAAAATTTGCTACAACTGCAGACGCTAGAGCAACTGTAGCAAAAGTTAAAAAAGTTAAAAAACCATTTGCTAGAAAAATACAAATATTAACTGTTGGTGAGCAAAGAGCTAAAGTGATGGGTAAATCCGCAGTGGCAAGTATTTTTAAAAAAGGTAAAGAAAGTATAAGAAGATCTAGGAAAAAGAAAAATGGCTAGAAAAGGCTTATGGGCTAATATACAGGCTAAACGTAAACGTATAAAAGCAGGTTCTGGAGAACGTATGCGTAAAAAAGGTGCAAAAGGTGCACCTACAGCAGCACAAATGAAAAAAGCTAAACAAGGTACTAAACGCAAAAGAAAAATAAGAGGTAGACGTGGCTAAACCTAAAGGTGGATTGACAGCATGGTTTGGAAAAGGACCTAAGGGTGATTGGGTAGACATTGGTGCACCTAAAAAGAAAGGTAAATTTCAAAAATGTGGTCGTAAATCCGCAAAAGGTAGTAGTAAAAGAAAATATCCCAAATGTGTTCCCAGATCAAAAGCCCGCAGTATGACAGAATCACAAAGACGTAGTGCAGTTAGAAGAAAAAGAGCTGCAGGTAATCCCGGAGGAAAACCTACTAATGTAAGAACTTTTGCTAAAAAAGCTAAAGGCGGACAAATTAAAAAGAAAATCGCTAGAGGATGCGGTGCAGTAATGTCTAATAGGAGAAAAGTTACTAAGTATTATTAGAAAAGGAGAAAAAATGACAGACGATAATCTAAAAGGCAAGAATATTGCTATTGTTGCTATGGGTGAAAGTCAACTTGACTTTCATTTAAGTTTAATTCATTCTAAAGTTTACGACGAAGTTTGGGGGATAAACTGTATGGGGGCTATTACTAAATGCGATAGAGTATTTATGTTAGATCCAGTTAGTAGATTTATGGACACAGACGATGCAGGAACACAAACAGATATTATGCGAAGATGGCTTCCAGTAGCAGACTGCCCTATATATACTTGTGAGCTTGACGAAAGATGTCCTAGTGCTGTTGTTTATCCCTTAGAAGAGATTGTAAGGTATGCAGACTGTGCCTATTTAAATAATACTGTGCCTTATGCTTTTGCTTTTGCTTTGTATAATGAAGTAGACACTATAAATTTATTTGGTATAGATTTTAGTTATAAAGGTAATTTGCACTTTGCAGAGTCCGGTAAAGCTTGTTGTGAGTTTTGGCTATCTAAATGCATAGAAAGAGGTATAACAGTTAAAGTAGGTGCTAGATCAGGATTATTAGATACAGATGTGCCTATAGAATCAAGAGTTTATGGATACCATAGACTTGAAGACCCTGATATAATGGTTCTAGATGATGCTAAAACTTATCATCAAATGAAATTATCTAAATATAAAAAACTATTACATGAAGAACAATTAAAAAATATTACAGAAATAAGAACTGTAATTGATGCACCGCCCGAGGCAAAGAGGTATTAATGTTAGACGATAAAGTAGATTCGTTTTTAGGATCAATAGAGGTTCAAACAGAAACTAATAAAGGACACGACCCTGAATGGTGGGCAGAACAGGCAACTAACAGAATCTGTGGTATATCAGAAAATGCAGCTCCACATATTAGACAACAAGCCGAAGCATACAAACTAGCGATTTATAATACAATCCTGTATTATATTAAAAGTGCTATTAGCAGTGATCGTTGTACGATTTCGAATATACTAAATGCACAAGGACATGAAAATTTAGCTAAAATTTTAAAGGAGCTTTAATATGGCAATTTCATCAACATTAACAACTAGTTTTAAAAAAGAATTACTAGAGGCTGTGCATAACTTTAGTGCTTCTGGTGGAAATTCTTTTAAATTAGCTTTATACACATCAAGTGCTACACTTGGTGCAACCACAACAGCATTCACTACCACAGGACAATCAAGTGGAACTAATTATACTTCTGGCGGAGCAGCATTAACAAATATAGCTCCAACTAGTTCTGGTACTACTGGTTTTTGTGATTTTAGTGATTTAACTTTTGGCACAGCTACTGTTACAGCTAGAGGTTGTATGATTTATAACGACACTAATAGTGATAAATCAGTCGCTACCATAGATTTTGGTGGGGATAAAACATCAACAGCAGGAGACTTTACTATAGTTTTTCCAGCTGCAGCTGCATCAACTGCTATTATAAGAATAGCTTAGTTTTAGCCTAATATGGCTATTATAAACGGTTGGGGTCGAGGCACATGGGGCGAGGGTGCTTGGGGCGAAGCTTTACCTTTTACTTTAACAGCACCTAATGCAGCAACATCGGCATTAGGAACTGTTACTATTGATGCAGAAGCAAACTTCACTCTTACAGGATTAAGCGTAACAGCAGTCAATGGTGGTGTAGCGGTAGATGCACCGGGAGTAGTGGGAGTCAATGGTTTAGCAGGAGTTTCTGCTTTAGGAACTGTTATTACACCATCAACCAATGTTTTAACCATCTCAGGATTAGCTGGCACCTCAGCACTAGGTACTGCAACCACTGATGCAGAGGCTAATGCAAGTCTTTCAGGTTTTGCAGCTACAAGTGGTCTTGGTGCTCCAACTATTATAGCTAAAGCTAATCAAACTCCTACAGGACAGGGTGCTACATCAGCACTTGGTACTGCAAGCACCAAAACTGATAATAGGTTTGTTATCAATGTATTTGGTAATACTGTTGGATTGGTTGGAGACCCAACCTTTAATTGTAAAGCTAATGTTACAATTACAGGTGTATCAGCTACAGCAGAGGTTGGAAACGCTTTTAAATGGCAAGAAGTAGATGATTCACAAACTCCTAATTGGAAAGAAATAGCAGCTTAATGCTATATAATTGATTAAATATGATTTAACATATAAAAGAGGTTTAAATTATGGCAACTTACGTAAATAATCTAAGACTAAAAGAAATAGCAACAGGTGACGAAAGCGGAACTTGGGGTACTTCTACAAACACTAATTTAGAGCTGATAGGAGAAGCTTTAGGTGTTGGTACAGAAGCTATTACTACTAACGCAGATACACACACCACAACGGTAGCAGATGGTAGTTCTGATGCAGGTAGAGCTTTTTATTTAAAATATA
>CEWG01166422.1_pt1 | contig 14199 bp, 16 predicted proteins | sample 361411 | NCBI WGS metagenome assembly CEWG01 (sample SAMEA2622173, study PRJEB7988) | marine metagenome | biome: marine biome (ENVO:00000447); feature: surface water layer (ENVO:00002042); material: "saline water (ENVO:00002010), including plankton (ENVO:xxxxxxxx)" | depth 5 m | reverse complement strand
TCGCCTTTTGGATCACGGCCTTCGACATCAACTACGCTCGCATGGACATAGAAAGCGACCGAGCGCAAGGCATCCACTCCTTCCCTTCACGCTTCGATGAACGTGCGACGACGCGAACAACAATCCAACTCTCGCTGTTGTGGTTTGCTTGCTTCGCCGTGTCAGACCCGGTGGAGAGCATCTGGTTCCTTGCTGCTGCAGGCGCGATGGCGCTGGCCAACATCGCAGTCGTGCTGCGGATGGACCGGATGGCCGACTTCCAAACGACCTTGTTCCGCGTCTCGATGCTGACCGGGTGGGCCTTGTTGGCCGCTCTGATGCTCAGTTTCATGACCGAACCAACCGCTGTTGGCGCATGAGACGGACCGAGCGGATTGCTCAAGGGCCGCACGGTCACGCTTCACAGCATGAATCCGATGCTGACGGCCCTGCTGGAGTTCAACCAGTCCTTCGAAATCCCAAAGCTGGACGCCCCCAGTTTGGGCCCTGATGACCTCGCAGCCCTTCGGGTGAAGCTGCTGCGCGAGGAAGTGGAAGAGTATGCGCAGGCCCTTGCTGATGGAGACCTTGTTGAGGTCCTTGATGCGCTTGCGGACATTGGCTACATCCTCGCAGGATCGGTCATCAACCACGGTCTGCATCACCTCTACGACGAGGCTTTCGCCGAAGTCCATCGTTCCAACATGGCCAAATTGGTTGACGGTAAAGTCCTGCGCCGAGAGGACGGGAAGGTCATGAAACCCGAAGGCTGGACGCCCCCTGAACTTGCAGCCATCCTCGATAAGCACACGGAGGAGAAGGCGTGAGCCGCCCTGTGGCGCTGGTCACCGGCGGTGGCCGAGGCATCGGTGCTGCCGTATGCAAGCGACTTGCAAAGGACGGCTATGACGTCCTGTTGACCTACACAACCTCTTCCCGGCCGGCAGAATTCGTGGTGGACTCCATCCGAGAAGCGGGCGGCGATGCCCTTGCCGTGAAAATCGATTGTGCCGCCGAAGACGAAGTCACTTTGCTGGCCAGCCACCCTTGGATGGCACGAAGCGTGGACGCCTTGGTGCTGAACCATGGACGCTACGACCGGGTGCCTGCTGGCGAGTTGGACGTCGTCCATCTTGACCGTACGATGGCCGTGAACTTTCGAGGCGCCTTCCTCGTCTGGGCCGCAGTTCAACCGCATTTAGCCAACGGCGCACGCATCGTGGTCGTGGGTTCACAGTTGGGGACGCGTGGCTCACCGCACGGTGCCGACTACAGCGCCTCGAAGGCGGCTTTGCAAGCATGGGCCCGTTCTCTGGCTCAAGACGCAGGCCCGCGAGGACAGCGCGTTAACGTCCTCGCGCCAGGGTACGTGGACACCGACCTGCTCTCGGCCGACACGCCTGAGAAGCGAAGCACGCGTGAGGCGGAGGTTCCGTTGCGGCGATTGGGCTCCCCGGATGACATGGCCGGCGCCGTGTCCTTCCTGATCGGTGAGGACAGCGCCTACATGACCGGCGCCGTGCTGCACGTGAACGGCGGGCTTTACCTCCCCTAAGCCCCACAAGGGTTCAAACCGGCGCCCGACCGCCTTGGACCGTGGTCGATGAATGGGACGATGACGGGTCCTTTGAGACTCGCGCCAACCTCGACGTGGGTGAGGTGGACCTGCAAGAGCGGGACCCATTCGACCTCTCCCGTGCCCTAGAAGGGGCCTCGATGGAGCACCTCAGACCTGATGTCAGTCGGTTTCGTCTGCATTCAGAACACGCTCCTGCGGGCGATCAACCGGAAGCCATCGAACAATTGGTGGAGCAAATCGAGGCCGGACAGGAACGGTGCGTGCTGCTTGGCGTGACCGGTTCAGGCAAGACCTTCGCCATGGCGAACGTCATCGAGCGCCTGAACATCCCCACGCTGATCATCTCGCACAACAAGACCCTCGCCCGTCAGTTGCATCATGAACTGGCAGGCTACTTCCCCGAAAACGCCGTCGAGTACTTCGTTTCGCATTACGACTACTACCAACCTGAAGCCTACCTTCCAAAGCGTGATCTGTACATCGACAAAGAACTCTCCATCAACGAGCGAATCGAGCAAGAGCGATTCTCTGCCGTGGCAAGCCTGGTGTCCCGTCCAGATTGCGTCATCGTGTCCTCCGTCTCGTGCATTTACGGGCTCAACCCGCCCGAAACCTTCCTTGAGCACCATCTCAGGGTGCATGTGGGCCAGGCCATTGAGCCACAGGACCTGATGAAAGCCCTCGTCGGGCTCCAATACGCGCGCACCAACACGGACCTTGAGCGAGGAGAAGCCCGCCTACGCGGCGAAGTCCTCGACGTCTGGATGCCGAGCCGCGACGATCCGTTGCGCATTCGCTTCGATTTCGACGGCGTGATCGCCATCTCGGTATGCGATCCGGTCAGCTGGGACGTCCTCGACGCCCTCGAAGAAGCATGGATTCACCCCAAGGAATTCTTCATGACCAGCCCAGAACGCTTCGAGATTGCGCTTGAACGCATTGAGCACGAGTTGAACGATCGACTGCGCTACTTCGACGGCACGAAAGAAGCAGTGAAGCGGCTTCGCCTCGAGCAACGCACCGAATACGACCTTGAGATGCTTCGCGAAGTCGGGCACTGTTTGGCCATTGAGAACTACTCACGGCATTTCGATGGTCGCGAAGCCGGTGAACGCCCGTATTGCCTGCTGGATTTCTTTGCCGCATGCGCCCGGCAATTCCACGGCGACCCAAGCCGTTTCCTGGTTATCATGGACGAGTCCCACGTAACCTTGCCCCAGGTTGGTGGCATGTACCACGGAGACCGAGCACGCAAAGAGAACCTCATCGAGCACGGCTTCAGGCTGCCGTCTGCGGCGGATAATCGGCCGCTGAAGCTCCCCGAGTTCCAGCAACTGGTCCCCCAGATGGTGTACGTTTCTGCCACACCCGGAGAACGTGAGTTGCGGCACTTGTGTGAAGTCACGGGACAAACGGTTCCCGAAGGCTTGCTGCATGTGGCCTCAAAGGGAGGCGCGGGCCAAGCGGACGTGTCAAAGAAAATCCAAGGTTCGCCCTCGATGTACGAGATGCTGCAAACCATCGATCATCTGCCTCGCATGGAAATTCGGCCGACTGGACTGCTTGATCCAGGCATCGAGGTCCGTCCAACAGAAGGCCAGGTGGCCGACCTGCTCTCAGAAATCAACGCCCGCATCGAGCGAGGTGAACGGACTTTGGTCACCGTGCTGACCATCAAGTTCGCAGAGGAAGTTGCGGCCTACCTCAGCCGCATGGGCGTCAAAGCCCACCACCTGCACTCGGAGATCGACACCATCGAGCGAACGGAGATCATCAACGCCCTGCGTTTGGGCCTCATCGACGTCATCGTGGGCATCAATCTCCTCAGAGAAGGCCTTGACATCCCCGAAGTCAGTTTGGTCGCCATTTTTGACGCTGATCGCCAAGGCTTCCTCCGCAACGAACGCTCCCTCTTGCAAACGATTGGACGTGCGGCTCGGAACGCCAACGGTTCCGTCCTCCTGTACGCAGACAGCATGTCCCCTGCCATGAGCGGCGCCATCCGCCAAACGCTCGAACGCCGTGAACGCCAAGCACAGGACAACGAACGGCGTGGGATTGTCCCACAAACCATCATCAAAGCCCTCCCGCAGATGGGGCAAGAATCGGAAGGGCTGCTCGAGGGGACCACGGCATCGAGCCGCGGCAAGCGCTTAGTGGCCCGAAAAGGAGGTCGAGCAGACCCTGCTGCCCCGGCCTTTTTAGCAACCAACAGCGGAACAGACAGCGAACACCGGATTTCAATTGAAAATTCTATTTCTCAATTGGAAAACGACGAAGCACTCCCCCTGAGCCGAGAAGCGCTCCAGGAGGTCGCCTTGGAAGTCAAGTCCGCAATGGAAGATGCCGCGAAGGCCCTTGATTTCGAAGAGGCAGCCCGGTTGCGTGACCGCTTGATGCTCATCAACGACCGGCTTGATGCTGCAGGGATTGATTGAAAACGGGCACGAACGAGGACGTGTCATGGCCATCGACCCTGAGCAATTCGACGTCCCCGTCGTTGACTACGACTTCACGGCCACCACCACGCCGAAGGGACTGATCGACCAAATGGCCTCTGCAGGAGGATTCACCGCAACAAAGCTGGCCATGGCCCGAGACATCCTCAGGAACATGGGCACTGACCTCGCAGGCGTTGAGCATGACCCTGCAAAGATGCTGAATTGGCTCTCCTTTCCAGCCTGCTTGTGCGCCACGGGAACAAGAGGCTTCTTCGTGGAAGCCTTGCGCCGAAAGATGTTCAACGTCGTGTCCACGACATGTGGCACCTTGGACCACGACATCGCTCGCGCTCATGCCGCCTACTACCACGGAGCCTTCGAATTGGACGACATTGAACTGGGCGAGCATGATTTGATGCGCTTGGGCAACGTCATTGTCCCCACGTCATCGTACGGTGAAATCATCGAAGCCGTTGTCATGCCCGCCTTGGAGGAAATTCGCAAGGAACGGCTTGAAGAGACTGGGTTGAGCGGCGCGGATGCTTGGGTCGGGTTCGGCTCCACCCACTTGGTCTGGGCACTCGGTGAGAAAATCGGCACCGAGGATTCCTTGATCTATTGGGCAGCCAAGCATCGCATCCCAGTGTGCATCCCTGGAATCACCGACGGCTCCATCGGGGCACAGTTGTTCATGTTCAGGCAGAAATACCGCGATTTCCACATCGACACCTTGGCAGATGAGCAGGTAATGAGCGATTTAACCTGGGATGTTGATGCATCCAACGCCCTAATGATCGGCGGTGGCATCTCAAAACATCACGTCATTTGGTGGAATCAGTACCGTGGTGGTCTCGACGCAGCCGTGTACGTCACCACGGCCCCAGAGCACGATGGTTCCCTTTCTGGAGCCCGTTTGCGTGAAGCTATTTCTTGGGGAAAGATGCGGCCAGAGGCCCCCAACGTGTGCGTCGAAGGTGATGCAAGCGTCATCCTGCCCTTGTTGGGCGCAGACCTGTTCACCCAAGGTTGAGCCCGTCGTTCAAGGCAAGATGGTGCATCAACGCCTCCCTGACGGTCATCTGGGGCCGCCATCCCTCAGATTGACGTGTTGTAAGGAGTGTATGCAAAGGTGCTAGATCGGGTTCTTTGCTATCTTGCACCACCGCTTCAACACGGACATGGGGACGGTGTGGTTCTGCAAGCACGTCCACAGAAAAGGCCCCACCTTGGCCGGCCATCCAGCGGCGTTGAAGCAGCCCTGCTTCACGAATCAACTCCTCTGAGGGCCAACGGCGACGTCCGCTTAGCACCATCTTCGAAGAAGGTACAGCGCCCGAAGCCAGCAACAGCAACGCCTCGATCAGGTCATGTTCCGAAACCCACCAGCCGTCACGCACCTTGTGCCCCAATTCCAAGGGAGGCCAGAGCTCTTTGGTTAAGGTGGGGACGAGGTCCTGAACCACAACGGTCAGGAGGCAGCCTTCACGTTCAATGGTGAGATGGTATCCACTACCAGGCCCAGAAAGATGGACTTCAGCGTGATCTGATTCAACAATGCTCGAGGCCCCCAATGGGTCTCGGCCTGCGATCAGTTTCCGCACCACGGGCGTCAAACCGGAGACTGGGTGGCCCTTTCTGGCGGCGAATAGAACAACGGATGCAGCGAATCGAGGGTGCAGCCCCTGCACATCGACCGCCTGCATGCTCGCCCCTTCGCGCCGGCACCTATGAGTGCGCCGACTGGTATTTTGACGAAATTTGACTGATTCCAATTGAGAATATACAGAATTTAGACAATTACGGCCCTCAGAGAGGCCAAATGGGTCCGTCGGATCGCGCTGACCACAATTCGCTCTCAGGAAAGCTGAGATATGCAATGTCTTTCAATTGAAATTCTAGTCAAAATGAAACGCATCCAGATGCGTACACAGTTACGGAAATGGATTATGCGTCAAACCGATTTATGATGAAATTCAATTGATTACGAGAAATAATCCTCTAATTCTCAATTGAACAGTTACATTATCCGTCGAAGACATTAAGAATCCCCCTCATCACAGGCGGTGCAACGGGAAGGGAGAACATGGCACCAACGGACTACCACATTCAGGAATTGATGCAACGTGACGTGTACGTCAAGGACACCAAAGTGGGCACCATCATCGGCGAACGTCACCACCCCAACGAATCGCGCGTGCGATCCGTTCGCCTCCTCGTAGAAACAGACGTTGCAGGCGAATTCATGCGCAAGCCGGCCGAATTTGCACCCCTCCCAAAGGAACTCCTTCACAGCATCAACGACGACGGCTCCGTCCGCCTTTCCAAGTCCATGCGCGAACTCCAGCGCCGCTGGCGCAACACCGTGCGCATCGATGAACAGCTCTACGCACCCGACGAAATGCTCGACCGAGCCGTCTTGGACAACCAGGGCAACGAAGTGGGCATCATCACAGGTCTGCTCAAGGTGAAGCGGACCTACAAGGGATTCATCGTCACCTTGCGGGTCGGCGTGCAACAGCGTTACGAGCTCGGAGAGACCATTCGGCTCCCCCTCACCGCCATCGCCCGCACCCGCGATCGCCTCGATGAAGTCGTCCTGGGCCGTACCTTTGAACGGGCCATGCAACTGCCGTCATACATCACCCTCAACGAGATGGACGCCTCGGAATTCGAGTGATTGCCTCACCGTCATCCTTTTGATGACACGTCAGGTCGGCGGCGTGCCCAAGCGCGGGTAGCTTAGTCGGTTGGAGCACCCGGCTGATAACCGGGAGGTCGCAGGTTCGAGTCCTGCCTCGCGCACTCACACCCTTCCACGGGAAAGCACTTGAAGCGCCGGTCGAAGCAATGCATGTGGCGGTCGTCTCCAGCAGCAACGCGCGGGCCATCGCGGAGGAACTGGCCGCCAGCCTCGGATGGAGGCATATCCCGGCAGAATCTCGTCGTTTTCCTGACACAGAAGGCTACGTCCGAATGCCGGAAGAGCACCGTGAGGCCATCCGCACCGAGCCCGTCGTCGTGGTTTCAAACACCTTCCCCGACGCCGGCATCGTGGAAACCCTGCTTTTGCTGGACTTGATCCGGGACCTCCGAGCGGGACGAATGGAAAATTTACGAAATATCGGGCCCCAGGCCATGGATGACGTCGGATCTGGCGTGATTTTGGCCATTCCCTACTATGGGTATGCCCGACAAGACAAGCGATTCAAGCCCGGTGAGCCGATTTCAGCCAAAGCCATCGGTCGACTCTTGGCCGCCCATTGCGACGCGATGGTCGTGCTTGACCTCCACGCGCCCGCCGTGCTCGAGGACATGCCGGTGCCGGTCGCGTTCACCAGCGCCATGCCTGAACTCGCTGCTCACCTTCAATCGACGGTCAAACCGGACTTCGTGCTCTCACCCGACAAAGGCGCCATCGATCGGGCTTCGGCGGTGGCCGAGGAGATCGGATGTGGTTTCTCCTATCTCGAGAAAACCCGCATCGACGCCCACACCATCGTTCACAAAGCGAAAGATTTGGACGTCGACGGCAAAATTGTCGCCATCGTTGACGACATGATCGCGACGGGCGGGACCATCTGCCGTGCTGCGGAAGCACTGCGAAGCCAAGGCGCCATCGCCGTTCATGCGGCATGTTGCCATGGTTTGTTCACCGGCGGGGCCATCAACAGGCTCTCTAGTTTCGTCGACGGCGTCCATGCCACGGGGAGCTTGCCCAACCCCCGTGGGGTCATCGAGGGCGGTCCTGCGCTCGCGCGGGGCGTCGAATCCATTCTCAAAACGTGGTCCTGAGGCACGCTGAACGCATTCCGGTGCGTTTATATCCGGACCACGTGGCGCACGGCTTACCTACACGAGGAGGATATCCGATGAGTGTGCATGTGCGATACGAGACCCCAGAAGACGTCAGCAACAAGATCTACGAATTGGTGCAAGCCTGCAACGGCGGCCGCATCAAGCGCGGATCGAACGAAGTCACCAAAGTGGCGCTCCGCAAGACTGCGGCGTTCGTCGTGCTCGCTGAGGACGTCAACCCCCCCGAGTTGGTCAACCACATCCCACTCATCTGCGACGACAACAGCATCCCCTTCGGCTACGTGCCCTCCCAGGAATTCCTGGCGAAGGAAGCCGGCATGGAAACGGGCGTGAAAGCCGCGAGCCTCGCCATCATGGACGTGCCCAAAGCCGCCCAGGAAATGCTCGATGAAGTCCTCGAACTCATCAAGGGCCTGCGGGCTTGAATGGAGAGATCCACATGAGCGAAGAACTCGGAGGATGGCCCGCTGAGGTCGTCGAAGTCGTTGGTCGAACTGGCATGACCGGTGAGGCCACGCAGGTCAAGGTCCGCGTCAACGACGCGCCCAACCCCCGTGACGTCGGTCGCATCATCACCCGCAACGTGCTCGGTCCCGTTCGGGTCGGTGACGTGTTGATGCTCAAGGACACGGGCCGCGAGGCCCGCAAGTTGAATGCGAGGTGAATCATATGCCAGAGCGACGTGTTTGCAGCTTCTCAGGTGACGAGATCGAACCCGGTACGGGCACGATGTACGTTCGACGCGACGGGAGCATCTTGTGGTTCAAGAATTCCAAGGCCCGCAAGAACATGGTGCACCTCAAGCGCAATTCGCGCCGCGTCAAGTGGACCCGTCACTACGTGAAGGGCGGCATCCAGTGAGCCACAGGCCATAGGATGCTTCTTGAAGGGCGGCTCGGTCGCCGGGTCAGGTGAAAACCATGCAGACCACGTACGTCATGATCAAGCCCGACGGTGTCCAACGCGGCTTGGTCGGTGAAATCCTCAACCGCTTCGAACGCAAGGGCCTCCAACTCGTTGGAATGAAGTCCATGGTTCCCGACGAAACCATCGCACGCACCCACTACGCCGTGCATGCCGAGCGCCCCTTCTTTGAGGGCCTCATCACCTTCGTGACCTCCGGACCTGTCGTGTGCATGGCCTGGCGGGGTGTCGACGCGATTGCTGTCGCTCGCCGCCTCATCGGTGCCACCAACGGCCGTGAAGCAGACCCTGGCACCATCCGTGGCGACTACGGAATGGACATGGGCTACAACATGATTCACGGTTCGGACGGTGAAGACACCGCCGCAACCGAATTGGCGCTCTGGTTCCCTGAAGGGCTCATGGAGTGGACCCAAGACGGCCAGCGCTGGGTCTACGAATGACCGAGGTGAAGGGCATGTCCGACGAGGGGGAACCAACCGCCCCCGTCGAAGACGCACCCCCTCGCGGTGAAAACCGACAACCAATCGTCAGCGTCCTAGGCCACGTCGACCACGGAAAGACGAGTCTGCTCGATTTGGTCCGCTCCATCGGCGTGGACCGTCAAGCCTCGGTCATGGACCGAGAGGCCGGCGGTATCACCCAACACATCGGGGCCACCGAAGTGCCTGCTGACGTGCTCAACGACACATGTTCGGCGATGATGGGGGGACGGAGTTTCAAGTCCCCGGGTTTGCTCTTCATTGACACACCAGGGCACCACTCCTTCACGTCGCTGCGCTCGCGTGGTGGGCAGTTGGCCGACATCGCCATCTTGGTCGTTGACATCATGGAAGGGCTTCAGCCCCAGACCATCGAAAGCCTGGAGATCCTTCGCAGAACGAAAACCCCCTTCGTCGTCGCCGGGAACAAGGTCGATCGCTTGCACGGATGGCGCTCCGAGCAGGGGCGTGCTTTCATCGCCTCCTTCGGTGAGCAGCGCAAGGACGTCCAAGCCTTGTTTGAGGACCGCTTTTGGAAGATGGTCGGCATGTTTGGTGAGCACGGATTCAACCTCGAACGCTACGATCGCATCAAGGATTTCCGCACCGACGTGGCCTTGGTTCCAATGTCCGCCAAGGAAGGCGAAGGGCTCCAAGACCTGTTGACGGTGACCGTCGGCTTGGCCGAACGTTTCCTCGAAGACCGCCTGACGGACACCCTTGGCGATGCTGAGGGCACCATCCTCGAGATGAAGGACGAAGTCGGCATGAGCAAAACCATCGATGTCATCCTGTCCCGAGGCACCCTCCGTACCGGCGACCGTGTCGTGTTTGCCACCTCCGATGGGCCGGCGACGACCCGCATCAAGGGCCTAAAGCGTCCACGTGGGATGGCTGAAATGCGCGATGCTGGAGACCGATGGGAGACCGTCGATCACGTCGATGCGGCGTGCGGCGTCAAAATCGTCGCTCAAGGGCTCGAACGTGCCCTTGCGGGCACCACCGTGCGCCTCGCCAAAGACGAGGAAGCCCTCGAAAAGGCAGTTGCTGCGTGCCTCGAAGAATGCCGGGTGGACATCGACCTGCAAGAGGAAGGCGTGGTCATCAAGGCTGACACCATCGGTGGTCTCGAAGCTCTTGCCTTCGAGCTTGGGCAACTTGAGATCCCAATTCGCATGGCCACCGTCGGACCCGTCAACAAGCGGGACATCCTAACCGCCGAATCCGCCAAAGACCCGCTCAACCGCATCATTGCGGGATTCTCCATTGCACCAAACAGGGAGGTTGCGGACCGGCTCAATGCCGAGGATGCACCGGTGAAGTTCGTGGCAGGTGAAATCATCTACCATATCATCGATGAGATCGAAACGTGGAGGGAAGACACCAAGGCAGCGGCAGAAGCCGCGGCCCGTGAAGACCTGGTCCATCCAGGGCGCTTGCTGTACCTGGAAAACCACACGTTCCGCGGACGCGACCCCGCCATCATCGGCGTTCGCGTGGTGGGTGGCCGCGTCCACATTGGCCAGCGCCTGATGCGCCCGGACGGTTCGCAGGTCGGCCAAGTCAAGTCCCTGCGCACCCGTGACAGCGAAGACGTACGCGAGGCCAACCAAGGCGACGAGGTGGCCTGTGCCATTCAGGGACCCACCGTTGGACGTCACATCAACGAGGGCGATGAGTTCTTTGTCGACGTCCCAGAATCTCACGCTCGACGCCTTCGGAAAGTGGAGTTGACGGCCATCGAAGAGGAAATCCTTGAAGAAATCGTGCGACTGCACCGGAAAGAGAACCATTTCTGGGCCCGTTGAGTGATGCAGGGGTGACGTCCCCCGCAAGCACGTTCAAATATGGATGAAGAAGCCTAACGGGCTGAATAGGTGATAGGATGCAGGCCGCCGACGCGAACACCGCCAAAATCATCAGCACCGTTTCCCAAATTGCGAACGACCTCATGAGCGAAGTGGGGAAGGTCATCATTGGGAAAGAGGAGAACCTCCGACGTGTGAGCGTCGGGATCCTCTCAAACGGCAACATGCTCCTCGAAGACTTCCCCGGTCTTGCGAAAACCTTGCTTGCAAACACTTTCGCACGGGCCCTCGGGTGCAAGTTCAAGCGTGTTCAGTTCACGCCTGACCTGTTGCCCTCCGACATCATGGGGACCTACATGTACGACCAGAAATCCGGGGACTTCAAACTCCGAGCTGGCCCTCTCTTCTCCAACATCCTACTTGCCGACGAAATCAACCGTGCTCCGCCAAAGACGCAAGCTGCCCTTCTGGAAGCCATGGAAGAGAAGCAGGTGACCATCGAAGGCATCACACACAAACTGCCGGCTCCCTTCGTGGTGCTGGCCACGCAGAACCCCATCGAGCAGGAAGGTACCTACCCGCTTCCTGAAGCGCAAATGGACCGTTTCTTGATGAAGATGAGCATGGGTTACCCGGACCGCGCGGAAGAGAAGGCCATCCTTGCACGCCGTAAGATGCGTGGGAAGGACGAGCACGAAGTCGCCCAGGTCACCGAACCGAAGAAGGTCGTCGCCATGCAGAAGGCCTTGGAAGGCGTTCATGTGGACCCCTCCATCCTCTCCTACATCGTCGAGATTGTCCAGCGCACCCGTGAAGACCACCGCGTGGTCAACGGTGCGTCCCCCCGTGCATCTCAGGCCCTGTTCAAGACCGGGCGTGCCTCGGCAGCCATCGCTGGGCGCACCTACGTCGTGCCCGACGACATCAAGAGCGTCGCCATGCAGGTCATCAGCCACAGGATCGTCATGAAGCCCGAAGCAAAGATTCGCGGCATTACCGGCGGCCACATCGTTCGGAAGATTCTGTCCGAAGTCCCCGTGCCCGTCGTTCAACCCGTTTGAGCCCAACCGAGGCCGAGGTTGATAGGGGAGGGCCAAGGTCCTCAATACCGGGAGGAAAGGCATGGACCCATACAAGATGGTCATCGCGGTCGCCAACCAAAAGGGCGGATGCGCGAAGACCACCACGGCGGTCAACCTCGCCGCTGCGCTAGCGCGTGGCCACAAGAAAATGGGGCTCCCACCTGCGAAGGTACTGCTCATTGATTTGGACCCGCAAGGGAACTGCGCCACGTCCTTCGGCATCGAAAAAAAGCGCGTCAAGAAGACCGCCTACGACTTGCTGACCAACGACTTAGGCGAGGAACTGCCGCTGATGGACGAGTACCTCATCGGACCTGAAGACCTGACGGCCTCGATGCGCAACGCTTGGATGCTGCGCAACGAGAAGGGGCGTCCACCTGCAACCCTGACGACCGAGAACCTCTGGCTCCTCCCAAGCGACATCCACCTCTCCGGTGCTGAAATCGAATTGTCCCACAAGATCGGCCGCGAAACACGGCTGAAGGAAGCCTTGGCGCCCATCATCGACAACTTCGATTATGTCATTATTGACACCCCTCCTTCACTCGGCCTGCTTTCCATCAACGCCCTCAGTGCGGCGAATTGGGTGATGGTTCCCGTACAAGCGGAGTACTACTCCCTCGAAGGATTCAGCATGCTGATGAACTCGGTCAAGATGATTCAGCGACGAATCAATCGGAACCTGAAGATCTTCGGCGTGGTCATGACCATGGTTGACGCTCGATCGAAATTGTCGCGTCACGTCTGCGACCAAGTGGCTCTCAGCATCCCGAACAAGTTGTTCAGTACCTCCATTCGTCGCTTGGTCAACGTTGCAGAGGCCCCATGGTCGGGTGCACCCACCGTGTTGCTCAACAAACCGACCTCGTCTGGAGCGGGCGCGGGCTCGTTGGAGTACTGGACCCTCGCCCGTGAATTCCATCGACGCGTCCAAGACATGCGGCGCGAGTTCGGCGTGCGTGACCCATCGAGGGTTTCCATGGAAGCCCAAGGCCGCCGCTGAACGGAAAGGGTCCACAAATCGCGTTCCAGCGAAGTTCGCCCTCGCGCGGCTTAAGTAGCGCAGAGAGGGCACGACCGAACGGGATGCACGATGACAGCGAAGGGAATGACCTCGGTAAGCGTGAGCTACGAAGTACGAAGACAGTTGAACACCTTGCGATCGTTGGGTGGATACAAGAGCGTGAATGAGGTCCTGCTCGACCTCATTCGCCACCAACGCATGGCGCGGATGGACGGCAGCCTCGAACTGCTCCGTGAGCGGGCCAAGGCCACCGCCGACGTCGATGTTGACCACCTCGTTGAGCGGTTGAACCTCGCTCCCTTCAGGGTGTGAACGACATGATGAGTTGGAAGCCACCTCAGGTGGCCTTTGAGACCCGTCATCTTGTGGCTGCGCTCTTTGACGCGGACACCACTGAGGCGAAACTGATGAACGTCGCCGCGCTTGGCGACGTTGAAATCACCGCGACCCGGAGCGCCTGGAACGGCGTTCTGTGGTTGATTCAAAGCACGGTTAAGGAGGGCGGACGGCCCCTCTATTCAGGAGAGGAGTTGGCCCAACTGCGTGCCGACTTGCCTGTGCGCTGGGCCTGAACCCGGTCACTTGTTTTGCTCAAGCCACTGGTGCCCGTACCATTTCCATTGGTCCATCGTCCATCCGTTAGGCAAACCTTCCTCGGGTACGGGCGGCGCTTCACGCTCAGGCTCTTCTTGGACGGCTGCCTCAGCAGGCTCCGATTCAGCGGCGGCCACAGGGGCAGCATCCACGGAATCGCTTGGCGATGGTTCTTCTTCCGATTGAAGCACGACTTGCTCGACCATTGACGTCACCTCAGGCTCTTGGTCAGGTGCGTCCGTCGCAGGCTCAACGTCTTTGGATGCTGCGCCATCGTCACCCCAAAGGTCGTCGTCAAGACCACCGATGGCCGAAAGGCCTGCTTGCCCACTTAGGGCTTCTTCGTTGGTAGATTCATCGAACTTGAACGATCCAAATGATTTCTCCTCCGAGGGACGCTTGACCCGCTTGGTCATGGCCCCAAGCAGCACGACCACCACAGAACAGACGACAAACACGCCGCCTGCGAC